>Ga0153956_1001967_pt1 | contig 16361 bp, 20 predicted proteins | sample TSFL040MetaG_FD_104704 | JGI IMG/M metagenome (GOLD analysis project Ga0153956, IMG submission 104704) | Attine ant fungus gardens microbial communities from Florida, USA - TSFL040 MetaG | ecosystem: Host-associated > Fungi > Mycelium > Unclassified | place: USA: Florida, Wekiwa Springs... | reverse complement strand
CTGGCGGCTTCGAACATCGCCTTCGACCAGAATGAAGGGACCAAGGCACGCAACGAATCCGCCTTCGCGCACGGCGTGTTCCACGTCACCGACGCGCTCTCGCTGACCGGCGGCATCCGCTACACCGATGACTGGAAATATTACGATTTCAACCGGACCAACGTGCCGTCGGGCACGCCCTTCTTCCCGGGCGGCGCCTTCCGTTCGCCCAAGACCAAGGCGCACCGTTTCGACTACAAGGCGAGCATCGACTACAAGATCACGCCCGACGTGATGGCCTATGCGCAATTCTCGACCGGCTTCAAAGGCGGCGGCATCAATCCGCGGCCCTTCACCCCGGCCGCCGCCGTGCCGTTCGGGCCGGAGACGCTCGAAGCCTATGAAATCGGCCTGAAGAGCGAATTCTTCGATCGCAAGGTGCGCCTCAACCTTGCCGGCTATCACAGCGATTATTCGAACCTGCAGCTGTCGGCCAACGGCTTCGACAATAATGGCGCGCCGAGCATCATCATCGCCAATGTCGGCAGCGCCAACATCGACGGGGTCGAGGCCGAGCTCCAGATCCGTCCAGCCGCAGGCTTGCTGATCGACGGATCGGGCAGCTACACCCATTTCAAGATCGAGAGCCTGGGCGCGGCGGCCGGCGTCTCGGGCGGCCCGACCCTGACGAGCAAGGCGCCGGGCACGCCGGCGTGGAAGGGCAGCGCCGGCATCCAATATACCGCATCGCTCGGCAATGGCGGCACGCTGACGCCGCGCTTCGATTATTACTACCAGTCGCGCATGTATAACGAAGTGACCAACAATCCGATCGCGGCCGAGCCGGCTTATGGCGTGGCCAATGCCCGCCTGACCTTCGCGACCCGGGACGACGGCTTCAGCGTGGCCGCGGGCGTCACCAACCTGTTCGACAAATTCTATTACGTGAACCGCTTCATCCAGGCCGGAACCTACATCTTCACCGGCCAGCCGGGGCGGCCGCGCGAATGGTTCGTCACCGCGACCAAGCGCTTCTGAACAGGTCGGGAGGCCGCTCTCGACAGCGACGGGCGGCCTCGTCATTGCTAGACACGCGGCGCGGGCGCGTAAGTTCGGCCGCGTCAGGGAGAGAGTTCGCATGACCGATGCAGGGCTGGCCGCTCAGGTCGAGGCGCTGACGCGCGAGATCGGCGCGCTGCGGCAGCGGCTGCAGGTGCAGGAGGATATCCAGGCCGTCCGCACGCTCCAGTTCAAATACGGCTATTACATGGACAAGGGGCTGTACGATCAGGTCGTCGACCTGTTCGCATCGGACGGCGTGCTCCATTTCATGGGCGGCATCTTCCGCGGGCGCGAAGGCGTCCGCCGGCTCTATTGCGGCCGGCTGCGCAGCGGTTTCACCGGCGGCCATAACGGCCCGGTCTACGGGCTGGTCGCCGATCACATGCAATTGCAGGACATCGTCGACATCGCCCCCGACGGGCAGACCGCCAAGGCGCGCGTCCGCGCCTTCCTGATCGGCGGCAGCCATACCACCAAGGCGGAGATCAATCCGCGCCTGCCGCTGCAATGGTGGGAAGCCGGCGTCTACGAGAACAGCTACAAGAAGGAAGACGGCGTCTGGAAGATCGCCGAGCTCGACTATCACCTGTTCTGGCAGGCCGATTACGAGCAGGGCTGGGCGCATGCGAAACCCTATGAGGGGCATTTCTTCGCCAAGACCTATCCCGACGATCCGGGCGGGCCCGACGAATTGACCGATCGCGTGCCGTCCTTCTGGCCCGAAACGCCGATCGTCGATTTCCACTATCCGCACCCGGTGACCGGCGCACCGTGGGTCCCGCAGCCGGAGGATGGCCGCAAGCCGCGATGACGGCGCTGCGATCGGGCATGGCGTTCGGGCGCGGCTATCGCACCTGGCTCCTGCTGCTCCTGTTCCTGCTGAACACGCTCAACTTCGCCGATCGGGCGATCCTGTCGGCGCTGGCCGAAGCGGTGAAGCGCGATCTTGCGATCAGCGATTTCCAGCTCGGCCTGCTCCAGGGACTCGGTTTCGCCTTGCTTTACGCCTTGCTCGGCCTGCCGATCGCGCGCTGGGCGGAACGCGGCAGCCGGATCCGCATCGTCGCCATCGCCGGGGCGATCTGGTCCTTGTTTGCCGTGCTCTGCGGGGCGGCGGGAAGCTTCATCCAGCTCCTGCTCTGCCGGGTCGGCGTCGGTGTGGGGGAGGCGGGGTTCAACCCGCCGGTCGCCTCGCTCGTCGCCGATCATTATCCGGCCGCCCGCCGGGCATCGGTGATGGCGCTGATTGGCCTTGGCGGCGCAGCCGGGCCTATGCTCGGTGCGATGGGCGGCGGCTGGATCGGCGATCATTATGGCTGGCGCGCCGCCTTCACGGCGATCGGCGCGCCGGGCCTGATCCTCGCCCCGATCATCTGGTTGAGCCTGCGCGATCCGCCGCGTGGCCATGCCGAAGGCCTGGTGCTCGACGGGGCGCCGCCGCCCTTCGGCCAGGCCTTGCGCGTCCTGCTGGCCAAGCCCGCTTTCCGCCATCTGCTCATCGCCGGCGCGCTGGCATCGATGGGCACCAATGCCATCGGCCAGTTCCTTGGCGTCTATTTCGTCCGCGCCTTCGGCCTCAGCTTCACCCAGGCGGGCGCCCTGTTCGGCACGGTCAGCGCGATCGCCGTGCCGCTCGGGCTGCTTGCCGGCGGGTTCGGCATCGACTGGCTGGGCCGGCGCGACCGGCGCTGGCTGCCCTGGGGATCGGCGATCGCCACCGCGCTCGCCGCGCCGGCCTTCGCGCTTGCCTTCTTCCAGGCGAGTCCCGGGGCCGCGACCCTGTTCTTCGCCTTCGGATCGACGCTCCTGTTCCTCTATTACGGCCCGGCGCTGGCGATGGTGCAGGAACTTGCAGCGCCACGCATGCGGGCCACCGCGGCATTCGTCAGCGCCTTCACGCTCGGCATGATCGGGCTCGGCCTCGGCCCCGCTCTGGTCGGGCTGGCGAGCGACTGGGCGGCAGCGCGCGCCTTTGCCGGCGATTATGCGATCTGCCGCGGCGTCACGGCGAGCGCGCCGTGCCTCGCCGCGTCGGCGATCGGCATCCGCTTCGCGCTGCGGGTCGATTGCCTGATCTTCCTCTGGGCGGCGCTGCACTTCCTGCTCGCCGCCCGCAGCTTCTGCGCGGATCGCTTCGATCCCGAACGAAAGGACCAGGAATGACGTCGATGAAGGGTGAGGTTGCGTTGGTGACGGGTGGCGGCCGCGGTTTCGGCCGGGCCATCGCCGAACGGTTTGCCGCCGAAGGCGCCACGGTCGCCGTAATGGCGCGCAACCTGGCACAGCTCGAGGAGGTCGTTGCCGGGATCGAGGCGCGCGGCGGCCGCGCGCTGGCGGTGGCCGGCGACGTGACTTCCGCCGAGGATGTCGACCGCGCCGTCGGCCAGATCGAGCAGGCGCTCGGCCCGCTCACCGTCTTCGTCAACAATGCCGGCGTGCCCGGGCCGTTTGGCCCGATCTTCGACGTCGATGTCGAGAAATGGTGGGCGGCGCAGGCCGTCCATATCCGCGCGCCGATGCTGTTCCTGCGCCGCATCCTGCCCGGCATGATTGAGCGCGATCGCGGCCATGTCATCGTCGTCTCGGCCAAGGCGGCGCGGATCGTCGCGCCGTACATGAGCGCCTATTGCACCGGCAAGATCGCCCAGAACCGCATCGTCGCCGAGGCCGCGGCCGAGCTCAAGGACAGTAAGGTCAGCCTGTTCGCGATCGATCCGGGCTTCGTCTACACCCAGCTCGCCGCCGATACCGAGCAATCGCCCGAAGCGCAGAAATGGCTGCCGGGCATGATGGGCCGGCTGGCCGAAAAGGCGCTCGACGAGGAGAAGGCCGACCTGGCGCTCTGCGCGCAGCGCTGCGTCGATCTGGCGTCGGGGCGCTATGACGCGCTGTCGGGCAATTATTACGAGCTGACCGATGATCTCGACGCGGCGCTTAAGGCGCACGCCGGCTGATCGCCAACGGCGCAAGCCGCTCAGGTACTCGCGCGTTCGATCAGTTCGAACCCGACATCGATCACCTCGGGCGGCTTGCGGCCGGTCTTCGTCCCGCGCAGCACTTCGAGCATCATCTCGGCGGCGCGGCGCCCCATCTCGGCGCCATCGATGCGCACCGTGGTCAGCGCCGGCTCGAGATCGGCGGCGAAGTTGAAATCGCCGAAGCCGATTACCGCGATGTCGTCGGGCACCTTGAGTCCGTTCATCGCCGCTTCGATCATCACGCCCGCGGCCAGCCAGTCGGACGCGCAGACGACGACGTCCGGTCGCTCGCCCGTCGCCAGCAGGGCGCGCAGCGTGCGGCGCCCTTCGCCGACCGTGCCCGGCAGCGAATGATCGATGCTGCGCGGTTCGTCCTGCCCCGCCTCGCTCAGCACGCGCGAGATGCCGTAGCGGCGGATCAGGCCGCGGCTGCTGTCGTTGGACAGGACGATCGGCCGCTTATAGCCTTTCTTCAGCAGGAAATTGCCGATCGCGATGCCGATATCGTGGTGCGAGATGCCGGCGACCATGTCGATCGGCACGCGCGGCAATTCCCACGTCTCGACGATCGGCAGGCCGGATTCGACCATCAGTTCGCGGATCTCGGGAAGCATCGGCAGGCCGATCAGGATCAGCCCGCCGGGCTTGCGGCTGAAGATCTGGGTGACCAGTTGCTCGCGTGTCGCCTGCCGGCTGTAGATGCCGAGCAGGGCCTGATAGCCCTCGGTCTCGAGCGCCGCGACGGCAGCGCGCACCGTCGAATCGAACAGCTCGAGCGATACGGGCGGCACCATGATCGCGACCAGCCGGCTGCGGTTGGACAGCACCGTGCCCGTGCTGAGGGCGGGGATATAGCCCGTCTCGGCGATTGCCGCGTGAACGCGGGCGAGCGTGTCGGCGGTCAGCAATTTGGGCTCGTTGAGCGCGCGCGAGACCGTCGCAGTCGAGACGCCGGCCGCCTTGGCGACCATCGCGAGGGTCGCGCCGCCGCGCCGCGACGTACGCGCGCCCTTGCGGCTTGCCGCCGCATCTTCCTGTCGGCGCTCGTTCGCCATTATTCCCCCACCTAGCCGATTGACCCCTCGTTGTCAGAAAGATAGCGCGGTCCTGAAAAAATTACATCGGGAAACTTACTGACATGCCGACTGCCGAAACCGCGCTCGATGCGCGCCTGGAATTCGTGTTCGAGACGCGGGTCGATTTCACGCCCGACCGCTGCACCTTCGGGCCGCTGCCCGACGGATCGTCGCAAGGCTATACGCCGACGTCGGGCGGCACGATCAGCGGGCCGCGCCTGCAGGGGCGCGTCGTGCCCGGCAGCGGTGCCGATTTCGCCAACGTGCGCGGCGACGGCGTGATCGAGATACGGTCGCATTACCTGCTCGAGGCCGACGACGGGACGAAGATCTACATCAACAACAATGGCTATCTGATCCCCGCCAAGCCGGGCGAGGGAGTGATGGTCAACGGCACGCCACAGCCGGCCTATTTCCGCTTCACACCGACCTTCCGCGTGCCCGCGGGCCCGCACGACTGGCTCAACCGCACCCTGATCGTCGGCGCGGGCGAGCGGCGCTCCAACCCCGATCATTCGCTGTTCCGCTATTTCGCGGTCCGCTGATCGGGCACTGGCGCATTGCCGGCCCCCTGAGGGCTGGCTATGGCCGTGATGACAGACGGGCTGATAATTCCGCCGGGCCGTCAGCATTGCGGGAGAGAATGATGGAAGTGTTTCGCGCCGGATCGCGGCCTTCGGTAACGCCGCCCAAATTCTTCACCGGCAAGGTGCGGATGGACCCGATCCATTCGCCGCCCGCGCCGGCGCGGGCCTGGTCGACGGTGGTCACGTTCGAGCCCGGCGCCCGCACCTATTGGCACACCCACCCGCTCGGCCAGACCCTGCTCGTCCTCTCGGGCGTCGGCTGGACGCAATGCGATGGCGGCGAGATCGTCGAGATCCGCCCCGGCGACGTCGTCTATTGCCCGCCGGGCCACAAGCATTGGCACGGCGCCTCGGCGACCGTTGCCATGACCCATGTCGCGATCACCGAAGCGCTCGACGGCAAGCCGATCGACTGGCTCGAGGAAGTCAGCGACGAGCAATATAACGCAGGGCCGAAGAAAGGCTGAGGCATTGCCGGCGGGGCAGGGACGGTACGACCCTGCCCATGGCTCGCCCCCGCTGATTCCAACTCGCGAAGGGCCTCGCTCCTGCCGGCGCAGGAGGGGGCAGGATGCCCGTTCGGAAGAGCAGCCAGCGCTTCTATAGCATGTCCTCGCAAATACTGCCGAGCGGGGTCAGGGAGGCGCATACCGGCGCTTCCTTCAACGATCGGCAGAGACGCGTCATCGAGCTATTGCGCGCGCGATTTGAAGAAAAGTTAACATGGTCAAAATGGCGATGCTCGCGAACTATTCGCGGGACATTGCGCTTCGTGACATCGCACGCCTGGACGAGCGCGGGGTCCTTCGCAAGGAAGCGCCGGCGGTCGAAGCACTAGCTACTCGCTCGTTGCCCCCGAAAGCGCCGAAGCACCGCTGCCCGACCCGATCAGACCAATGCAAAGGCATGGTGCGCGGGCGGGCCAAGGTTCCCCGGTGACGCGCCGCTGGCGGTGCATCGCGGTTTAGCATCACAGATCGGCCATTTCCGTGACCCAGTCCTCCCGTCCGTGTCGGATACGCAGGATCAGCACGCAATCGTCTGACTGAATCTCATAGACGATGAGATGCGATTTGTAGCGATAGGCGCGAACGGGAGGACTGATTTCTTCGCGTTCGCGAGCCGCCCGCGGATATTCCGCCAAGAAGACGAAGGTTGCCGCCAAACCATCGTGATATGCGTCGGCTTGCGGTGCGCCGAACTGCTCAATTCCTTCCAGGAATATAGCCACCAGGTCATCGCTGGCGGCTTGCGTCAGCTGGTACGAGGCCATCCTATTGTCGTACAGATGCCTGCTTGAGTGCGCGGGCGCGAATGTCGGCCATTGTCTCGTTGCCAATGCCGCTATGGCGCGCCTCTTCCACCAATGCCTGCATATGCGCGATCTTCTCCGCTCGTTCCTGATCACGGCGGATCAGGTCGCGAACATAATCGCTGGCATTGCTGTACCGGCCGGTTTCGGCCTGCCCCTCGACCCACTGTTTCATTCGATCGGGCAATGAGATGTTCATCGTCGCCATGGAAGCCTCCTTCAGGCTTTCATAGCGACTTTTGACAAGTATTGCCAAACTTTGCCAGCCCTTTTTAGTCCGGACACCGGGTCAGCGTGCGAAAGGCTCGGCGTGTGGCGGGCGATGTGGCCGATGAGGGATTAATTGGTCGAATTGCCCCCTCCGGGCTCGCTTGCATTGGCGGAAAGATCGTTGCCCAGCGCGGCGTTTCCGAAATCGTCGGTCGCGTTGAGATCGGTCGCGTTGGTTTCCACCGCATTGGTATCGGCGGTGTTGGTGTCGACGGCGGGCTTGGGGTGGCAGGCGCCAAGTGACAGCGCGATTCCGGTGGCGAAAGCGAAGGCGTGAAGCCTCATGATCATCTCCCTGTTGACGGCCTTCGTCTATATCCCATCGAATAACTAGGGAATAAAGATTTTCTAGGGGCGCGGCGATCAGGAAGGGCTTGCGCGCGGCGGCGTTTAGATATCCTATTTATCGACTGGGCATTTACCCGCGATGCCCACGATCACAGGCGCGTTGCGAGGAGAGCTGCCATGTCGCTCAAGCTTGGAGACACGATCCCCGATTTCACCCAGGATTCGAGCCGGGGTCCGCTGCGTTTCTACGAATGGGCCGGGCCGTCCTGGGTAATCCTCTTCTCCCATCCCAAGGATTTCACTCCGGTCTGCACGACCGAGCTTGGCGCCGCCGCGAAGCTCAAGCCGGAATTCGACAGACGCGGCGTCAAACTGCTCGGCCTGTCGGTCGATGCCGCGGCGAGCCACACGTCCTGGGCCCGCGATATCGAGGAGACGCAGGGCCAGGCGCTCAACTTCCCCCTGATCGCCGATCATGACCGGCGAATCGCCAACCTGCTCGACCTGATCCATCCCAACGCGTCGGATACGACGACGGTGCGCACCGTGCTGGTCATCGATCCGGCGAAGACCCTGCGCCTGACCCTGACCTATCCGGCATCGACCGGGCGCAATTTCGCCGAGATCCTGCGGGTGATCGACAGCCTGCAACTGACCGACAGGTACAGGGTGGCGACGCCGGCCGACTGGAACGACGGCGACGACGTGATCATCCTGCCCTCCGTCGACGCAGCGGCGGCCAACATCCTGTTTCCGGGTGGCTGGACCGAACACAAACCCTATCTGCGCACCGTCTCCCAGCCGCAGGCCGATCCGGCGCCGACGCGCGCGTCCGCCGCCGGATGACGACGCCCGCGCCTTGCCTGCGACCGGCCGGCACGCCTCCGCGCCCGGTGATCGGCGTGCTCTGCTGCAACGAGATGCTCGATCGCCCGGTGCAGACGGTGGCGAGCCGTTTCGTCGAACCCTTGTCGCGCATCGCCGGGGCGAGCGCGCTGCTGGTGCCGGCGCTCGCCGACGTGCTCGACACCGCCGCGCTGACCGACCGGCTCGACGGGCTGCTGCTTACCGGATCGCGCTCGCACGTCGCGCCCTGGCATTATGGCGGGGGCAGGGCGCAGGAGGGGGCGGGGGACGAGCAGCGCGACCTGGTCGCCCTGACGCTTGCCGGGCGGATGATCGATGCCGGGCGGCCGGTGTTCGGCATCTGCCGGGGCCTGCACGAGTTGAACGTGCTGTTCGGCGGCACGCTGATCGATACCGAGCATGGCCGGCATCACCATCCCGACGCCGAAACGGCCTTTGCCGATCTGTTCGAGCATCGCCACGACGTGGCGCTCGCCGGCGACGGTGTCCTGGCGCGGCTCAGCGGCGCTCGCCGTATCGAGGTCAATTCGGTGCATCGGCAGGGCATCGGCTGGCTCGGCCCCGGGCTGGATGTCGAAGCGGTGGCGGTCGACGACGGGCTGATCGAGGCCTTTTCGGCGCGGCCGTGCGGGGCCGATGTCCTGGCGGTGCAATGGCATCCCGAATGGGGCGGGGCGACCGGAGGCGCCGATCGTGCCTTCTTCGAGCGGATCGGCGCGGCGCTCCACGAAGCGGTCCTGGCGCGATGACCGCTCCCTACCAGCCGCGCACGCCGCGTCTCGCGCTGCGCATGCTACGCGAGGTGACCGAGGTCGATGCCGCGGGTCGCCTCGTGGCGAGGCGGGCGATCGTCGGAATCGATGCGGTCGGGCAGGTGCCGTCGCGCCCCCGGTGGAACGGTGGGCTGGTCGACGATTTCTCCTGCTTCTTCGGTTGAGCGGCGCGCGCCGGGTGGCGCGCCCTTAGGTATTATTCCCAGACGCTTAAGTACTATACCCAGATGCGCGCGGCCACCGTCGTGCCTAGCACCGTCGTCAGACGGAGGCACGGATGGACCAGGCGACGATTCGGGATGCACGCTCGCCGCAGCATGCGGTGATATTGTGCCACCCGGCGGCGGAAAGCTTCAACCGCAGCATCGCCGACGCCTATTGCGAGGAGGTCGGGCGCTGCGACCAGAGCTGGGTGCTGCGCGATCTCTATGCCATGAATTTCGATCCGGTGCTTCGTGCCGACGAAAGGCCGAATGAAGGCAATCGTCCGAAAGCCGACGTCGCCCAGGAGCTTGCGCTGCTGCGCGAATGCGACGTCCTCGTCCTGGTCTATCCGATCTGGTTCGGCACGCCTCCGGCGATGCTCAAGGGCTATGTCGAACGCGTCCTCGGATCGGGGGTCACGCCGCGCAACGTGCTGCTCCACGATCAAATCGGGTTCCTCGCCGGAAAGCGACTGATGAGCATCTCGACATCAGCGCTGGGGGATGTCTGGCTGGACGAACAGGGGCAGGTCGCGTCGCTGCGTCAGGTGTTCGATCGCTACGTCGCTCATGCCTTTGGCATGCGCATCGACAAGCATCTGTCCTTCGGGCCGATCGTGCCGGGGACGAACGCGCGGGTCATCGAGGAATATCTGTTCCGCGTGCGCGAGGAGGCGCGCCGCGTCTGCGCCGACGCATTGATGGCCTTCCGCCGGCCGGGCGCTGCTTCGCACCACGTGCCCGCAGCCTGAAACGCATGGAGAAGTTGGCATGTTCGCCGCAGCGCTGTCGATGTTCCTCCTCGCCGCGACATGCATCGTCACGGCGCATATCGGGGATACGCGCGCCGGTCGTTCCACGGATAATGGCCGGCAACGACCGGTGGTGCCGGGGGTCAAGGCCAAGCCGTCTGGGTCCGCCGCCGATCTGCGCGACGAGGAAAAGGCCCAATGATGCAATATCTGCTGGTATTGGTCGCGCCCACCGGCATGGCGGTCATGGTCGTCGTGGCCGCGACGATCGGGCAGACGTTACGCGACTGGCGTGAGCGGCCCGAACTGATCGCGCTCGATCCCGACTGAGCGGCCTTGCGGTTCAACCCTGCCGGCCGCCCTCTCGTATCCACGTCCTCATACGCTCTTGGTCGCGATCACCTCGCCGGCTGTGGCATCGATCAGGCGGATGCCGAAGCCCATTTCATGTTCCAGCGTGATCGCCGCGCGGTTGCTGGTCCGTTCGAACGAGACGATTTCCCGCGCGCCGTGCCGCTCGGCATATTTGACGACATGGCCGAACAGCGTCCAGCTCACGCCATGATGCTTCCAGCGGGGCACGGTCGACAGCGCGACTTCGACCTTGCCCTTGTCGTCGCCGTTCAGCGTGCCCATCGCGATCAGTTCGTCGTCGTGGAAAGCGAGGAAGCTCATCGTCGTCGGATAATCGGCCTGGCAGAGCCGCTCGATCACCTTGGGATCGACATCCTGCGTCGCGGTGAGGAAACGGTTGCGCAGATCCTCGGGGCTGAGCTCGCGGAAGAAGGCGGCAACGAGCGGTGCGTCCTCGGGCCGCGCCGGACGGACGTGGATCTTGTCGCCCGACCGGGTGAAAAGGCTGGCCTCCGGCTCGAACATGGAGGCGGATGGAGTCCCTGTTGGCGTCGCCATATCGATTCTCCTCATCGAAGGTACGCGGAGGATGACGCGTCATCGCCGTCGGGGGCATGCGTAATAACCCCTATGGGGTCGTCCTGGCGGCCGGGCGGATAATCTGGGCCCGCCGATACGTATAGTTCCTTATGTCCCACCAGCCGCCGAACGCCGTACCAAGGCGGTCCCATTTCTGGGAGTGGATGGGAGGGCGACGATGAAGAACATCCTGTTGCTGGTACACGACGATGCGGGCCAGGAAGCACGCTTCCAGGCCGCGCTCGACGTCGTCCGCGCGGTCGAGGGGCATCTCACCTGCCTCGACGTTTCGATCATGCCGGCGCTGATGGACGATGGCCTCGGCAATGCCGGGACGGCGATGCTGCTCGACGACGAACGCGCGCGCGAAGCCTCCAACCGCGAGACGCTGCAGGCGCGCCTTGCCAAGGAACTGGTCGCCTGGGACTGGACCGATGCGACCGGGGCGATCGCGCCGTTGCTGACCGAAGCCTCCGCGCTGGCCGATCTCATCGTCGTCAACCGCAAGCTCGACGCGTTTCCGGTGCCCGATATGGAAGCGGTCGCGCGTGAGGTGATCGTCACCGCCGACAAGCCGATCCTGGCGGTGCCCGATTCCGGGCGCGGCGTGGACGTGTGCGGCCGCGTGCTGGTCTGCTGGGACGGCTCCGCCCCGGCAAGGGCGGCGGTGCGCGCGGCGGTGCCGCTGCTCGCGCTGGCCGATTCGGTCACCCTGCTCGAAGTCGAGGACGGATCGATCAAGGCCCCGGCCGAGGATGCGGCCGCCTATCTGTCGCGCCATGGGATCGAGCCGATGGTCGCCCGGCAATCCGTCCTGCGAGGCAAGCCGGCCGAAGCGATCGTCGACGAGGTGCGCCGCCGCAACATAGACTATGTCGTGATGGGCGGTTTCGGTCATCTGCGCCTGACCGAAGCGCTGTTCGGCGGCGTGACCCGCACCCTGCTGGCCGAAAGCCCGGTGCCCCTGTTCCTGGCGCATTAGGCTCGGGGCGATCCCGCCGCGGCCTTTCTGTTGATCGCGGTCAAGGCGTCGCTCGCCGTTCCGGCCAGACTGGCCGGGATCGCGAGGAGGGATGGGATGGCTGGATCGGGGCGCGACGCGCCGTGGCATGCCTGGCTGGCGCGAAGCGCGAACTGGCACATGATCGACGAGATCGATCTCGTCGCGACGATCTCCGCGCAGTCCGATTGGTTGCGCCTGTGCACGCGGCTCGAAGCGCTCGCCGATCGACTGCCGGCCATGCTTCCCCATGCGGAAACGGCTTCGGTCCGCGTCGCGTTGCGGCGCGGCGCCGATGGCGCGGATGCCTTCATCACCCTCGCCGAAACCTTCTTCGGCCGGCAGATGGGCTCCCCGCTCGCTTATTCGCTGATCGGCCACGTCGCCGCCCGGCATGCGGCGCGGACCGTCCAGGCGCACGACCTGATCGAAGCGCTTGGCCTGCCGGCGGCGAAAGCGCTCGATGCCGAGACGATCGGCTACATGCTGCGCTGCTTCTTCGAAGGATGCCGCCAGATCGTCGCCCTCGAACGGCTGACCCTGCTGGAACTCGGCGCCGAACGCCTGACCGCGGCGGCGCGAGCCCTGGTGACCGAACGGATCATCGAATGTTGCGAGGCGGGTTAGCCAGGCCCCGATCGCGTCGGATTACCGCTCCGCCCCTCTATTAACGCCCCGGCCCGATGCTCTATCGTGCGATCCGACAACAGGGAGGGGGATAATGGCTCGCACGCTCGCCAAGGCGTTTCTCGTCGCCACGCTTCTTGTCGGGCCGCTCGCCGCCGCACCGGTGCGTACCGGCGCGGGCATGGTCGAAGGCGTCACCGAAGCGGGCGGGGTCGTTACCTACAAGGGTATCCCGTTCGCCGCACCGCCGACGGGTCCGTTTCGCTGGCGCGCGCCGCAGCGGGCAGTGGGGTGGAAGGGGGTGCGCAGGGCCGATGCCTTCGCTCCCGCCTGTCCGCAGGATCAGGGCGGCAATGCCAGGCTGGGGCTGCCGCTGTTGCCGACGAGCGAGGATTGCCTCTACCTGAATATCTGGTCGCCGCCGCGCAAGCCGGGCGAGCGCCTGCCGGTGATGGTCTGGATCTATGGCGGCGGGTTCATCTTCGGCGCGACGTCCATCCCGACCTATTCGGGCAACGCGCTTGCCCGGCACGGCGTCGTGGTCGTGTCTATCGCCTATCGCCTGGGCGCGCTCGGATTTCTCGCGCATCCCGATCTTACCGCCGAAAGCCGGGGCCGGGGATCGGGCAATTACGGCATGCTCGACCAGATCGCGGGCCTGCGCTGGGTGCGCGACAATATCGCCGCATTCGGTGGCGATCCGGCCAACGTCACGATCTTCGGCGAATCCGCCGGCGGGGTCGCCGTCAGCATCCTCGCCGCATCGCCGCCGGCCAAGGGCCTCTTCCAGCGGGTCATCAGCGAAAGCGGCGGTTCCTTTGCGCCGCCCCGGCGATCGCGCGGCGTCCAAGAAGGTGGATTGCTGATCCTCCCGCAGGATTTTGCCGAAGAAAAGGGGCGCGCCTTTTTCAGGAGCCTCGGCGTCGCCACCCTTGCGGAGGCGCGTGCCAGGTCGGCGGACGACATCGTCAGGGCGACCGGCTCAGTCCTCTCCGGCCAATTCTGGCCCGTAATCGACGATTACGTCCTGCCGGGCGATCAGTATCGCCTCTACAGCCAGGGGCGTTTCAACGACGTGCCCATCCTGGTCGGCACGAATTCGGACGAAGGCGCGCTGTTCGTGCCCAATCAGGCGGCCGCGGCGCATCACGCGGACGAGGTGCGCGCAGCTTATGGTCCTTTCGCCGACGAGGTGCTTGCCGCCTACCCGGTCGGCGATGGTCCGACGACCTTGCATTCGGCACGCGATCTGCGCCGCGACGCGACATTCGGCTGGTCGACATGGACCTGGGCGCGGCTCCAGGCGGAAAAGGGGCGGGCGCCGAGCTATCTCTATTATTTCGATCATCGCCCGCCGTGGCCGGCCGGCCCGCAATCGGATTGGGGCGCGGCACACGCGTCTGAAATCCCCTATGTCTTCGGCACGCTGGATACCAAGCCGGAGATGAAATGGACCGAGGCCGACCGGCAGCTGTCGGATCGCATGATGCTTTACTGGGTCAATTTCGCGCGGACCGGCGATCCGAACGGATCGGGCCTGCCGGCCTGGCCCGCCTTCACCGCGGCGCGGCCGGCAGCGATGTACCTGACCGACGATCCGCACGGCGGACCCGTTCCGAACCTGGCCAGGCTCCAGGTCTTCGACCGATATTTCGCCTGGCGACGCGAACAGGATCGCGCGGCCGAGCCGAAACCCTGATCGGCTGGGGGAAGCCCCGGCAAGCGGTCGTCCTCGACCCCAACGTCACGCGGTTCCGGCGCGTTCGGCGAGCGCGGCGCTGTCGCGGATGGTGATGGTGCGTACGCCGGGAGTGGCGATGATCCCGGCCGCACGCAATTTGGTGAGCTGGCGGCTGACCGTCTCGATCGTCAGGCCGAGGAGTTCGGCCATCTCGCCGCGGCTCACCGGCAGCTCGATCGTCAGCGGGCCATCGGCATAGGCACGGCTGGCCTTGCTGCCGGCACGCGCAGCGCAATCGAGCAGGAAGCCGGCGACCTTTTCCTGCGCCGAACGGCGGCCGAGCATCAGCATCTGCCGGCGTGAATCGTCGAGCATGCCGAGCGTGCGAAGCAGGAGCTGGCGTTCGAGCGGGGGATGATCGCCGACGACGCGTTCGAACGGCGGCCGCGGGAAGACGCAGAGCTCCGCATCGCTGACTGCGGTGATCGTGTAGTCGCGCGTCTCGGCAAAGGGCTGGCCGACGAAATCGGCGGGATATTGGATGCCGACCGCCAGCTCGCGCCCGTCGGGGGTCGCGGCGGTGAGCTTGAGCACCCCCGACAGCAGGTTGGCGCAGCTGCCATTGGGTTCGCCCGACCAGGCGAAGGCTTCACCGCGGCGCAGCCGGCGCCGCCGGCCGATCCCGTTGAGCGCGGTCAGCTCCTCATCCCCGAGCGCGCCGCACAGCGCCCTGTGGCGGACGGCGCAATCGCTGCAGATCTGATCCCTGGTCATGGGCAGAAGGCTTAGGAGGCGCCGGTGGGACCGTCCTTCCGTACTTTCCCGTAGATGCCGGCGCCCCCGCGCAACGGCCTGATTCAGGCGGCGAGCAATGCGCCGTCCGCCCAATTGCCGTGGAGGCCCGACCGGATGCGAATCGGCAGCTTGGCGCGCGCGATCGGCCCGGCTTCGACATTCTGCGCGTCGAGGATCACCAGGTCCGAATAGTTGGTCACCAGATTGTCGACCAGCGCGATGACATAGCCGTCGCCTTCGGGCGCGTCGGGCGTGCGCGGCACGAAGCAGGGTTCCTGGATGATGCTCTGCGGGCCCGCCCACCAGCTGGTCTGCCTGCCCGTCGTGAAATCGAGATGGCCGATCCGGTTCATGATGAAACCCGACGCGCGGCCGGCTGGCCCTTCGAACGGCATGCTCGGATCCATCACCAGCATCCAGCCATGCTTGTGCCTGAGCGTGGCGAAGCGATCGTCGATCCGCGGAAATTCGCCGATCATGTCGGTCAATCGTTCGACGCTTTCGAATTCGTCGCCGTTCGAGGTCATGTCGACCGTCCAGCGCGTCAGATGGGGGCGCGCTGCGACCGGATCGAACGGCGCGCCGTGCACGTCGGGAAAGAAGGGGAAGCTGTTCCCTTCGGCGACCGGCGTGTCGAAATGGACCCTGGTGCCTTCGTTCCAGGCGTTCATGACGTGGCTGGCGAACACCGTCTTCGGCGCGCGGAACCAGCGTATGTCCTCGGCCGTGCCATTGCGCGGCAGCACGCCCAGATAGACGGGCAGGGTCGTGTCGAAGCCGAAATGCGGCAGCCCCTTGCGCAGCCGATCCCAGGACGAAACGATCGGCACGACGTGGAAGCAGGCATAATCCTCGGTCACGCCGAAATCGTGCATCATGCAGTAATAGGGGTTCTGGAAGGCGATCTCCTTGACCACCCGCCCATCGGCGTCGATCTCGAAATAGGCCATGTCGCGGGTCAGGAGGCCGGTGGTCGCGTAGGCGAAGGCGATCATGTTGCCGGTCTTCGGGTCGATCTTCGGATGCGCGCAGAAGGTCTGGCTGCGCAGCTTGCCGCCGAACGACGTATAGCCCTCCGTCTCCAGCGTCAGCGGGTCCATCGGCAGGCAGGGGCTGTCCTCCTTCATCGCATAGAGGCGCCCGGCATGGACCATGACGTTGGTGTTGGCGGTGCCGCG
>Ga0153956_1001966_pt1 | contig 16365 bp, 15 predicted proteins | sample TSFL040MetaG_FD_104704 | JGI IMG/M metagenome (GOLD analysis project Ga0153956, IMG submission 104704) | Attine ant fungus gardens microbial communities from Florida, USA - TSFL040 MetaG | ecosystem: Host-associated > Fungi > Mycelium > Unclassified | place: USA: Florida, Wekiwa Springs... | reverse complement strand
GCTATGCCCCCTCGCGAGGGCGTTTGCGCCCCATATCCGCGACACGCGCCCGTAGCTCAGCTGGATAGAGCACCAGACTACGAATCTGGGGGTCAGAGGTTCGAATCCTTTCGGGCGCGCCATCTTTCAATAAAATCAAATGGATGCAGCTGACGAAAAACACCGGCGCTAGCTCGGTCGAATTTTGGTGTTTGGGGTATGGCCTGGGGTATGGCATTTGGCGCGCTGCTCGCGGCGTTGATATTCTCCGCAAACTCCGTCGCACGATTTCAATTAGAATTGGGACAAAGCTAGTGTTTAAGGGCGCTTCACAGAACAGCCAACGGCGCGCCGGTCGGGAGAGCAAGGGCGATCACGCCAGCAAACTGCGCAAACTCGACATAATCGAAGCTGCGAAGCCATCTAAGGCCGTGCTCAATAAATTGAAGAACCTAGCGCAGGGACAGGTCGCTCGGGAGGCAAAGCAAAAGCTGAAAGCTGAGACTCAGCGCGAAGCCCTTGACCCCAAATCTGCGGAAAAGCGGCGCAAGAAAATCGCGAAGAAGCTGACAAAGCGCATGAGCAACGTCGTTGTTGAGGTCAGGAAGAGGCCACGATGATTTCGTGAGATTTCACCCACATTGTTGCGACTTCTGTGAAGTGTGCTTGCACCGGAGCCTCGGCTACTTTCCTTCGAACGTTTTAGCGTGTCCTATGTCCGGCGTCGCCGGTAGCCTGCGTTGCAGCTATGGTCGAACCTCAAAAACTAAGCTGCGTATAGCGTTCGAAAATCCAATTTTGTGACGACCCCCTCGGCCTGTATTGCTTTTCGTCGGCTGCAAGAACGTCTAGGAAATAAGAGCAAACATGAACGCCGTCGAGATCGAGGAAGCAATATCGGCGCTGGCCGAACAGCCGTTTGACGCGGCTGAATTTCCGTACCTGTTCCTGCAAGCCTTCGGAAACAAGGAAACGACGCTCAAGCGGCTGCGCGCGGGCGCGTCAAACAAGTCCGACCTTGGCGGCGTGCTGCAAACCAGCAACATCCATATTGTGATTTCGTCCCCCGGCGAGGTAACGAAGACGCTTGCAGCGCTGAAAGCTAGCCCGGCCACCGCGAAGGCCAAGGCCAAGTTCATTCTGGCCACCGACGGCGAGACGTTTGAGGCCGAGGACCTGGACACGGGCGAGACGGTCGCCTGCGCCTATGCGGACTTCCCGAACCATTTCGGCTTTTTCCTGCCGCTGGCGGGGATCACTACCGTCCGGCAGATCAGCGAAAACGCCTTCGACATTCGCGCCACCAGCCGCATGAACCGGCTCTATGTCGAACTTCTGAAAGATAATCCCGCTTGGAGCACGGACGCCCGCCGCCACGACATGAATCATTTCATGGCGCGGCTGATTTTCTGCTTCTTTGCCGAGCGTACCGACATCTTTAGCGGAACGGGCCTGTTCACCGGGACCGTCGAAAGGATGAGCGCCAAGGACTCCTCCAACACCCATGAGGTGATTGGGGAGCTGTTCCGCGCCATGAACACTAAGCGCGAGCACCGGGAAAGCGCTGGGATTCCAAGATGGGCCGACGTTCTTCCCTACGTGAATGGCGAGCTTTTTTCCGGCAGCGTGGACGTGCCACGGTTTAGCAAGATTGCCCGTTCTTATCTCATCCATATCGGCGGCCTCGACTGGACGAAGATCAACCCGGACATCTTCGGGTCGATGATTCAGGCCGTCGCCGAGGACGAGGAGCGCGGCGCGCTTGGAATGCACTACACCAGCATCCCGAACATCCTGAAGGTGCTAAATCCGCTGTTCCTTGACGACCTACGCGCCCGGCTTGAGGAGGCGGACGACAATCCCCGCAAGCTCCTGAATCTGCGCAACCGCATGGCGAAGATCAGGGTCTTCGACCCCGCCTGCGGTTCGGGCAATTTCCTTGTCATCGCCTATAAGGCGATACGGGAGATAGAGGCCGAAATCGACAAGCGACGCAAGGAAGACGGGCGCAAAAGCGGAATTTCACCGAAGAACTTCCGTGGCATCGAACTACGCGACTTTCCCGCCGAGGTCGCCCGCCTTGCACTCATTATTGCGGAGTTTCAGTGCGATGTTCTCTATCGTGGCCAGAAGGAAGCGTTACAAGACTTCCTGCCACTTGACTCTGAAAACTGGATCACCCGAGGCAACGCACTGAGACTGGACTGGCTAAGCGTTTGCCCGCCCACCGGAACAGGCGTGAAGTACCACGCTGATGATTTGCTTCACGCACCGCTCGATCAGGCGCAGATCGACTTCGAGAATGAGGGTGGAGAGACATACGTCTGCGGAAATCCGCCGTATGTCGGCGACAAATATCAGACAAAAGATCAGAAGGAGGATCTGAAAACTCTAGCCACAAAAAACGTTCGCGCAGTTGATTATATCGCGGGTTGGTTCTGGAAGGCTTCTGATTACATTAGACATGGTGGGCGCTTCGCCTTCGTCTCCACCAATTCTATCTGCCAAGGGGTTCAGGTTCCCTTGATTTGGCCGAAAATCATTGCTGCAGGGCAAGCAATTTTTTTTGGCCATAAAGACTTCCTGTGGGGCAATAACGCCGCCAAGAACGCGCAGGTTACGTGCATTATTGTCGGCGTAGCGAATGCGGAAACTAAACCAAAATACATATTCGATGAGGAAGAACGTAAAGAAGTTGAAAATATCAATTTCTATCTAGCCCCCGGCAAGAGCGTCATCATCGAACGGGCGAATGATCCGATCTCTAATGTTGCAATCATGTTTGGCGGCAACATCCCAAGGGATCAGGGCAATCTTTTGCTCACGTCCGATGAAGCGAAGGATTTAGTGACTTCATACCCAGCGGCGGCGGTATTGATAAAACCCATCATGGGTTCGAACGAATTCATCAATGGTTTGGAGCGGCATTGTCTTTGGATTACAGACGCACAGGCTCCGCTCGCTTGTTCTATCCCACCGGTCAAAGCGCGGCTTGATCGTATCCGCGAATATCGTTTGCATGGCAGCGAGCGCGGGCGTGCCGGTCTCGACACGCCTTACAAGTTTGAGCGAACGATCATCGGGCACGACCATGCGATCATCATTCCTAGCGTTTCATCGGAGCGTCGCGCCTATCTTCCATGCGGACTGTTGCCCACGGACGTGCGCGTCTCCAACCTCGCACTCGCCCTCTACGACGCTCCCCTTTGGAATATGGCGCTTATCGCCTCCCGGCTGCATCTCGTCTGGATCGCCACCGTCTGCGGCAAGCTGAAAACCGACTTCCGCTATTCCAACACGCTTGGCTGGAATACATTTCCTGTCCCGACGCTCACCGACAAGAATAAGGCCGACCTGACCCGCTGCGCTGAGGACATCCTGCTGGCGCGCGAGGCGCATTTCCCGGCCACCATCGCCGATTTGTATGATCCCGAGAAGATGCCGCCCGATCTACGCGAAGCCCATGAGCGCAACGACGAGGTGCTTGAGCGCATCTATATCGGCCGCCGCTTTCGGAACGACACGGAGCGGCTTGAGAAGCTGTTTGATCTTTATGCCAAAATGACTGCAGGGGCGCAGGCAACTAAGAAACGAAGAACGGCGGCGGCATGAGCAGCCTCACGGATATTGAAAAGCGATATTTTGAAAAGCTGCTTGGCATGCAAAGCGGTTATGTTCTCGACTATTCCGACGCTACATTTGGCGAGTTCTTCAATCGCTATATGATTGATATTCACAGCTCGCGTTATCAAACCTACGGCACATCCAAGGCCAAGAAAATGCGGGCCTTTTGGGAGCTGGAATCGGATGCATTGGTCGGCCAAGTATTGTCGGAAATGCTCGATTCATATGAGGCGGATTGTCATCTGAACAGCCGCGAAATCGATGCCTCCATCCTCGAGAAATCACGGAGCATCGTTGCCCGGCTTTCTGGAGCAGCCATGCCTTCAAAATCGGCCCAAACCGTGGACGATTTTTTGCATCGAGAGTTCTCGGTCCCGAATATCCAAAAATTGCCAATTGAAGCGGCGGCTGTAGCAATCATTGAAAATCGTCTTAGCGAAGCACGGACAGCAATGGGCGCCGGTGCGTATCTTTCAACGATTTTTCTATGCGGCAGTGTGCTTGAGGCCGTCCTTCTTGGGGCTGCTCAGAACGAGCCTTCGCGCTTCAATCGGGCTTCGGGTAGCCCAAAGGCTGCTGACGGGAGCGTGAAGCGCTTTCATGAGTGGAGCCTCGCGCAGTTTATAGATGCCGCATGTGAGATCGGCTTGCTTAAACCGGACGTGAAGAAGTTTAGTCACGGTCTTCGGGATTTTCGCAATTACATTCATCCATATGAACAGATGGTGTCCGGTTTCACACCAGACGAACATACAGCAAAAGTTTGTTTTCAGGTGCTCAAAGCGGCGCTTGCCAGCGTGGCGGGGGAAAGAAAATGAAGCCCGAAACTAAATCAGTCCCGTCTGTTTCCGTTACCTACGCTCGCAACGGTTCATCGACCAAAGCTAATGCGCTTGGGATGCGACCGATGCAGGAGCGCGCCTATGAACGGCGCGGCGAGCAATATCTTCTCATCAAATCGCCTCCGGCCTCCGGCAAGAGCCGGGCTTTGATGTTCATTGCCCTCGATAAACTGGCCAATCAGGGGATCAAGCAGGCGATCATCGTTGTGCCAGAAAAGTCCATCGGTTCGAGCTTTCACGACGAGCCGCTAACCAAATACGGCTTCTGGGCCGACTGGATCGTTAAGCCCAAATGGAACCTGTGCGATGCGCCCGGTTCGGACAATGGCGGCAAGGTCAAGTCCGTCGAAGTCTTCCTGCAAAGTGACGACAAAGTGCTGGTGTGCACTCACGCCACTTTCCGCTTTGCGGTGGATCAATTCGGAATTGAGGCGTTCGACAACCGGCTAATCGCCGTGGACGAATTTCACCACGTATCCGCCAATCCCGACAACAAACTGGGCCTGCATCTGGGACAGTTTGTCGCCCGCGACAAGGTGCATATTGTGGCGATGACAGGCTCCTATTTCCGGGGCGATGCCGAGGCGGTGCTGTCTCCGCAGGACGAAGCCAAGTTCGATACCGTCACCTACACGTATTACGAACAACTGAACGGCTACGAATACCTCAAGCAACTCGACATCGGCTATTTCTTCTATTCCGGGGCCTACACCGATGACCTGTTGAAAGTTCTCAGGCCAGCCGAAAAGACGATCATCCATATCCCGAACGTCAATTCGCGCGAAAGCACAAGGGACAAGATCAGGGAAGTTGAGCACGTTATTGAGGCATTGGGTGAATGGCAGGGCATCGACCCGGCGACGGGCTTCCAGTTGGTTAAGCAGCCGGACGGCCGAGTGCTGCGCATTGCCGATCTGGTCGATGACGACCCGGCCAAGCGCGACAAGGTTGCCGCCGCGTTGAAAGACCCGGCGCAGAAAAATAGCCGCGATCATGTGGACATCATCGTTGCGCTGGGCATGGCCAAGGAAGGCTTTGACTGGATTTGGTGCGAACACGCGTTGACAATCGGCTATCGAGCGAGCCTCACGGAGATTGTGCAGATCATCGGCCGTGCCACCCGTGACGCGCCGGGCAAGACTCACGCCCGCTTCACCAACCTCATCGCCGAGCCGGATGCGTCCGAAGCAGCCGTGACCGAGGCGGTGAACGACACCCTGAAGGCAATCGCGGCCAGCCTTTTGATGGAGCAAGTGCTCGCCCCGCGTTTCAACTTTGCACCGAAGAATCCGCAGAGCGGTCCGATCGATGGCTTTGATTATGGTGAAGGTGGATACGACCCCAGTAGGGGGAATGTTGGTTTCAACGAAGAAACCGGCCAGTTTCATATCGAGATCAAGGGCCTTGCCGAACCCAAGAGCACCGAAGCGACACGCATCTGCCGCGAGGATTTGAACGAGGTGATCGCCGCCTTTGTTCAGGATAAGACCGCCATCGAGCGCGGACTTTTCGACGAGGAATTGGTGCCTGAAGAACTCACTCAGGTACGCATGGGCAAGATCATCAAGGACAAATATCCGGAACTCGACGACGAAGATCAGGAAGCCGTCCGGCAACACGCCATCGCGGCTCTGAACCTCACGCAAAAAGCCAAGGAAATGACCCTTGGTGGCGGTAACGGCGAAGAAAAAGCCAATACAGCTTTTGTCGATGGAGTCCGCAAATACGCGATGGACGTGCGCGAACTCGACATCGACCTGATCGACCGGATCAATCCGTTCAGCGAGGCTTACGCTATCCTCGCCAAGACCATGAACGAGGACAGCCTGAAGCAGGTAAAGGCGGCGATTTCCGCCAAGCGCACGACCCTGACATTGGAGGAAGCCCGCGAGCTTGCGAAACGAGCATTGAAGTTCAAGCAGGAACGCGGACGCCTTCCGTCGATTACGTCCTCAGATGCGTGGGAAAAGCGCATGGCCGAGGGAATTGCCTTCCTTGCGCGCATGAAGGCGGAGGCCGCCCGTGCCGAAGCATAAGTTCACCAACGAGGACGACGATCTCCTCGCGGAACTCGGGGTGCAGGTCGAGACCAAGAAGGATACGGGCCGGACGGCGCGCGAGGAGCGCGTCATTGCCGGATTCGAGGAAATCCAGCGGTTCGTCGATCAGTATGGTCATCGACCACAGCATGGGGAGGATCGTGACATCTTCGAGCGGCTCTATGCCGTCAGGCTTGATCGCCTGCGGGAGCTTGCCGATTGCCGGGCCATCCTTCTCCAGTTTGATCGCCAGGGTCTCCTGACGGGCGCAGTGACGACACCAGCGGTCGCTCCCGACGATCTGGACGACGACGTGCTTCTGGCAGAATTGGGCGTGGACGCCACCAGCGACGACATTTCCGAACTCAAGCACGTCCGTTCCGCCGCCGATAAACGGGCGGCGGAGGAAATCGCCAACCGCGACCCGTGTCCGGATTTTGACGAGTTCAAGCCGCTATTCGCCAAGGTGAAGCAGGAGATCGCCGAAGGCATCCGGCAAACTCGGCCATTCGAGCTAAAGGCCGAAATACGCCCCGGCGCTTGGTTCATCGTCGGCGGACAGATGGCCTATGTCGCCGACATGGGCGAGGTCTTTTCCAATGCCCAAGGAAGGACTGACGCGCGCCTGCGCGTGGTTTTCGACAACGGCACCGAGAGCAACCTGCTCATGCGCTCATTGCAGCGCGCCCTTCACAAGGACGAAGCGGGACGGCGTATCACTGATCCCGTTGCCGGGCCGCTGTTTGCCGGGGAAATAGAAGACGGCGATCTGGAAAGCGGCACGATCTATGTCTTGCGGAGTAAGTCCGACAATCCGGTGGTCGCAGCCCACCGCGACGTTCTTCACAAGATCGGCGTGACCGGCGGCGACGTTGCCAAGCGGATCGCGAATGCAAAGCTCGACGCGACTTTCCTGTTAGCGGATGTTGAAGTCGTCGCGACCTACAAGCTGTCCAACATCAACCGGACAAAACTGGAAAACCTCATCCATCGCATTTTCGATCCCGCGCGTCTCGACATCGAAATCAAGGACCGCTTTGGAAATTCTGTAATTCCGCGCGAATGGTTCCTCGTGCCTGTGTTCGTGATTGATGAAGCTGTTGAACGGATAAAGGACGGCACGGTCATCGGCTACAGGTACGATCCGAAAGCCGCGGCTCTTGTGCGGGCCGAAAGGTCATAGGGTTTTAGCGTCAATTAACGTTGCTGGCTGGGATTAATTGCAATGTCAGAGTCATTAAACGACGAGAATCTTCGCAAGACTTTTGATAGTGCCTTTCTTGAATATCGAAATCAGCCATGGGCTGTTGATTGGCGCAAGAAGTACGTCGCGCATGTCGAGCTTGTTCGCAATGCCGACCGAGCCAAATGGGTTGATCCAGCCTTTCAAAGAGTGCTCTGGGAGGAAAACGCAGTTTCAAACATCGGCTCTGGCAGCTCGGTGACTGTGTCAGGTGTATATGAGGATGAAACGATCGCTGCTCGACTGTTTGAAATACGTGCGACGCTCGCGGGCAACGATCTTCCGACGCGAGGCAAGCTCCTTCAGGGGGCCTTCGATGAGATATTAACCCGAGTTTACCCCAAATACGCCAGCCGTAGGCCGAAAGCCCGATTGGTGCGTCTCATGGCTTCTATGTTCCCTCGGGACATGACTTGCCTGATGGATGCTACAAGGGTTTGGGGTTTGCAGCGTCTGATAGGCGCGCCGATTCTTTTGGGGGACTTCGTTGCGCAACATGCTGCTCTTAGAGAGCGCATTCGAGAGGCCGTCGGCGAACCTAAAGACGTCAGTGGAGAAGTAGACCAGTCGGTTTTTGCTTGGTTTTTGTGGAATACATACGTGAATCGCCAGGAAGAAGGGGCGGTAACAGTCGAGGTGGAGCAAAAAGAAGCAAACGATCTGCCGCCGCTTTCGTTGCTGCCCGCCAGTGCTCAACGGCGTAGCTTGGCGTGCGTAAAAGACAACGTGAACTTGCTAGTGGCCCTTGTGCGAGAAGCAGAGCAGGGAATTAGCAGAGACGATCTAATCAACACCATTCTGGCAGAAGCCGCGCAGTTAAATGCCAGCAGTGCTGCCAATATAATTTCGCAAGCCACGGGTGGATTGGGGCTTATTCATCTAGACAACGGGGCATTTCGTCCAACCCAGCGAGGTTTAGAACTTCTAACCGCTAACGATCCCGCGCAGGTACTTCGAGCACCATTGATCGGTCGTGTATTTGGAATGGGGCACCTGCTGCTTCTTTTGTCAAAGAACCCTGATGGCATTACTCCAACAGTTGCCGCGCGAAGCCTCCAAGCCCTTGTGCCCAGTTGGACCACCACGATGCCGGGTTCTCACATCATCGCGTGGTCCAAACTTACCGGTTTGGTGCGCTCGGATATTGTGGCTGGCAGCCCAAGGCTCCTGTTAACGGATGACGGACAGGACTACGTTTCTGCGCTTCCATCTAACTTTGAAGATAAGTGGACGATCACACCGGCACTGACAGATCCCGATTTGGAAACGGCGCCGGTCACGCTGACAGCAGTAGAGGCCCAAGATGGAGAGCACTACAACATCGATTCTATCGTTTCAGAGGGGTGTTTTTTAGCGCCGTCGCTAATCGCCAACGCATTGGCATTATTAAAGCGCAAAAAGAATTTAATACTGCAGGGGCCGCCTGGGACAGGAAAGACGTGGCTCGCAAAGCGACTGGGGTATGCCTTGGTCGGGAGCAGGGACAGCTCTCGTCTAATGGCCGTGCAGTTTCAACCCTCGCTTTCTTACGAAGACTTTGTGCGGGGTTGGTGTGAGGTCCCAGCCGAGCCAGCCGAGCACGGCTTCGAGGCTTTCGAGACCGGGACGATTTTTTCGACGCCACGCCTTGATGCTCGCGCGCCTAACGCCAGAACCTTCCTCGGTCTCGTCATAAGTGACTTGTAACCGAGCCATTTCCGCGAAGACTAGCTTCACATGCGGCCCGACTCGCTCAGGCATCGTTACCGTTCGACGATTGCCGCGCTTGCGGGTGTAACGGCGGCAGCGGTTATCGTGGTGAGAGGTGCGAGATGGTTCAACGGAGCAAGTGGGCATCAGTGATCCTGAAGGCGATGAAAATCGCTATCAGGATTGGTGAAGAGGCTATCGCGCTACAGCCCAAAGGAGTCGCCTTTAAAGGAGCGTGTCAATGACGCTCCTTGCCCCTCCGCGAGAACAACAAGTCACTTTATTTTTTTGAAATCTGCGAGACTTACGCGCTTGCACGTCACCCGCATAGGGGGAGGGATTGGGAAGGACCCAAAGCAACTGAGCATCGGGCTCGGCGCTACCTCTGAAGTGCGCTCTCTTCCTTCTTTCTTTCTTCCGCAGCAATTTCTTCGACCTCTCGATCATGAAGCCTCCTCATTGCCTTTTCGGCAAAGTCGAGGTCTACGGAAATGGGCTCGCGATCATGAGGCAGGGGATGACCTAGCAAAATCGAGATGAGGGATTCCGCCAAAGGGGGTTCTTCAACATATCGATGGCGATGAATGGTCCAGCCGTTCTGCATGTCGTCTGAGACGTATTCTTCAAATTTTTGATATGTCAGACCGATCTTGATAAGTCCGGGTTTGTCTGGGTGTATCAACAAAAACAGGAAGCCTGATTTTGCAGCTTCCCACATTTCTGCCGGGGTTCGCTGGCCAATGCCGCACTTAGGGCAGCCTTCGCCCTCTGCGACAATTCTAGGTATCGTGCGCCATTCATGGCCATTGTCGCAGCGGAAGTTGTTTCTTCCAGAAATCTTGCTTTTCACGTGCCCCACTAAGGCGATACCTCGTCCGGTGAGGCGCTTTTTCATCCATGCCGTGTACGCATAAACATGGTCTGGCAAAGGCTTCGGTGAAGGCCGGACGCCTGCGCTCGCGGCTGCTTTTAGTCCGGCCTCTACGGCTTTCCATTCCATCCGTTCAATTTCAACTCTGTCTTGAAATGGAAGGTCAGAAAAGCCGGTAGCTCCCCAAAAAACGACTTCGGCCCATTGCGGGTCAGGCACAGCGATGTAGGTCTTTAGCTCCCATTTCTGGCCGGTCTTTTTGACGAGGCGACCGGCGTGCTTGGCGTAGTTGCTATTGTGCTCGAACAATCGCTCTTCCGGGTGACGCGTCGTCTGTCCGATCTTATATAGGTTCGGTTCTGACGGATGGGTCAAAACGTAGATGAAGCCCGATTTCATGTTCTCTGACATTCGTTATTACGGAGGGCGCAATCCGATAGGCCAATTTGCCGACGCCAACTGACAATCTAACGCAAGAGATTGGCGACGCACCAGTCCGTAGGAGCTGTCGAAAGTTCTCGTCCTTCTGCGCTTGCGCTAGTTGGCTGGTCCCTAAAGGGACCAGCGCAACTAACGCACTAGCGCAAACCCTCGTGTGTTAGTTCTGCGTCAGTTGAACTAGCGAACGACTAGCGCACCAGCGCTGTCAGTCAGAAGTATCCGCTCGTGGCGGGTTGAACACGGAAACCATCATCGGCTTGCGGTGTTCGTTGATGGCCTTAGCCTTGTCCAGGATGCCCTGCCGTTCGAGCCATTCGATAATCTTTTTCGCTCGCTGCTTCCAGTTTGCGTCCGACTTTTCAATTTCGAATGCTTCGGCAATTGCGCAGCCGACCCAATCGGGATGGCTGGAAGATTGTGGAGCCGGTCGCCAATTTGCCTTGCGGGCCATGATCGTTTCCAATGTGGCGATATGCTCGGGATTCATGGTCTGCCTTACAGAAGGCGGCTCCCATGCTGTGACTACGCCAACGCTGTCGCCCGGGTCCAGATTACCAGCCCGCAAGCCGACATTGACTCCAATGGTACGAAACCACGTCTTGCGGCCCGTCCTAGCGGCCATATTTGTCTTTTCGCTTGGGCCGGTGGAGAAGTACTCGAAGCGTTCGTGTTCCGGGATTCCGATCTTTATGGCGTCTACAGACGGCATTGGGTTGAGAACACGGTTCTGACGACACTTGTCGCGAAGGGCCGAACTACCGCGCTGGTCATCAATTGTGGCCTCCTGGCTATTTAACTTGCGCGTATGGTGCGCAAGGCTGATTGCGGCGTTGCCGCGATAGGCGACCTCCTTCCATGCAGTTGCGGCGGCTTGCATTGCTCCCGTGTCGTTTTCAGCACCCTCATGCGTGGACACGAACGGGTCTACCAGCATCACATCAATCTTGCGCTCCTTCAGGGCCTCCACGAGAGCGCTAACCATGGGAGCGCAAATGGCCGCTCCGTCCTTGGTTCGCGTCGTGACAGCAAGCGGCGTGCCGAATCCGTTATCGGTAAAGAGCCGCCCGCCGATATCGGTCGCGTGAATCCTATAGTGCTTGCACGCTGCGCCAATTCTACGCGCGAGTTCATCCTCTGGCTCTTCGCCCGCCCAAAGCCAAGCGCGCAATGGCTCCTTCAATTCAACACCGATGAGCGGCTTTGCGGTAGTGATTGCCAATGCCTCCACTGTAAGAAGCGAAGTCTTTCCAACGCCGCCCGGCGCGTAGGTCGCAGACAATTCCCGTCGAATTAGGAAATTCCCATATACCCACTCACGGCGGGGGAGCGTGTCGGGGTCACGGAGCATAAAGGGCGTTGGGTCGATTGCATTGCGTCGCGTGATAACCGGCGACCGGTGGTGCGCTGAGCGATCATCCCACGTTGCGATTCCGGAATGGATTTGTACGACCTTGCTCATAGTGCCGCCTTCTTCTTTCTTGCATTTGCGACGATCCGCTCAGCCAGCGCGGCAGCTTCTGGATCATGAGTTTGCACACCAACAAGCGGTGCGACCCAGTCCAGCGCTTCGGACGCGGATAAGCTTGCTCGCAGGTCATGCCAGCATTATGGTGACTGTGCATTTGGAAGTGTCTCTAAAGTTATGCATCACCCGCCGCGCCAACGGCGGGTTTGCTTTTGGGTTAGGCGGCGTGACCACCGGGACGCAGTTGGTTCGCGGTCAGCCAATCTGAGACTGCCTCGCGCGTATATATGACAGACTGCCCAAGCTTCATGGCGGTCGGTCCCCGTCCTTGAGCGCGCCAGCGCCGCATCGTCTGGCGACTCTTGCCGATGAAGTCAGCAACTTCGTCTTCGGTTAAAAGTGTGATGTCCATAGTTGGACTCCGTTGGATTGAATTGATGCTAGATGAGCATAGATGAACGCGGTTGTCGGGCGCGGTTCGGTAGCCCTGTAAAACCCCTGCGCCGCAGTCGTTTTCTCATTTGTTTCAGAGTTGTTGCAGAAAAATGTCCCATCACCTGGATTGAAGCAGGTGAGGGGGCCAATCGGTCTACTCTTGATGGCTGGCTAGGTGGGGGTCGGGCAGCGGGTGGCGCATGCGTAGGGACTCTGCGCACCGCGCCATGTCGGTTGGTCCGAGCGTAATTTCCTCGCCCTATTCAAGTGCATCGGCGAGTGCGCGGTCGTATTCGCGCGGGTTGGTTTCGGGAGAAAGGATATCGACGTTCATCGTCGCGTCCTCACACGGCGAGCCGGTTGGAGCGTGGTCGATTCAAACCGATCCTTGAGGATTGGCGCGTAAGCGTTCAGAGCGCCAATGCATAAGCGAATTTCCGACGCCGTAAGGTGGGTCTTGCCGCCATTCAACAGCGCGTCGGCAAGGCTGGCCGCGTCAGTATATGCGTTGTTCAGTAAATCAAGCTGAATCAAATCGTCATTCATAGTCTTCCTCCAAAGTTGGCCCGCAGGCCGTCGTTCACGCCGAACCATTCGGCGCGTTGGTAATCGTTTAAATTGTTGGGCAGCTACCGAGCGGAGCGAGTGGAGCTCAGCAGGTTACGCTGCGCGCCCCTTGATGGCTTCGCGCGCCATGCGGTCGTAAAATGCTTCGACTTCGTCTGAGTCGAAGTAACGACGGTTGCGAATCATCGTGGGCCGAGGGAACTTCATGTTCTCGTCGTCAAGCCACCGCCACAGCGTCATTAAGGAAATGCCGCCGAACCTTTCGCAGACGCCCTTTGCGGGGATAAGGCGCTTAGTCATGTGTTAGCCCTTGTGCTGTTGTGTGTGCACAAGAGATAGCGAGAGGCGGCTATCTTGTCTGGGGTAAGCAGTGACCAACGGATACTACCCCAAATTCAACGGATGGTCTGTCGCTTGTCCGTTGGGGCCTTGTATCTGTTCCAGATGATTTTGATCATATCAACGCCCCGCATGACATCTTTCTGCGCCGCAACTGTGGTTCTTGCGTGCCTCTCTGACATGCCGCCGTCAACTAGATGCTGGACCTTGGCAAAAATCTTCCAGTCATGCCACTGCGCCTGCAAGGTGCCGATTGGATTATCAGTCCCGTTGCGCCACAGGTCGTATATTTCCGCGCCCCGGAAGTGACACACACCCGCGTCCGTAGGGGCGGCGATTGCCTTCTCCGTCTCCGTCGCTATTCCGTCAGCGAAGCGCACGATCTCGGCCATGATCGATTTAGGGACGGGCTTTCGATACTTTTGGCACATGCTAAATACGTGCCATGCTGCTGCGGGATTTTTTGTCCGGTCGAAGTATTCGGTCACGCTGTCTATTTCACTATCGACGAGGTTGTAGGGTAGTGGAACCATGTCACGCCTTCTTCTTCATTCGAACCACGTTCGATTTTTTCACGGCGGTAAGGCCCTCAATGTGATCCGCCCAGACTGTTAGCGCGTGACGCTTCTCTTTTGAGAAATCGTGCCGTTGGTAAACTCCAACGATACCGGCGAAAGTTCCAGATACATGGTTCAGGACTTTTTCCGCAACCTCGACGGAAATGCCGTGCCCGGCCAAACCGCTCGCGGCGGTACGCCGTAGGTCGTGCAGCCGCCACGGCGCGATGGTGATTTTGTCCGGATTGTCACCGCGTGCCTTCGCTTCGTCGCGGGCTATGCAGAGCATCTTGGAGTCCAGGTTCGCCTTTGCTCGCGAGAACCCGGATATCGATGACTCCCCATCCGTTCTGTTAGTGGTGAAAACGAATTTAGAATCTTCGATCTTGGGGATAGTCTTGATGATGCTAATGACTGCGGGCGCAAGAGGAACTGCGTGCTCCCTGCCGTTCTTTGTTCTCGGCGGGGGGAGTAGCCAAACAGGCTCTTTTGCTTCAAGCGTCTTCACCTCGGACCATTCCATACCTGCGACTTCTTCCCGGCGCTGCCCGGTCAACAGGGCGATTGCAAAAAATTGACGCCACGGCCATTCAAGCTGCCCAATCGCAAGAGAGAGAAGGCGCAATTCGCTATCGTCTAGGACCCGGTCACGAGAAACCTCAGCCTTTGCCAATTTGGTGCCATCGAACGGGTTGGAATCCAGCAAGTCCTTAGCGATGCACCAGCTAAAGAACGCTCGTCCGTTGGCGCGCACACGGTTCGCGGTTGTAGCCGCGCCGCGCGCTTTTATGTTGTCGATCAACTTGATGGCGTCGGCGCGTGTGATGGCATCAATGCGCCGCCCCTTCCAAACGGGCTTCACTTCCTTGTTGAGCAGCCGCTTCACCTCATGGGCGGACTTCAGGCTCTCAACATGATCCGTATAGAACCGGTCTAGGACGCGCTCGATAACATCATCCCTGCGCCGCGCTTCCTTTTGTTCGGCTTCAGCTTTGGCAACCTCGGCCGCGCGCTCCGCCTTCTGATGCGCAGCTGGGTCTTTGCCGGTGGCTTTCATCCGGTGCGCATCGTTCGAGGCCTCGCGTGCCTCCTTGAGAGAAAGAGAGCCGGGGCCTGTTGCGCGCCCTAGCGTGATCTTCACGGGCTTGCCCTCGCGTTCATAGCGATATGCCCATGACTTGACCCCAGAGGGTTGGACGACAAGCCGGAGTCCTGGTTGTGCCGCGTCGGCAATTTCATATCGAGACGCGCGCGGTTCGGCATTGGTGACGGAGATGGTGGAAAGTTTGACGGGCATCTGGTGCTCAGCCGGGGTATGGCCAGGGGTGTAGCGTTTGGATGATTGGCAGCTTTTGGGAGCGTGAGTAACAATCACCAACTTAGAGCATCAAACAATTGAATATCAACGAGAAAAACGATTCCTCTGTTATTGATTGTTTTGGTGCGTTATGCCGTGGCACCAGACTACGAATCTGGGGGTCAGAGGTTCGAATCCTTTCGGGCGCGCCATTTATCGCAGAATGCCCTCTCACGCCGCCGATGGCCGCCGAAGCTAAGTGTGGATGGCCTTCTCCCTCATCATGCATCACGCATAAACGTCGGTATAGAGTTCGGATGAATCGGGCAGCGGGCTGGTCTTGGCGAAATTGACGGCCTCCGCGACGATATCCTTGCTCTCCTTTTCGATGAGCTTGATGCCGTCTTCTGTTGCGTGGCCGTCTTCGAAAATGCGGGCGCGCCGTTCCTTGATGAATGAGGGGTGTCCTCTCGCAACATCCTCAGAGGCGTCAGCGTTCGCAGCCCGCTCCGCCGGTGTCATAATCGGTGGCACAGTTCTGCGAGTGCATTGCGCAACCATCTGTGCCCGAGGTCGTCGTCGACGGATTGATGCCACATGAAATAGATCGGGATGTTGGGAAACTCAAAAGGGGTTTTCATCACCTTGGTGCGGAAGAAGTCGGCGTAAACGAGCGCCATCCGCTTCGGCAGCGTGCAGATGAAATCGGTTTTCTGCACGATCAATGGCATGGACAGAAAGTGCGGCACCTCCAGCGCGATGTCGCGCGTAAGTCCGTGTTTCTTGAGCACGACATCGACGATCGGCTTGTCCTGCTTCAGCATGACGTGAGGAGTTGAAAGATAATCTTCGATGCTCAGATGATCGCTGATCGTCGGGTGATCCTGCCGCACCATTGAGACGAGATGTTCGTCCATGACATGGATATTGCGGAATTCATCGCCTTCGATCCGGAAGTAATCCATCGCGAGGTCGAT
>Ga0153956_1001965_pt1 | contig 16367 bp, 17 predicted proteins | sample TSFL040MetaG_FD_104704 | JGI IMG/M metagenome (GOLD analysis project Ga0153956, IMG submission 104704) | Attine ant fungus gardens microbial communities from Florida, USA - TSFL040 MetaG | ecosystem: Host-associated > Fungi > Mycelium > Unclassified | place: USA: Florida, Wekiwa Springs... | reverse complement strand
CCGATGCGTGACCCCGTGACGAAGACGCCGGGAACCCCACGCGCCCCGGAGGTGAGTTCGCAGTTAGCGACAACATGTGTCGCTAACTGCGAACGCGGTCCGGGCCGGGACCTTCCAGGGGCCTGAAGGTGTGACGTCCCCGGCATCTTCGTGGCGAGCTGTGACGTCTTCCCCCAGGGACCCTCACGTCCCGGGGGTGTCTGAACGGTCAGCGATCTCCGCTGTTCCTTATGCGCCCATGAGGCGCATAAGGAACAGCGCAACTTCCTGACCGCGCGGATCCCCCGGAGAACGTGACGAACCCTTGACGCCTCCCCCGCACCCCTCGCGTCCTGGGCGCCTCATGGGGGTCACGGCCTGCCAGGACCCCCATGAGGCGCCCAGGACGCCCGCGCCCCAACTCGGACGGCCGCCGGCCCCACGAGCCCCCGCCCGTCCCCCGCCCCGCCCCAGACCCCCCACCTAAGGGCCCCCACGGAGCCAACTTTGGGGTCCCGGTTTGGGGATCGCCCCGATGTGCGGATCGGCCCGCCGGCGGACGCTGGTGCCATCGACCACGCCCGATTCGAGGAGGAACGATGAGTGCCCACGAGATCCTGCAGACCCGACGTTCGCCCGCCGCGCTCCGCGCGGAGGTCGGCGGCGAGGTGCACTGCCCTGGCGACCCCGGCTACGACGCCGCCCGCGGGGGATTCAACCTTGCCGTCGACCAGCGCCCGGCGGCGATCGTGCTGCCGCGCCACCCGAAGGAAGTCGCCGCGGTGATGCGCTTCGCCCGCCGCGAAGGGCTGCGGGTGGCGCCGCAGCGGACCGGCCACAACATGGGGCCGCTCGGGCGCCTCGAGGACTCGATCCTGCTGAAGACCGACGCGATGGACCGGGTCACGGTCGACGCCGCCGGGCGCCGCGCCGCGGTCGGCGCCGGGGCCCGCTGGGAGGACGTCATCGCCGCCGCCTCCGAGCTCGGCCTCGCCGCCCTGCACGGCTCGACCCTCGACGTCAGCATCGCCGGCTACACCCTCGGCGGCGGCATGGGCTGGTACGCCCGCAAGCACGGCCTGGCCGCCAACCACGTCACCGCGATCGAGGTCGTCACCCCCGACGGCGAGATCCGTTGTGCCACCCCCGAGCGCGATGCCGAGCTCTTCTGGGCCCTGCGCGGCGGCGGCGGCAACTTCGGCGTCGTGACCGCGCTGGAGTTCGAGCTCTTCCCGCTCCGGGAGGTCTTCGCCGGGGCGCTCTTCTTCCCGATCGAGCGGACGGCCGAGGTCCTGCACGCCTGGCGCGAGTGGACGGCGACGGCGCCCGAGGACGTCACCTCGGTCGGCCGCATCCTCCAGTTCCCGCCCCTGCCCGAGGTCCCCGAGCCGCTGCGCGGCAAGTCGTTCGCGCTGGTCGAGGCGGTCTTCCTCTGCGGCGCCGAAGCGGCGGAGTTGCGCCTGGAGCCGCTGCGGGCGCTGGGCCCGGCGATGGACACCTTCGCGACCCAGCCGCCCGCCGGGATCGCCGAGCTCCACATGGACCCGCGCGACCCGGTCCCCTACGACTCCGCCCACGCGATGCTGGGTGAGCTCGACGCGGCGGCGATCGAGGCGCTGGTCGAGGCGACCGGGCCGGAGTCGGGCTCGGCGCTGGTCTCGGTCGAGCTGCGCCACTGCGGCGGCGCGCTCGCCCGCGCCGAGGCTGGGGCGGGCGCCGTCGCCACCCTGCCCGGGGAGTACGCCTTCTTCGCGGTCGGGATCGCCGACCCGGGGCTGGCGGAGAAGACCGACGCCGACCTCGACCGGGTGGCCCGCGCCCTGCGTCCCTACGCGGCGGGCCGATACCTCAACTTCGTCGAGGAGCGGGCCGACGCCGCAGGCTTCTTCCCGCCCTTGGTGGCGATGCGGCTGGAGGCGGCGCGGGAGACCTACGACCCGGACCGCGTCATGCACGCCAACCACGAGATCGGCGCCCGCTGAGCGCGGCGCCCACGAGGAGCGAGACGATGAAGACGACCGACAAGGCGATCGCCCCGGGCCTGGCCCTCGGGGCGACCGTCGACCGGAGCTTCACGCCCGCCATCATCGCCACGCACAGCGCCAAATGCGGCGACAACGGCGGCGCCGACCCGGGCGCCGAAGAAGTGTGACCCGACTGCGGCCGGCGCAAGGTGAAGCTCCCGGTCAACCTCCAGTACGGGCGGTAGAACCACGACCGGCTGCTGCTGAGCTCGGGGAAATGATCGGCTGCTGAAAAACGACCGAGTTCACAATGACACGAGCGTCGATTGCCTCTACGCTTCCGCCCGTCTCGGAGTCTCGTTCAACTCATCAAGGGGAAGTGGATGGCAATCGACGTCTGGTCGCGCGGCAGCGACGGCTATGAGGTGAACCGCGGCGCGTTCAACGTGCTGCTGAGCCAGAAGCCGGCGGGGATCGTGACGCCCGCCGGCGCCGCCGACGTGGTCGACGCCGTCGAGCACGCGAAGGCCGCGGGCCTGCGGATCGGCGCCCAGCGGACCGGCCACAGCGCCGAGCCGCTCGGCGACCTCGCGGACACCCTGCTGGTCCGCACCGGGGCGATGAACACGGTCTCGATCGACGCCGGGCGGCGGGTCGCGCGGGTCGGCGCCGGGGCGCTCTGGGGCGACCTCGTGCCGGGGGCCTCCGAGCACGGGCTGGCCGCCTGCCACGGCTCCTCGCCGACCGTCGGCATCGTCGGCTACACCCTCGGCGGCGGCGTCGGCTGGTACGCCCGCCGGCACGGCATGCAGTGCAACCGGGTCACCGCGGTCGAGCTGGTCGACGCGACCGGGACCGAACAGCGGGTCGACGCCGGCACCGACGCCGAGCTCTTCTGGGCGCTCCGCGGCGGCGGCGGCGACTTCGGCATCGTCACCGCGCTGGAGTTCGAGCTCTTGCCGATCGCGCAGGTCTTCGCCGGCGCGCTCTTCTTCCCGCTCGAGCGGGCGGCCGAGGTCCTCCACACCTGGCACGAGTGGACGGCCGCCGCACCCGACGAGGTGACCTCGGTCGGCCGGCTGCTGTCCTTCCCGCCGCTGCCGGAGATCCCCGAGCCGCTGCGGGGCGGGGACTTCGCGGTCCTCGAGGCGACGGCGCTCCTCCCCGAGGCGGAGGCGAGCGAGCTGCTGGCGCCGCTGCGCAAGCTGGGCCCGGCGATCGACACCTTCGCGACCCAGCCGCCCGCCGGCATCCCCGGCCTCCACATGGACCCGCCCGACCCGGCGCCCTACGCGGGCCGCGGGATGCTGCTCGGCGCCCTGCCGGGCGCGGCGATCGACGCCCTCCTCGCCGCCGTCGGCCCCGACTCCCCCGCGAAGCTGCTCTCGGTGGAGCTGCGCCACACCGGCGGCACCCTGTCCCGCAGCGACCCCTCCCACGGGGCGATGGACCGCCTGCCCGGCGAGTTCCTGATGTACGGCGTCGGCATCGTCCCCGAGCCGGCGGCCTTGGAGCCGACGCGCGAGTGGCTGACCGCGATGGCCGCGGCGATGAAGCCCTGGGACGCGGGGCGCTATCTCAACTTCTCCGACGAGACCGAGGACATCGCCGTCGCCTTCCCGGCGGAGACCTGCGAGCGCCTACGGGCGGCGAAGGCGAAGTACGACCCCGAGAACCTGTTCCACGCGAATCACCCGGTGGTGAGTGGGTAGGGACGAGACGGCGTTGCGCCCGGCGTTGGCGGCCGTCCGAGGGGGCGGGGGCCCGGGGCGCCTGCGGCCGTCCGAGGTGGGGCCCGTGGCCCGGGCGGCCGTCCGAGGGGGCCCTGGGCTCCTCATGGGGGTCCGGGCAGGCTGTGACCCCCATGAGGAGCCCAGGGCGCGGAGGTCTGCGGGGAAGGCGTCGAGGGTTCGTCACGTATCCCGGAGGGTCCCGTCACAGGTCGTGGGGAGGTCGGACCTCCGTGACGTCCCCGCGCGCAAGGGTCCACACCTAGCCCCTGTCCGTGACGAAGAGGCCGGGGACGTCACACTCCCGTGGCCCCTGAGAGCCCCGGCCCCGGGTGAGTTCGCAGTTAGCGACACATGTTGTCGTTAAGTGCGAACGCGCCTCCTGGCGTGACCCGCGAGGGATGAGGAAGACGGGAGGAAGCGTGACGTTCCCGGCGTCTTCGTGACGAGGCCCGGGATCGGTGAGGGATCCGTCCCTCCCCCGTCACGCTCTCGTGCGTCTCCCGTGGCGCTCCCGTGACCCTGCGGCCTCACGCACCCTCCACCCTCCCCACGAGACCAGGCCCTCTCGTGGCGGCCACAGCCTGCCCGGGCCGCCACGAGAGGGCCGGGTCCCTCGGTCGTCCCTTGCCGGCCTCCCCGGCCCCCGGCGTCGCCCTCAGGCCCCCCGTCCCTCCAGCTGTTCCTTATGCGCCTCACAGGCGCATAAGGAACAGCCAACGGGGCCCCGTCCCTCGGCGGGGGCTCAGCCCTGCTGCGGGGGGGCGCCGACCGCGTGGGCGCCGCCGTCTACGTGGAGGATTTCGCCGGTCGTCGCGCGGCTCAGGTCGGAGAGGAGGAAGAGGGCGGCGTCGGCTACCTGGGTCGCGTCGTGGGGGTCCCAGCCGAGGGGGGCGGCGTCGCCCCAGAGGCCCTCGAGGTCGGCGAAGCCGGAGATGCCGGAGGCGGCCGCGGTGTGGACCGGCCCGGCGGAGACCAGGTTGACGCGGATCCGCTGGGGGCCGAGATCGCGGGCCAGATAGCGGTTGACCGACTCCAGGGCCGCCTTGGCGACGCCCATCCAGTTGTAGGTCGGCCAGGCGACGGTGGCGTCGAAGTCGAGGCCGACCAGGGAGCCGCCGTCGGTCATCAGCGGCACCACCGCCTCGGCGAGGGCCTTGTAGGAGTAGGCGCTGGTCTCGAAGGCGACCTTGGCGCTCTCCCGCGGCGTCGCCATGAACTCGCCGCCGATCGCGTCGCCGGGCGCGAAGGCGATCGCGTGGACGGCGCCGTCCACGGTGCCCCAGCGCTCCCGCAGCTCCTCGCGCAGCGCCGCCACGTCGGCGTCGGAGTTGACGTCGAGCTCCAGCACCTCCGGCGCCGGGTCGAGCCGCGCCGCCGAGCGCTCGGTCATCCGCTTCACCCGGCCGAAGCTGGTCAGCAGCACCTCCGCCCCCTGCGCCTGCGCCCGCTCGGCGATCGAGAAGGCGATGCTGTGGCGGTTGACGACGCCGGTGACCAGGATCTTCTTCCCCTCGAGGATCAAGCTTGTCCCTCCCCCTCCATGTCCAGTTCGATGCCGAAGTGCTCTTGCAGCACGGCGGCCGCTTCGCGCGCCACAGTCTGATGGCCGGCGGTCGACGGGTGCAGGCCGTCGGCCGAGAAGGTGGCCGGATCGCGCAGCGCCGGGTGCCCGGCGACCGGCAGGCAGAGGACGCCATAACGCTCCGCCGCGGCGCGGGTGACCTCGTTCAGCTCGGCGGTGGCGGCGACGAGGCGCGCCTCGGTCCGCGGCCGCAGCTCCATGAAGTGCCAGCCCTCCGGCGCCGTCGCGGTGACCACCATCGCCTCCGGCGCGCCCTCCCGCAACCGCGCCAGGATGCGGTCGATCCGCTCCGCGTACCCCGCCACGTCGGGCCGGGTCGCCAGCAGCACGTCGTTGGCACCGCAGATCACGGTGACGAAGTCGGGCCGAAGCGCCAGCCCCGGCTCCACCTGCCCGTCCAGCACTGCGGCGCTGGTCGCCCCGTCCACGGCCAGGTTCGCGTAGCGCAGCTCGGGATTCACCCGCCGCATCGCGGCGGCCAGCAGGTCGGCCCAGCGCTCGGCGTCGATCGAGTCGCGCCCCGCGGTGAAGCTGTCGCCGAGCGCCGCGTAGGCGCGGACGACGCGACGACTCAACGGCCCCTCAGGGAGCGCAGCGCCCAGGCGAGGCTCTCGCGGCTCGCCTCGGGCTCGATCACCTCGTCGACCCAGCCGCTCGCCGCCGCCGCCGGCGCGGTCAGGTGCTCGGCCGCGTAGGCGTCGGCGAGCTCGTCGCGGGACAGCGTCTCGTCTTCGCGCAGCCGCCGCCCGTGGACGATGCCGACCGCCTGGCGCGCGGCCATGATCCCGATCTGGGAGCCGGGCCAGGAGAAGACGACGTCGGCGCCGAGGTCTTTGGAGTTCATCGTGATCGCGGCGCCGCCGAAGGCCTTGCGCAGCACCAGCGTCACCTTCGGCACGCGGGCGCCGGCGAACGCCTGCAGCAGCGAGGCGCCGTGGCGGATCACCCCGGCCTCCTCCTGGACGCGACCCGGCATGAACCCCGGCGTGTCGACGAAGACGACCAGCGGCAGCCCGAAGCGGTTGCAGTCCTCGACGAAGAGCGCCGCCTTCTCCGAGGCGGCCGCGTCGATCACCCCGCCGAGCTGACGCGGCTGGTTGGCGATCAGGCCGACCGGGCGGCCCTCGAGCCGAGCCAGCGCAGTGACCATGTTCGGCGCCCAGCGCGGCGAGAGCTCCAGCATGCTGCCGCCGTCGAGGATCGCGTGGGCGACATCGCGGACGTCGTAGACCTTGCGCTGCTCCGCCGGCACGAACGAGCCGGGGTCGTCGCCGTCGGGGTCGACGACCAGGTGCGGGTGCGGCTGCCCGCCGATCCGCTGTGGCAGCAGGCCGAGCAGGTGGCGGGTCTGGGCGATCGCGGTGGCGGCGTCGGGCGCGATCAGGTCGGCGACGCCGTTGCGGCCGTGGACCTTCGGCCCGCCGAGCGCCTCCATCGAGATCTCCTCGCCCATCGCCTCGGCGACGACCTTCGGGCCGGTGAGGAACATGCGCGAGTCCTGCGTCATCACCACGTAGTCGGTGAGCGCCGGCGAGTAGGCGCCGCCGCCGGCCGAGACGCCGGAGAGGATCGAGATCTGCGGCACCTTGCGCGACAGCTCGACCGTGGCGCGGAAGATGCGGCCGTAGCCCGCCAGCGCGGCGTGGCCCTCCTGCAACCGCGCGCCGCCGGAGCGGACGAAGCCGACCACCGGCGCGCCCGCGTCGCCCGCCATCCGCAGGGTGCGGACGATCGTGTCGGCGTGGACTTCGCCGAGGCTGCCGCCGAGGAAGGCCGGATCCTGCGCGTAACAGAAGACCGGCCGGCCGTCGACTTCCCCGGCCCCGGCGGCGACGCCGTCGCCGGGCGTCGCCCGCTCGCCCAGCCGCAGGCTCGAGACGCCGCTGCGCAGCGGCCGGAACGTGCCCGGGTCGCACAGCATCTGGAGCTGCCCGAGCGGCGTGTCGGCGGGGGCGGGAGGCGGGGCTTTGACGGCGGTGGCCATGGGGGTAGGTGTCAGTCGGTGCGGGGGGTCAGCTGGCGGAGAGGACGAGGACGGCGTTATGGCCGCCGAAGCCGAACGAGTTGGAGATCGCGACGACGGGACCGTCTCCGTTGACAATCGGTTTAGCTGACCCTTCCACGTAGTCAAGGTCAAGACCCTCTTCCGGCTCTTCATAGCCGACAGTCGGGGGGGCTTCGCGACGGCGCAGCGCTTCCACCGTGGCGATCGCCTCGACCGCCCCGGCGGCGCCCAGCAGGTGCCCGATCGCCGACTTGGTCGAGCTGACCGGGATGTCGGCGGCGCGCTCGCCGAGGGCCGCCTTGATCGCCTTCGTCTCGGCCGCGTCGTTCAGCGGCGTCGAGGTGCCGTGGGCGTTGACGTAGTCGACGTCGACCGCGGCGATGCCGGCGTCGGCGAGCGCGAACTGGATCGCCTTCGCCGCCGCCTCGCCCTCCGGCTGCGGCGCGGTCAGGTGGTGGGCGTCGGCGGTGACGCCGTACCCGGTGACCTCGCCGAGGATCGTCGCGCCGCGCCTGGCGGCCGCCTCCAGCTCCTCCAGCACCAGGACCCCGGCGCCCTCCCCCATCACGAAGCCGTCGCGGCGGGCGTCGAAGGGGCGCGAGATGCCCGTCGGCGAGGTCGCTTCCATCGCCGCGAAGGCGGAGGTCGCGACGCCGGTGATGCAGGCCTCGGCCCCGCCGGTGACCATCGCGTCGGCATCGCCGACCTGGATGATCCGGACCGCGTCGCCGATCCCGTTGTTGCCGGCCGCGCAGGCCGAGGAGACCGCGTAGGTGTGCCCTTGCAGGCCGTGGCGCATCGACACCGCGGCGGCGGCGGCGTTGCCCATCATCAGCGGCACCGCCAGCGGCGAGACCGCTTTCGGCCCTCTTGTGATCAGCTTCTCCTGCTCGCGCTCGAGCGAGACGAGGCCGCCGATCCCGGTCGCGATCACGCAGCCGACCCGGTAGGGATCGTAGGGCAGCTCCCCGTCCTCGCCGAACGCCTGCTTGATCGCCTCGTCACCGGCGACGATCCCCATCTGGGTGAAGCGGTCGGCCCGCCGCACCTCCTTCTTCGAGAGGAAGTCGGTCGGCTCGAAGTCGAGACAACGGCCGTAGCCGTCGGCGATCCCGACTTCGCCCGCAAGCCAGCGGTCGATCAGGGCGTCGGAGCCGATCCCCAGCGGGGTGACGGCACCGACTCCCGTGATGACGACGCGCCGCGTCATCCTGCTTTCGCGACGACCAGGTCGATGACCTCGCCGACGGTCTTCACGTCCTTGACGTCGTCGCCTTTCAGCTCGACCCCGTACTCGTCCTCGACGATCTGCGCCAGCTCGACCAGGTCGAGCGAGTCGACGTCGAGGCTCTCCAGGGTCGCCTCACGCGAGAGGTCGTCCCGCTCCGTGCCGAGCTCGACGAGACCGTCGTAGATCGTCTTCTCGACATTGTCACTACTTACCTTCGTTGCCAATTTGGGGTTCCTTTCCCATATTCGGGTCCTTGATGCAGTCTCTAGGCGCTGAGGCCGCCGTCCACGGTCAGCGTCGTTCCGGTCACATATGAAGCTTCGGGGGAGGCGAGGAAGCGGATGCAGGCCGCGACCTCCTCCGGCGTCCCTACCCGGCGGGCCGGGATCGCCTTCGCCATGTCGCCGTCGAGCACGTCCTCGGTGAAGGCGGTCTCGATCAGGCCGGGGGCGACGGCGTTGACGGTGACGCCGCGCCGCGCCACCTCGGCGGCGACGGTCCTGGTGAAGCCGATCACCCCCGCCTTCGAGGCCGAGTAGTTGGCCTGGCCCGGGTTGGCGCGGATGCCGGCGACGCTCGCCAGGTTGATCACCCGGCCGAAGCGGGCCCGCATCATCTTCGGCAACACCGCCCGGGTGGCGCGGAAGGTCGCGGTGAGGTTGGTGTCGATCACCGTCTGCCACTGCTCGTCGTCGAGCTGCGGCGAGAGGCCGTCCATGCGCACGCCGGCGTTGTTGACGAGGACCAGGACCGGGCCGTCGTCGCCGGGCTCGACCAGGCGCTCGAGGTCGGCCGGGTCGGCGACGTCGCCCTGCCAGAGCGTCGCGATGCCGCCCGCGTCGGCGATCGCCGCGACGACCTCCTTCGCGCCCGCCTCGTCGGAGCGGTAGTTGACCCGCACGGGCCAGCCGTCGCCGGCCAGCGCCAGCGCGGTCGCCGCGCCGATCCCGCGCGAGGAGCCGGTCACCAGCGCGCAGCCCCCGGGCCTGGCCTGGGACTCAGACACGGACGCTCACCGCCCCTCCCCACTCGATCACGGTGGCGCCCCAGCTGAGGCCGGCGCCGAAGGCGCCGAGCAGGACGCGCGAGCCCTCGCGCAGGTGGCCGGCCCGCTTCGCCTGGGCGAGCGCCAGCGGGATCGTCGCCGCCGAGGTGTTGCCGAGCTTGGCGATGCAGTCGACCACCCGGTCGCCGGCGATGCCGAGCCGCTCGCCGACCGCGCGCAGGATCCGCGCGTTGGCCTGGTGGTAGACGAAGAGGTCGACGTCGTCCAGCCCGAGGCCTGCCTGCTCGACCGCCTCGGAGGTCGAGGCGGACATCATGTCGACCGCGTACTTGAAGGTCTCGTGGCCCTGCATGCGGATGACCAGGTCCTCGCGGGCGATCTTGATCAGGTCGGCGCGGCTGCCGTCGGAGCGCAGGACGATCGGGCCGACGCGGCTCTCCAGGGTGCCGCGCATGAGCACGGCACCGGCTCCGTCGGCGAAGACGGCGGCGGTGGCGCGGTCGTCGGGATCGGTCAGCGGCATCATCAGGTCGGCGCCGATCACCAGCACGTTGACCGCGCGCCCGGATTCGATTTGACCACAGGCGACGGACACCGCGCTGAGGAAGCCGGTGCAGGCGGCGCCGAGGTCGTAGCAAGCGGCGTTGTCGGCGCCGAGGGCGGCGGCGACGCGGGGGGCGGCGGCCGGCATCAGCTCCTCGTTGGAGGTGGTGGCGAGCACGATCAGGTCGACTTCGGCGGCGTCCGCGCCCGCTTCGGCGAGCGCCTCGGCCCCGGCCGCGGCGGCGAACTCGAAGAGGCGCTCACCCGGCTGGGCGGAACGGCGCTCTTCGATCCCGGTGCGTTTGACGATCCATTCGGCGTCGATGCCGAGCCGCTCGGCGATCACCGCGTTGGGGACGACGGTGGCGGGCAGCGCGGTGCCGACGCCGACCATCGAGGCGCCGGAGCGCACCAGCGGCGGCGCGCCGAAGGGCGGCGCGGTGAACGGCTCGACCTCAGGGGTCATCCTAGGCATCCGCCGTCTCCTCGCCCTCGTCGAGGGTGCGGCTCTCGACCGCCTCGCCGAGGGTGCGGCGGGAGAGGCCGGTGAGGATGTCCCCGGGGCCGGTCTCGAGGAAGGCGCCGGCGCCGGCGGCACGCATCGCGGCGAGCGTGTCGCGCCAGCGGACCGGCTCGGTCAGCGCGCTCAGCAGGTCGGCGCGGACGTCGTCGAAGGGCGCCGCGGTGATGCAGGAGAAGGCGCCCGGCGCGGGGGCGAGCTCGGTCGCCGCGAGGATCTCCCGGTAGCCGGGGACGGCGGGCTCCATCAGCGGCGAGTGGAAGGCGCCCGCGACCGGCAGGCGGATCGCCTTGGCCCCTTCGGCGCGCAGGGCCTTGCGCGCCTCGACGACCTTCTCCGCGTCCCCGGAGAGGACCATCTGGCCGGGCGCGTTGTCGTTGGCGAGGGTGAGGTCGAATTCGGCCGCGACCCTGCGGACGACCTCGTCGGAGCCGCCGAGCGCCGCCACCATGCCGCCGGGACGGACCGCCGAGGCCTCCTCCATCAGCCGCCCGCGGACGACCGCGAGCCGCAGCCCGGCGTCGGCCGCCAGCGCGCCCGCCGCGACCAGGGCGGGGAGCTCGCCGAGCGAGTGCCCGGCGTAGAAGGCCGCCGCGGGCTCGCCGGCCGCCTTCCAGTGGGCGAGCCCGGCGATGAAGAGGGCGGGCTGGGCGAAGTGGGTGCCCGCCGCGATCCCCTCGAAGGGGTCGTCGCCGAGTTCGTCGGTGGCCTGCGCGACCAGCTCCGGCAACTGGGCCGCGGCGACCGCCGCCATCGCCCGGGTCTGACTCCCCTGACCGGGGAAGAGCAAGGCGGTATCTGCGCTGGGGTTCGGCACTGGTGAGAAGTATTGGTCCGCCCGGGGACGGCGGTGACGCGGGTACGCGCCGAGTCCCGACATTCGGGGGGCGCCCAGGCGTCGGAGCCCGCTTCCTGAGCCCTCAGACGAGGATCTTCAGCCGCTGCGCCTGGCGGGTGGCCTCGGCCCGGTTCCGCACGCCGAGCTTACGGTAGATGGCACTGGTGTGCTCCTTCACCGTGTGCGGCGAGAGGTGGAGGTGGCCGGCGATCTCTTTGTTGGTCGAGCCGGTCGCGATCAGCGAGAGGACCTCCTGCTCGCGCTCCGAGAGCGGCGAGTCGAGCGGCGCTTCGGCGAAGACCTCGTGGCCCTGGGAGACGCGGCGCACCGCCCGCACCACGTCGACCGCGGACCAGTCCTTGGAGATGAAGCCGGCGGCGCCCGCGGCGCGCGCGACGTTGGGTGAGATCACCCCGGCGCCGGAGATCAAGAGCACCCGCGTGTCGGGGCTGACCTGGTGGATCTCCTCGCAGACCTCGGCGCCCGATTCGGTGCCCAGCAGCATGTCGACCAGGGCGACTTCGGGCTGGACCTTGCGGCAGACCTGGACCGCCTCGGCGCCGGAGGAGGCCGCCAGGCAGCGCTCGACCCAGCTCTGGCGCTCGAGCAGCAGGCGGAAGCCCCACTGCACCACGTCGTGGTCGTCGACCACCAGGATCCGCAGGCCCCGCTCCGCCGCGCTCATCGACCCTCCATCGGGACGACGAGGCGCACCCGCCAGCGGTCCCCGCCGGTGGCGCCGAACTCGACCAGGCCCTCGTAGCGGAGCGCTTCCAGGGCGGCGAGCCGCAGCCCGATCCCGCCGCCGCGGGTGCCGCGGCCGTCGCCGGTGCCGTCGTTTTCGACCGAGAGGGTGAAGGTGTCGCCGTCGGCGGCGATCCGCACCACGATCTCGGCCGGGTGGGCGTGGCGGTCGGCGTTGCGCAGCGCCTCGTTCAGCACCAGTTGGGCGACCGGCTCGAGGTCGGCCGGCACCGTGACCCCGTCGGCCCAGTCGACGCGCAGCTCGGGGCGGCGCTCGGTGAGGCGGTCGAGCAGCTCGCCGAGGCTGGCCCTGGTCGGCGGCGCCGGGCCCTCCAGCGGCCGGGTCAAGGCGCGGCGCAGGTCGGCGACCACCGAGCGCAGCTCCTCCTGGCAGCGCCGCCGCTCGGTGTCGGTCAGCTCCTCCTCGGAGCCGAGCGCCATCGCCACCCCGAACAGCCGCTGGATCGCGTTCTCGTGCAGGTCACGGGTCAGCTCCACCCGTTCGGCGAGCCGGCGCTCGCTTTCGCGCTGCTCGGTCGAGTGCTCGACGCTCGCCGTCAGCGCGGCCAGCCGCCCCAGCGTCATCATCGTCTCCGACTCGCCGTCGTCGAGCGGATAGTCGTCGCCTTCGCGGTCGGCGAAGATCACCCCGAGCCAGCGGCGCGCGGCGCTGATCGGCGTGCAGGTCAGGTAGCTGCTCTCCGGCAGCGAAGCGTAACGGGCCGGCAGGTGCGCGGCCAGGTCGCCGTCTCCCCCGCCCACGCCGACCTCGACCACCCGGTCCTCTTCCAGCGCGATCTGCGCGATCGGCGTCTCGTCCAGGGTCCCCCCGACCCGCTTCAACCGCTCCGTGTCGACCCCGCAGCTCCCGACCGGGACCACCGACCGATAAGTCTCGTCGTGCAGCAGCAGCACCGCCCGCCGCATCGTCGTCAGCGTCACCACCGCCTGGCACACCCGGTCGTAGAAGACCCCCGATTCGGTCGCCTCGTCGAGTTCCGCCAACAGCCCGACCAACACCTCCACCGTCCCCGCCCGAGGCGCCGGTGCAGCCGTAGTCGTCCCCCAAGTGCTCATCTCCACCTCACAGGTTACGACTCAGCCGAATTCGATTTGGCCGATGACCTCACGGCGGCCTTGAGGCGGCAACGGAAACGAGTCGTTCGTAGGCCGGGTCGTCCTCGCCGACCAGCTCCGCGAGGGTGTGCACGGCGGTCTCGATGTCCTCGGGCGTCGCGACGGCTATCGCCTCCAGGTCGGCCCAATCCTTGGTGCGGCCGAAGAGCGCCTTGAAGACGGCGAGCGACGCGCAATCGAGCACCGGGATCTGTCGCCCCTCGAGCTGAACCCAGACGACCGCGCCGGACACGGCCTCGTGCAGCGGCAGGTTGTTCATGAACACATCGATCGGGACGCCGTCCCAGAAGAGACGCTTCTGGCCGTCGCGTTCGACCGCGACGACATCAGCGTCGGCCACCTCGATGCCGTCGGGCAAGGCAGCGAGCGCGGTCGCGGCGTCAGAAGCGTCACAGAAGATGTTGACATCAAGGTCGCGGGTGCCCCGTGGCTCCTCGACGCAATAGGCAAGGGCGATCGCACCGCCGAAGGCATGCGGCAACGATGCGCCCTCAAGAGCGTCGTGGACTCCGAAGAGCTTGTCGACGAGCTCGCTCACGTCGCCGCTCCCAGGCGCTCGGCGAGTGGCGGGAACGCCATCTCCGCCCGCGGACGAAAGGGCAGCGCCTCGGCCAGCTCCAAGACCTGGACGAGTATCTTGCCCGCCCGCTCCGGATCGACCGGCGGTTCCCGACGCTCCAAGCTGAGATCGAATCCGGCGGCGCCGGCCAGACGGATCAGAGCGTCTGCCCCAGGCTCGCGTCGACCCTTGAGGTACACGTTCAGGACCGACCGCGGCAACCCGGCGCGCCTGGCCAGCTCAGCCTGACTGAGACCACTGTCCTGCACGATCCGCGCTACCAGGCCGGCACCTGAGCTCATCTTCGACCCGCCGACCCGCCGACATCCATTAGACAACGTTAGCGTATCCGCTAACCCTACTCCGAGGCCGCGGCCTGGTCGGCGACGATCGTGATCGCGTCGTTGCGCACACGGCCGGCGGGGATCGAGGGGTCGGCGGCGATCAGTTGCTGAAGGGGGGCGCGCTTTTCCTCGCCGGTGACGAGGAAGAGGAGCCGGCGGGCCTCGGCGAGGGCGGGGTAGGTGAGGGTCATGCGGCGGTGGCCCTGGTAGGGGTCGGCGGTGAGGGCGACGCGGCGGTCGTCGACCTCGAGGACGGGGTCGCCGGGGACCAGGGAGGCGGTATGGCCGTCGGGGCCGAGGCCGAGGTGGACGAGGTCGAGGCGCGCGGGGAGGGAGGTGTCGTATTCGTGGGCGGCGCCGTCGAGATCGCGGTTGGTGACCGGCATCGGGCGCAGGGACGCCTGGTGGTCCATCGAGAGGCCGAGGACCATGTGGGTGAGGTTGCGCTCCTCGGAGCCGGGCGAGGCGATCCGCTCGTCGACCTGGAAGAGCTCGGTCTCGGCCCAGGGCATCTCCTCCAGGTCACCGAGGATGGCCAGCATCGCCCAGGGCGAGCGCCCGCCGCTCATCGCGAAGGCGAAGGTGCCGTGGTCGGCGACCGCGGCGGCGCCGGCGGCGGCGATCAGCTCGGCGGCGCGGCGGGCGGCGGCCTTCTCGTCGCTGGTGACCTCGAGGTCGGGCGGCATCGTCGGCGCCTCCCTAGTTGTCCCGCTCGACGTGGCCGCCGAACTGGTAGCGCATCGCCGAGAGGACCTTGTCGCCGAAGTCGCCGAGATCGCGCGAGTAGAAGCGCTCGTGCAGGGCGGTGGTGAGGACCGGCGTCGGCACGCCCTCCTCGATCGCCGCGATCGAGGTCCAGCGGCCCTCGCCGGAATCGGAGACGCGGCCGCTGTATTCGCTGAGCCGCGGGCTCTCGGCGAGCGCCGCCGCGGTCAGGTCGAGCAGCCAGGAGCCGACCACCGAGCCGCGCCGCCAGACCTCGGCGATCGCCGCGATGTCGAGGTCGAATTCGTAGTACTCGGGCTGGTCGAGCGGCGCCGTCTCGGCATCGTCGAGCCGCTTCGTCTTGCCCGCGTCGGCGTTCTCGAGCACGTTCAGCCCCTCCGCGTAGGCGGCCATGATCCCGTACTCGATCCCGTTGTGGACCATCTTCACGAAGTGGCCCGCGCCGCTCGGGCCGCAGTGCAGGTACCCCTGCTCGGCGGCGCTCGGCTCGCCGCCGCGCCCCGGCGTGCGCGGCGCCGCCTCGACCCCCGGCGCCAGCGTCTTGAAGATCGGGTCGAGCCGCTCCACCGCCCCGTCGGGCCCGCCGAACATCAGGCAGTAGCCGCGCTCCAACCCGAAGACGCCGCCGCTCGTCCCACAGTCGATGTAGTCGATCCCCTTCTCGGCGGCCCGTTTGGCGCGGCGCATGTCGTCGCGGTAGTAGGAGTTGCCGCCGTCGACGATCGCGTCGCCCGACTCCAGCACCCCTTCCAGCCCCTGCACCGTCTCTTCGGTGACGTTGCCGGCGGGGACCATCACCCAGACCGAGCGCGGCGCGCTCAGCTTCGCCGCCAGGTCCGCCGGCGAAGACGCACCGGTCGCGCCCTCCCCCACAAGCTCCTCGACGGCTTCCGGGTTGACGTCGTAGGCGACGATCGTGTGGCCGTCCTTCATCAACCGGCGGGCCATGTTGGCCCCCATCCGACCGAGGCCGACGATTCCGAGCTCCATGGGTCTTCCTCCTGGGCGACGCTGCGTGCGGGGACGGTGCCCATCCTAGATGGGTGGTTCCCGCGCGGGCACGGGCCCGGTCCGTCGAACCGCCCGCGCCAGCTGTTCCTTATGCGCCTGTGAGGCGCATAAGGAACAGCTGGACGGACGGGGCCGGTCCAGGCCCCTGAGGCCGGCGCCGGGGAGGCCGGGAAGCCGGGAAGGGACGGCCGAGGGACCCGGCCCTCTCGTGGCGGCCCGGGCAGGCTGTGGCCGCCACGAGAGGGCCGGGTCTCGTGGGGAGGGGTGGAGGGTGCGTGGCGCCGGAGGGTCACGGGAGCGTCACGGGAGAGGCACGGATCCCTCACCGATCCCGGACCCCGTGACGAAGACGCCGGGAACGTCACGCTTCCTCCCGTCTTCCTCATGCCTCGCGGGTCACGCCAGGAGGCGCGTTCGCAGTTAGCGACAACATGTGTCGCTAACT
>Ga0153956_1001964_pt1 | contig 16371 bp, 17 predicted proteins | sample TSFL040MetaG_FD_104704 | JGI IMG/M metagenome (GOLD analysis project Ga0153956, IMG submission 104704) | Attine ant fungus gardens microbial communities from Florida, USA - TSFL040 MetaG | ecosystem: Host-associated > Fungi > Mycelium > Unclassified | place: USA: Florida, Wekiwa Springs... | reverse complement strand
TTGTCGACAATCGTGTCGCCCTTGCGGCCCTTGATGGTGTAGGGCGCGATTTCGGCATCGAACCTGCCCGCCTTCTGGGCGGCCTCGGCCTTGTTCTGGCTGCTGACCGCGAACTCGTCCTGTTCCTGACGCGAAATACCGAACTTGGCGGCGATGTTCTCGGCGGTCTGGCCCATGTGGTAGTTGTTGAAGGCGTCCCACAGACCATCCTTGATCATGGTGTCGACCAGCGACAGGTCACCCATCTTCTGGCCTGAACGGATATAGGCGGCGTGGGTGGCCATCGACATGCTTTCCTGACCGCCAGCGACGACGATGGCGCTTTCGCCGAGCGCTACCTGAGCGGCGCCCAAAGCCACGGCACGCAGGCCGGAGCCGCAAATCTGGTTGATCGACCAGGCCGGGGAATCATAAGGGACTCCTGCCTTGACCGAGGCTTGGCGCGCCGGTCCCTGCCCTTGCGCGGCCTGGAGCACCTGGCCGAGAACGACTTCGTTGACGTCCGAAGGCTGCAATCCGGCCCGCTCGACCGCCGCCTTGATGGCGTGGGCGCCCAGTTCATGGGCGGGCACAGCGCCAAAGCTGCCGAGGAAGGAACCGACCGGTGTGCGGGCGGCGGAGACGATAACGACTTCATTGACGGACATTGCCGGGCTTCCCTTGTAGACTTGAATAGACAACAAAAAAGACTTGCTGAACCGGGGCTTAAGGCACCTGACAGGCGAAATCAAGTTACGCTGTTATCCGTGTTCCTGAACACTGGTTTCAGTTTATGACCACATTCCTGCCCTATCGTGATGGGGACGTCACGCCAAAAAAAACCTGTCGCGCGCGCCGCCGTTCAACTTTTTGTGCGCAACATCGCGCGCAACATGATCAACGTATAAATTGCGCAGGACACAATAATGAAACCCCTTTATTTCAAGGGATTTTCATCATTTCAGCACACCCTCTTTACGCATCGGCAAAAAAGGGCTTATGTTGTGAGTGCGAAATAAAGCCAGACCCGATCAATCGGGCGGATAATCTTTAGGAAGAGTACAGGAGAGACTGCTCAGATGGCCGAAACAAAGACACGGGCAAAGCGCGGCGAAGGCGATCGCGTGATCATCAAGAAATACGCCAACCGGCGTTTGTATAATACGGCCACCAGTTCCTACGTTACGCTGGACAATCTGTCCGACATGGTGCGCGAAGGCGTCGATTTCGTGGTGTTCGACGCCAAGACCGGCGACGATATCACCCGCGGCGTTCTGGCGCAGATTATTTTTGAAGAGGAAAGCCGCGGCCAGAACCTGTTGCCGATCCAGTTCCTGCGCCAGTTGATCAGTTTCTACGGCGACAGCATGCAAAATCTGTTGCCGACCTATCTGGAAATGTCGCTCGACGGCTTCGCCAAACAGCAGGAGCGTTTCCGTTCGCAGTTTTCGCAAGCCTTCGGCGCCGCGCCCGGCATCGGTTTCTTCGATGAACAGGTATCGCAGAACCTGGCCATGTTCGACCGCGCCATGCGCATGTTCTCGCCCTTCTCTTTCGCCAATACCAGCGCCAATACAGGTGCGGCAGGCCAGGCCGCGCCCGCTTCCGAACCGGCACCCGAAGCCGCCAAGCCGGAAACCGATCAGGTCCGCGAGCTGCGCGAGCAAATGGAAGCCATGAAGGCCCAAATCGACCGCCTGGCACAAAAGGGCTGACAAGAAAACAGGCGGTTATCTCCCGGATAGCCGCCAGTTTTCTGTTTGTTTAACGCGGATAGGATAAGCTGCGGACATGAGCGATAACACGTCTGACAATCTGCCTGTTCCCGCCGGTCCCGTCATCGAGCATGTACCGGACGAAACCGCGCGCCACAAACGGAAACCGGCGGCGGAAACCGATGATGCCAGCTATGCCGCCCAGCTTCTGGGCGGTGGAGAAAAGCGCGGTCTGCGTGGCGGGCCGGAAACTTTGGGGCGGGCAAAATCGACCTATCTCAAGTCGGAATATTCCGGCTCGAATGATCGCCGCCCAACGCCCGGCCGCGTCACCAGGACTGAAATCTAACGATAATTTCCCGGCACGCTTATTGCAGCCCTTCAGGTTCCTTTTATGCGGAGCCTTGCGTGCTGTCCTTTTCCAAACCCCATAAATCCCGCCCGGCCTGGACGCGCGTCGCCACCCGCGCCTTCGATATTTTCGCGGTGACGCTGATTTTCGCGGTGTTTGGCTAAGATATCCGACCTTTGCCTCTTGACCCGCTCCATGCGCACACCTAAATTACCGAATTAGGTAATTTAGGTGTGCGCATGGATATCACCCAAGACATTCAGCCGATGACAACCTTCCGCAATCGCTCTGCGGACTTCATGAAGCATATCCGCGAGACGGGCCGCCCCCTGATTCTGACCGTTAATGGCAAGGCCGCCGCCGTCCTGCAAGACGCTGACTCCTACCAGCATCTGCTGGACCTGGCCGCGCAGGCCAATGCTGACGAAGGCATCCGTCAGGGACTTGAGGATATGGACGCCGGCCAGACACGTACCGCTTCAGAAGTCTTCAACGAGTTGCGCGGCCTTCATGGTATACCGCGTTGAACTGACCAACCGCGCCATTCGGGATATGGCGCGGCTCTATGAAGCCATAAATGCCAGGAGTTCGCGCGCCGCCAGCGACTGGTTAACAGCCTGGAAACCGCTATTCTCGCCCTGGAAAGCCAGCCGAACCGGCATCCCACCGTGCCCGACCGAACCGGCCTGAGGCAAATCCTGCACCCCAGCCGGTCTTATGTTTACCACGTCATTTTCAAGATCGATGACAGGACGCAAACGGTAAACGTCCTGCACATCCGTCATAGTTCGCAAAAGCCATTCTAAATCCGGCGCCTCAATGTCCGAAGTCGATGTCTTTCCGGGCCGAAACTGCCGTCACGATAAAGCCGGCCAGCACATCCATCAGCGTCATGAAGGTCAGCAGGAAAAAGGCCGAAGTGGCGAAAGGCTTGAACAGCAGGAATTCGACCAGACAGACGATAAACAGCACCATCGACAGCGAATGATTGACGATCGCCACCTTGTCCGACTTGGTTGATTTCAGCAGTTCAAAAAACAGGCAGATCAGGGCGCCGAAAAGAATGACATCCCCCACATTGACCGACCAGTGCGTACCGGCCGAGGGCATGGGCAGATTGAACAACACCTGCATGACGGCGTTATAGGCCGCCCCATCGCTGCCACCGAGCGAGAACAGCGCCAGGATGTTGTAAACGAGAAACGGTATGACGAGTAAAGGAAACGCGGTAATCAAGCTGAACCCCCTTCTGTGATCATCGGCCACCGGCTGCCTGTCGTACAGACCGATAGCCGCTTCCTTAGCAATCAGCTCTCTGTCAATAGCCATTTCATTGCTCCTGACGCCGGCCTACCGCCCGCTTTCGGTAACCTTTCCGGGCTGACGTAAACGGCTGTTTAACCACATTACACCGGGCAGGTCGGAAAGCGCTACAGCTAAACGTCCGATATTGGTATATTTGGACTGACCTGTGGTACGCAGGCGATCATCGACGGGTTCAAATAAAATATCAAAGCCTTCCCGCGTCACCAGTGACGGCAGGTAACGGTGCATCTGATCGAAATAGGGCAGACGCAGGAAAACCTCGCGCCGCAAGGCTTTCAGGCCGCAACCCGTATCATCGGCCTTGTCGTTGAGCATGGCCTTGCGGATACGGTTGGCCCAGCGCGAAGCAATCTTCTTGGACGACGTATCCTGGCGGTTGCGGCGCTGCCCGGCCACCATGCCGACCGTTTCCGGCGCCTCATGCAGGATTTGGGACAAGCGGGCGGCATCGGCGGCCGGATTCTGGCCGTCACCATCGAGCGTCACCACCAGCGGCGCCTTCGCGGCAAAAACACCGCTGCGCAGGGCGCCGCTCTTACCGACATTGTTTTCATGACGCAGCACGCGCAGGGACGGAATATCCGGTTGCGCCGCCACCAGACGCGCATGGGTGTCATCCGTGCTGCGGTCGTCGACAAAGACGATCTCGAAGCCATCCGCGCCGAAAGCCGCCGTGAAGGCCGCCTCGATCTCCCTGGCGACTTGTACGGCCGCCCCTTCTTCATTATAGACGGGCACCACGGCAGAGACGATTAAAGGCATGATCTGACTGGCTCGCTAACACGGGGGCAAGGGATTGAAACCCATCGGGTTTTATGCCTCATAGACGGTTTGCCTTTAAGCGTAAAGGGACCGGGATGGGTTCGATGTCGGCGACCACACAAAATCTGATTCAGTTTGTGCGGATACACTTCGCGCAACTGGTGTCGAAAGGCCGGCGCGGGCCGCTGATCGCCGCCCTGCTGGCGTTCGTCGTGGCCCTGCCCTGCGCCATGATGATGCCGCCGCTCGACCGCGACGAATCACGGTTCGTCCAGGCCTCGGCCCAGATGATCGAGACACATGACTATATCAATATCAATGTCCAGGAGGTGCCGCGCTACAAGAAACCGGTCGGCATCCACTGGCTTCAGGTGGCCGCCGTCAAACTGACTTCCAATGTTGCCAAGCGCGATATTCTCGCCTTCCGTTTGCCGTCCCTCCTCGGCGCGGCGCTGGCGGCCTTTGCCTGCGCCTGGGGCGCGTCCTACGCCTTCGGCACGCGTATCGGCACCAAGGCCGGCCTTATCTTCGCCGTCTCCTTCATGCTGTCGACAGAGGCCTTCATCGCCAAGACCGACGCCGTGCAATGCGGCTTCATCACTTTGATGATGGCGGCGCTGGCGCAGATTTACCTGCGAACGCGCGACCTCGGCCAGGACGACTCCCAAAACACCAAAGTGCCGAGGATGCGCTGGGTCAAGCTGATCTTCTGGCTGGCGCTTGCCGGCAGCATCATGATCAAGTTCATCATCGGCCCGATGATCGTGGCGACGACCCTGCTGACGCTCTGGGCCTGGGATCGCAAGATCCGCTGGGCGCGCCACATGGGCTGGGGCTGGGGCCTGATCCTCGTCGCCCTGATCTGTGGTCCATGGATCATGGCGATCACCGTCACCACCGACGGCCAGTTCTGGGTCGGCGCGGTCGGCAAGGATTTCGCCGACAAGCTCAAGGGCGGTTCGGAGGGCCATTTCATGTGGCCGGGCTATCACCTGGCCCTGTTGCCGGTCACCCTGTTCCCGGCGGCGTGGTTCCTGGGCGGCGCGTTGCAAACAGCGATTTCGCGCCGTCATGAGGCCGCCATTCGCTTCGCCATCGCCTGGTTCCTGCCGGCTTTCCTCATTTTCGAACTGTCGCCGACCAAGCTGCCGCACTACACCTTGCCAACCTTCGCGGCGCTGGCCTGGCTGTGCGCCGTATCGCTCGATCTGCCGCTGAAACCCTGGGCGCGGATACTCAATATCGCTGCCGGCATTATCGGCGGGCTGGTGCTGGGCGGCCTGGCCACCGCCGGCTACGCGCTTTACGGCAACGGCGCCGCCCTGGCCTGCCTGGTCGCGGTCTGGCTCTCCGCCCTCATCATCGGCGGCTTCGGCGGCTGGCTGATGTGGACCAATCGCCAGCGTGTGGGCTTCGCCTTCATCCTAGCCGCCGGCATACTGACCCATCTGACCTTTGTCAGCGAACTGGTGCAACTCAGGCCGCTGTGGATTTCACGGCAACTGGAAGCCGCGCTGATCACCGCGCATCTCGATCCGCGGCGTGACCTGCGCACCCCCGGTCCGGTGGCGATCATCGGCTATTCCGAACCCAGCTTCGTCTTCGCCATGGGCACGCGAACCGAATTGCTGAACGATAACGTTTCCGGCGCGGTCCGGGCGCTGCGCGAAGGCCGGCCGCTGTTCGTGGATTCGCAATTCGAGGCCGATTTCCAGGCCAGGGCCGCCGCGCAGGGCCTGACACCTCATGCCGTTACCCAGGTCAAGGGCCACAACTATAACGGCCATGATCAGGTGCTGACCTTGTACGATAACCCGCCGGCGGCGACCGCTCCCTGACAGAAGCAAACCCTGGCAGGATTTTATGTTGTGGCCCGCTACGCATTAACGTAACGTTGTTTTTGGGGAGGGCACATTCATGACCATTAATCCAGCCGCCGTTCTTTATCGCTTCTTGTTCTGGCGCCGACCGCCGCGATGGCCGACGACGATCTGTGCGTCTCACTAAATGCTGCGCTTAATGCCGGCGATCAGTTCGAGACGATCAAGGGAGAACAAGTCGACAAAGACAAGTGGGCCACCACCCTGATGCTGCCGCAGGCGGACAGATGCGCCATCGATAAAGTGGCCCTGGATGGCAGCTATACCTACAGATGCAAATTCACGACCGATGCCGATCAAGGCATGAATGAAGGCATCGCCTACTTTGACGGCTTGCAGGGATGCCTGTCCGAATGGGAACAGGATGTGAGCCTGCCCAGCCTGTTCCTGAGATCAGACACGCGCGTTGTGCAGGTCAGCACCTACGCAACTGATTTTTCGGTCATTGTCCGGATCATAGCCGCCGATTCCTGGCTCAGCAGCAAACCAGCTTCCTGATCAGCTCTATTCAGCCGGCAGTTCGTCCTCATCATCACGCAGGCGATCGCGGAACAGGGCGCGGATAACCGAAACGGAGATGATCAACGGTCCCAGCAGGCCGACATAGGCCTGGCGCCAGAACCCCTTGCCCCTGGCGCGCTTGTTGAAATAGTAGATCAGGCCGTTACCCTTGTTGCGCTCGACGAACACCGGTTCGACGCGAGACGTGTGACCTTCGTGGACCACCTCGGCATGGGGGTGGAAAAGCACGGTGCCCCCCATTTCGCGGGTACGCCAGCACAGATCGACATCCTCGACATGCAGGAAGAAATTATTGTCAAAGCCTTTCAAACGGCTGAAATCCTGACGCGATACCGCAAAACAGGCGCCGGAAATCGTCGGCACCGGCACAGGCCTCTCCGGCAGGGGATGATCCTCGTAATGGATATCGTATTTATGCCAACCCGGCACGTATCTGGACAATTGCAGCAACGATACCAGGGTGGTGAAGGGCGTCACCTCGCCGCGCCGCGCGCCACGCTGCTCGGTCATGTCCGGATTGAGCAGGCGCGCGCCGACCAGACAGGGGCTGGGCTGATCCGCCGCCGCTTTCACCAGTTCGCGCGTGCAATCCGGCTGCAACAAAGCGTCCGGATTGAGGAAAACGAGCCAGGGCTGGGTCGCCAGATGCGCGCCGAGATTGGCCGCCTTGGCGAAACCAATATTGCCCTGCCCCTGCACGAGCAGGATATGATCGTACTCATCCTTGAGATCGCGCAGGCGCTGCTCGACCTTTTCGGAACTGCCGTTATCGATAATGATGAACTGTTTGACCTTGGGGTCGTTCAGCACACGGCCGATACTGTCAAACAGCACCCTGCCGGTATGGAAAACGATCATGATCAGGGTGATGCCGTCCTGGTCGTCGCAAGGAGCCATTTCGAGATGCTGCACGAAATATTGCGCCTCGCTGGTGGCCAGCTTGCGTTCCTTCAGCATCTCGATAATGGGCGATGGCAGGGCGGTCATCGGTTTTCCTTACTGGCTCTTCAGATCGGGCGGGGTGGCGTCTTCGCTCAGCTTTTGCACCGCGTCAGCGATACTGAGGATGGTCTGGCCTTCGGAACCGAGGAAGCGCAGAGCCACCTCGCCGGTTTCGGCTTCCTTGCGGCCGACGACCGCGATCACCGGCACCTTGGCCAGTGAATGCTCGCGGACCTTGTAGTTGATCTTTTCGTTGCGCAGGTCGGCTTCGACACGCAGGCCCGCCTTGCGCAGGGCTTCAACCACGCTTTCGGCATACGGGTTGGCGTCGGAAGTAATCGGCGCCACCACGACCTGAACCGGCGCCAGCCACAACGGGAATTTGCCGGCATAGTTCTCGATCATGATGCCGATAAAGCGCTCGAACGATCCCAGGATGGCGCGATGGAGCATAACCGGACGCTGGCGCGAACCGTCTTCGGCCACATATTCGGCCTCCAGGCGTTCCGGCAGCACATAATCAAGTTGCAGCGTGCCGCAGGTCCATTCGCGGCCGATGGCATCCTTGACGATGAAGTCGAGCTTCGGCGCATAGAAGGCCCCGTCGCCTTCCGCGATCACCGGCTCGACGCCGGCGGCGCGGGCGGCCTCGGCCAGCATGCCTTCGGCCTTGTCCCAGAATTCATCCGAGCCGGCGCGCGTTTCCGGACGCGTGGCCAGATTGATATAGGCGGTTTCCATGCCGAGATCGGCGTGGATCAGCTTGGTCAGGCGAACGAACTTTTCCGTTTCCTCGACAATCTGGTCCTCGCGGCAGAAAATGTGGGCGTCATCCTGGGTGAAGCCGCGCACGCGCATCAGGCCATGCAGCGAACCGGACGGCTCATAGCGGTGGCAGGCGCCGAATTCGGCCATGCGCATCGGCAGTTCCTTATAGGAGCGCAGGCCGACCTTGAAAATCTGGACGTGGCCGGGGCAGTTCATCGGCTTGAGCGAAAGCGTCTCGCCTTCGACCGTTTCGCAGACGAACATGTTCGGGCGATACTTTTCCCAGTGGCCGGATTTTTCCCAGAAGGTCCGGTCGAGCACCTGTGGCGTCTTGACCTCGACATAGCCGGCGGCATCGAGGCGGCGGCGCATATAGGCCTCCAGCGTGCGCCACAGTTGCCAGCCCTTGGGATGCCAGAAGACCATGCCGCGGCCTTCTTCTTGCATATGGAAGAGGTCCATGGCGCGGCCGATGCGGCGGTGGTCGCGCTTTTCGGCTTCCTCGATGCGGGTGATATAGGCTTCGAGATCAGCTTCCCTGGCCCAGGCCGTGCCGTAGATGCGCTGGAGTTGGGCGTTATTGTGGTCGCCGCGCCAATAGGCGCCGGCCAGTTTGGTCAGCTTGAAGGCCTTGCCGATAAATTTCGATGACGGCAGGTGCGGCCCGCGGCACAAATCCTTCCAGGCATCGCCATGGCGATAGACCGTGATCGTTTCGGTGCCCGGCAAATCGCGGATGATCTCGGCCTTGTAGGATTCACCGATACCCTCAAAGTGCTTTATGGCGTCGTCGCGGTCCCAGACCTCACGGACGATCTTCTCGTCGCGGTCGACGATTTCCTTCATCTTGGCTTCGATTTTGGCGAAATCGTCGGTGCTGAAAGGCTCGTCACGGGCGAAATCGTAATAAAAGCCATCGTCGATCGAGGGACCGATGGTGACCTGTGTGCCCGGAAACAGTTCCTGCACCGCCTCGGCCAGGATATGGGCCGTGTCGTGACGGATCACTTCGAGCGCCTCAGGGGCGTCACGCGTCAGAATTTCCAATGCCCCCCCCTGCTCAAGCGGTCGGTCCAAGTCCAGCAACACTCCATCGAGTTTGATAAGGACTGCTTTCTTCGCCAGTGATTTTGACAGGCTTTCGGCAATGGTTCTGCCGGTTGTCCCCGCATCGAAGCTGCGAACGGCGCCATCGGGGAACGTCAAGTCTATCATCATCTCAGTCACTTTTTAGCTGGCGACCTGTAGCCCTTACGGCGGGCTTCATCGCGCAATATTTTAAATAAGGATTCGATGCGGTCTTTGGAAAAGCCACGCCTAATCCGGTTCTGTGTGCCCTTCAGGACACGCAGACCTTACTCTTTTGATTCCTTTGGCGGAACCGGATCATATCCATTGCCTCCCCCCGGACGGCAACGGCAGATACGTTTAACGCCCAACCACGAACCTTTTACAGGCCCATGCGTGATCAGGGCTTCGGCCATATATTCGGAACAGGTCGGCCGGAACCGGCAAGCCTGCCCGATATAAGGCGACAGTGTGAGCTTGTAAGCCCGCAAGGCCGCACGCACGGAACGTTCATAAAGAGCGGTCATGCGTCACCGAATGAAGAAAAAGCCTAACGGCGTCAACCCCCGCAAGCCTCCCCCTTGCGCCCTCCATATAAAGAAGACGGCACATACCTGACAAGCGGTAAGCGCTGTCAGGGCTATTTAAGATTGTTTCAGTGATGAAATAGCCGCACTTGTCGCCTCGAAAGCCAGCAGGGTCGAGGCGTGACGGGCGGGAAAATCCTTTACGACGGACAGGATTGCCAGATCGGCGAAGCGTTCGGGGAAATCCGCTGCCTCGCCTTTGAGTAGATTGCGCAGGGCATCGCGCGCCGCCAGTATCTCACCGGCCAGCGCGCCGATGACGTGCTGGCTGAGAATCGCCGCGCTGGCCTGGCCGAGCGCGCAGGCCTGAACCTGCTGGGCGAAATCGGTGACCGTATCGTCCTCCATATTGAGTTCGACATGGATGGTGCTGCCACACAGCTTGGCCACCCGGTCCGCCGTTGCCTGCGGATCGGCCAGATGACCGACATGCTGCAACTGGGTGGTGCGGCGCAGGATTTCGCGGGAATAAAGCTCGTCGATCATGACTACCAGATGGGCGTGACAGCGGAATACCGCAAGGCTTACTTCTTCTTGCCCCAGAAATGGGTATTGAGCCATTTCGGGCGCGGTTTATGCAGCGGGTCGTCCTTTGGCACCGGCGGCACGATAACGGACGAGGCGTGCGGATTAGCGGCGAATTTCGCCTCCACCCGTTCTTTCAGCGCCGCCCCGAAGGCCTCGAACCCCGTGCGGATATGCTGGCGATAAGCCTTACCCTCGCGCTCGGACAAATAGCCGCTGAACAGCGCGCCGATGGAAAAGCTGCTGCCGTATTCCGACAGGGCATCGAACTCGAAATAACGGATCAGACTGCCGGCATAAAAAGGCTTCGGCACCGAGATATGAATGTGCGACAAGGGCGTCCAGTCGGCGATCACGCCATCGGTTTCCCAGGTGCCCAGCCCCTCGAAATATTCCTCCAGATGAATGGGCGCGCCGAAATGCAAGGCCCCGCGCGCCGCCTTATGGATCGGACTCCACTCCGGCCAGGCTTCGATGTCAGCGATGATCTCGTAGACATCATCTATGGGCGCGGCGATGCCGACCCGTTTTTCAACCTTAAGCGCCATTATTTGCCTTTCAGTTTCCAGGTCGCGCCGGCAGGGCCATCCATGACCTCGACATCGAGCGCATTGAGCGCGTCGCGGATGCGGTCCGATTCCGGCCAGTTCTTCGCGGCCCTTGCCTCGGCGCGTTGCTTAAGCAGCTTTTCGACCTCGGCGGTCAGGTCATCCGAAGCGCCCTGCTTGAACCAGGCTTCGGCATCTCCCTGCAGCAATCCCAGCACCGCACCGGCGGCCAGCAAATCGGACTTGGCCATCATCCGCCCGGCCTCGGAGGTGGCCGTTTCCAGTGTTCTGGCCAGAACCGACAGTTCCGCCAGCGCCTGCGGCGTATTGAGATCGTCGCACAGAGCGGCCATCACCCCTTCCGGCACAACCACTTCACGGACCGGCACATTGGCAAACTTGCGTAAGCTTCCATAAAGCCCATCGAGGCGCGCCCGCGTCTGGCCGATCAGCTCCGGCGTCCAGTCGAGCGGGGCGCGATAATGGGCCGACAGCAGGGCCAGACGAAGTACCTCCCCTGGTGTCTCCCTGATCAGGTCATGCACCAGTTTCACATTGCCCAGCGACTTCGACATCTTTTCCTTGCCGAAATCAAGGAAGCCGTTGTGCATCCAGTAACGCGCATAGCTCTCGCCATCATGCGCGTGGCCATGCTGGGCGCAGACCCCTTGCGCGATCTCGTTTTCATGGTGCGGAAAGATCAGGTCATGACCGCCACCATGAATATCGATCGGCAGGCCAAGATTGGCCTCTATCATCGCCGAGCACTCGATATGCCAGCCCGGACGCCCCGCGCCCCATGGCGATTCCCATGCCGGTTCACCCGTTTTAGACGGCTTCCACAACACGAAATCCTGCGGATTCTTTTTATAAGGCGCCACCTCGACCCGCGCACCGGCGATCATGTCATCCAGCGAACGGTTGGAAAGCGCGCCGTAGGCCTTGTAGCTCTCGACATCGAACAGCACATGCCCTTCCGCCGCATAAGCGTGGCCGTTATCCATGATCGCCTGGACCTGCGCGATGATGGCGTCCATATTGTGGGTGACGCGCGGCTCCAGGGTGGGGCGCAGCGCGCCGAGCGTGGCCATGTCAGCATTATAGATGTCGGCATAGTGATTGGTGATGACCGAGATATCAACGCCCTGTTCGGCCGCCGCCTTGTTGATCTTGTCGTCCACATCGGTGATGTTACGCGCATAGACCACATGCGCCTCGCCATAGATCACGCGCAGCAGGCGGAACAGCACATCGAACACCACGACCGGCCGCGCATTGCCGATATGGGCATAGGAATAGACAGTCGGTCCGCAGACATACAGGGTCACACGCTCAGGATTCCGGGGTATGAAAGCGACTTTTTCGCGCTTGAGCGTATCGTGAATTTGGAGTGTCATGTGTTTTCGAGTTGCAATCGGTTTTCCTTCTCCCATATAGGGTCGGTTGAGCATTGTCACCACGTTAATAGCGCTTCCGAATGATCCGCAAGGCGCGCCGGAAACGTAAAGGTGTCAGGGGTTCAGGACGATATTGTTTGATTTTCGGGAACCTTTTCACGATAAGGTCGTCAAACCCTGTAGTCCGCCGCTGACCGGCTGGCTCATTATGAAGGATGTCACGCGTCATTCCGGGACCGTCGTTCCGGCGCCACTCGGCCTTCGGGAGCATTGAAATTTATGGATACGCTGGAACCCATGCTGGGCAATTCTACCCCTGAAAACAGCCTGCTGAACACCTCGAAGCCCAAGAGCATCGTGAGCTTCACCAACCGCCCGTCGCGCGAAGACGCAATGAAAGCCGTCAAGACGCTTCTGGCCTGGGCCGGTGACGACCCCGAACGCGAGGGCCTGATCGATACGCCCAAGCGCGTGGTCGATGCCTATGAGGAATGGTTCCAAGGGTATCAGGCCGATCCGAAAAAGGAATTGTCGCGCACTTTCGAGGACGTGCAGGGCTATGACGATATGGTCATGCTGCGCGAGATCGACGTCGAATCGCATTGCGAACACCATATGGCGCCTTTCCTCGGCAAGGCGTGGGTCGCCTACATGCCGACCTCCAAGGTCGTCGGCATCTCCAAGATCGCCCGCGTGGTCGAAATCTTCGCCAAGCGCCTGCAAACCCAGGAAACCATGACCAAGCAGGTGGCCGACGCCATCGAGGAATCGCTGGCGCCGCTGGGTGTGGCCGTCATGATCGACGCCGAGCACCAGTGCATGAGCACCCGCGGCGTCCACCACAAGAACGTCACTACGGTCACCACGCGCTTCACCGGCGTTTTCAAGACCGACATCGCCCTTCAGGAACGCTTTATGCGCCTGACGCACAAATAGGTCACGCATCCGCCTTACAGAAGCGGCCCCGTTCCGGCAGGGCCGCTTTTTTATTGCCCGGATGTCCGTCTTCATATTTTTCATATACCTTGCTTTACAAAGTATAATGTAAGGCATAAATTGTGGTCACGCAATATGAAAAGGAGCGTCATCATGGCTATGAAACCTGGAGCTGGCGGCGGCAGCCGCTACACCATCGCGCAAAACGCGGACATCAATGTCACGCCGTTCGTCGATGTCATGCTGGTTCTGCTGATCATCTTCATGGTGTCGATTCCCGCCGCCACCGTCTCGATCAAGCTCGACCTGCCGCCGGCCGATGGCACCGTTACCAAGCCGCCGAAACCACCCGTCTTCATTTCGGTTATGGGACCTGACGACATCTATATCGGCGCGCAGAAGACGAACCTGGATCACTTGGTCGGCGATGTGGCCTCGGCCCTGCGAATCGCCGCCCCGGATACGCCCTTAAGCGAACAGCGCGTGCTCGTGCGCGGCGACAGGGATATCGCCTATGCCGACTTCGTTCAGGTCATCAACCAGCTCCAGCAAAACGGTTATCTCAAGATCGGCCTGATCAACGAAGACATCGAATAACCCCTATCTCACAGTCTGGGATAACGCCGGCCGCCGAAAGGTTTCCGGCGTTTTTGCTTCCATAAAGGCCTCCGCGCATGAAATATTCTTAATCATGGGCCGTGTTGAATGGCTTTCAGGCTTTACTTTTATCCGGGAGTTGTCCTAAATCGCTTCCGACCGGCAAAAGGCGGCGCACTCGATGCGTGGTCGCTGAGCCGATGGCATAATGTTCTTCCGCTGCGGCTGTTCGCCTGCGGTGGCTCAAAGGGAGTTAGACTATGGGCGCAAAGCTCGGCGGCGGCGGCGGTGGCCGGTATACCATCGCACAGAATTCGGACATCAACGTCACGCCGTTCGTTGACGTCATGCTCGTTCTGCTCATCATCTTCATGGTGTCCATCCCGGCCGCCACGGTGTCGATCAAGCTCGACCTGCCGCCCGCCAAGGCGCCACCTTCGAGCGAAAAGCGTCCTGATCCGGTGTTCATCTCGATCATGGGTCCCGATGATATCTATATCGGGCCACAAAAGACCAATATGGACCGCCTGATCGGCGATGTCGCCGCGGCCCTGCGCATCACCGATCCGAACACCCCGCTCAGCGAACAGCGCGTTCTGGTTCGCGGTGACAAGGACATCACCTATGCCGATTTCGTCAAGGTGATCAACGAACTGCAACAAAACGGCTACCTCAAGATCGGCCTGATCAACGAAGACATCGAATAGTTTTCGCTGCCGTTTTGACGGATACATGAAACACCGGAGCCTGACGGTTCCGGTGTTTTTGCTTTTGGAATTCCATGACCAGCATGCCTGATGACATTGATGACGACGATTTCGCCCCCGAAGACGAGGGCGGCGAAGCCCAAATCCTGACGGCGGAGATCGACGCCGGCGAATCAGGCGAACGGCTGGATCGCGTCCTGGCCGGGCATTTCAGCGATCTGTCACGCGCGCGGCTGCAAGCCCTGATCGCCGAAGGCCGCCTGAGCATCGACGGAAAGGTCATCAGCGACGGCAAGCACAAAGCGCGCGCCGGCACCTACACGCTTACCATTCCCGCCCCAATTGCCGCCAATCCCGAACCGCAGGATATCCCGCTCGACATCCTTTATGAAGACGCGCACCTGATCGTGGTCAACAAGCCCGTCGGCATGGCGGCCCACCCGGCGCCCGGCACGCGCGACGGCACCCTGGTCAACGCCCTGCTCTTCCATTGCGGGGACAGCCTCTCCGGCATAGGCGGCGTGCTGCGGCCCGGTATCGTCCATCGGCTCGACAAGGATACCTCCGGCATTCTGGTCGCCGCAAAATCGGATATCGCCCACCGGTCCCTGAGCGAACTGTTCTCGCGCCACGATATCGACCGGGAATACAAGGCGATCGTGCGCGGTTCACCACGGTATATGTCCGGCACGGTCACGACCCGGATCGGCCGCTCTCACCATGACCGCAAGAAGATGGCCGTGCTGCGCGCCGGCGGACGCGAGGCCATCACCCATTATCAGCTCGAAGAGGTCTATGGCGACACCAAACCGCTGGCCGCCCTGCTGACCTGCCGGTTGGAAACCGGCCGCACTCACCAGATCCGCGTCCATATGGCGCATCTCGGTTGCCCATGCCTCGGCGATCCGGTCTATGGTTCCGGCGCCCCGGCGAAGGAGGTGCAGGCCATCGTGAAAGAACTGGATTTCAGCCGCCAGGCCCTGCACGCCGGGCTTCTGGGTTTTATCCACCCGATCACCGGCGAAAAACTGAAATTCAGAGCACCCCTGCCCGACGATATGCAGGCGCTGGCCGACGCCCTGGCGGATATGTACTAACACTTATACTGCGTCGCATTCACCGAACTGTGATGAAGTAACACCGTCCGGTGTGATACCTTTCTGCAACAAATTCGCAGACAGATGCCATTTTTTTGCGATTTCGCAGTTTATGGGTCTTTTTTTCGCCGAAAGGCTTCCTAAATCTAGGCGCAGTTGTCGGGCAGGATATCCCCTTCGTCTGTGCTCCCCCTCACTGACAAGGCGCGGCTCTCATGTCCGACACACCTTCTTTTTCTGACCTTTCGTCAGAATCCCGACCAGAACCAGAAACGACTTCTACAGAAAGCGACGCGCCGATGAGTTCTCTTGCCCTGACCGCCTCCTCGAACCTCGCCACCCGTGATGGCGCCAGCCTGCCGGCCCTTACCCCGGACGGCGGCCTCAATCGCTATCTGTCGGAAATCCGCAAATTCCCCATGCTGGCCAAGGACGAGGAATTCATGCTGGCCAAGCGCTGGGCGGAGCATCAGGACCCGAAGGCCGCCCACAAGCTGGTCACCTCACACCTGCGTCTCGTCGCCAAGATCGCCATGGGCTATCGCGGCTATGGTTTGCCGGTGGGTGAAGTCATTTCCGAAGGCAATGTCGGCCTGATGCAGGCGGTCAAGAAATTCGACCCTGATCGCGGCTTCCGCCTGGCGACCTACGCCATGTGGTGGA
>Ga0153956_1001963_pt1 | contig 16375 bp, 19 predicted proteins | sample TSFL040MetaG_FD_104704 | JGI IMG/M metagenome (GOLD analysis project Ga0153956, IMG submission 104704) | Attine ant fungus gardens microbial communities from Florida, USA - TSFL040 MetaG | ecosystem: Host-associated > Fungi > Mycelium > Unclassified | place: USA: Florida, Wekiwa Springs... | reverse complement strand
GATCGAAAGCGTGTTCGGCATCGTGCGGGATCGTGCCGGGTCGCTCTGGCTGACGACCAACGCCGGCGTCGCGCGCATGGATGCGAGCGGCGTCCGCCTGCTCGGCACCGAGAGCGGATTCCCGCCGCGCGGGTTCTATCGGGCCATCGTCGCGGACGCGGCCGGCGACGTGTGGATCGCCGCCGACGGCACCGGCGTCGTGCGCTGGCACGACGGCCGCGCCGAGACGTTCGACACGACGCGCGGGCTGCCGACCAACGCGGTCTACAGCCTCGCGATCGACCATGCGGGAACCGTCTGGGCCGGCACGCAGGCGGGGCCGGCACGCTATCGCGCCAATCGCTTCGAACGCGAGCCGCGCCTCGCCGCCCTCGACGCGAAACGCATCTACTCGCTGTTCGGCGACCGCGACGGCAATCTCTGGCTGGCGCCGCTCGGCACCGGCATCTGCCGCCTGTCCGCCACGCGCCTCGAATGCGACGACACGCTGGCCGGCATGCCCGGCGAGACCGTGCGCTCGATGTTCGAGGACCGCGAGGGCAACCTGTGGATGGGCACGACCTCCAGCGGCATCCATCGCTTCAGCAATTCCAAGCTGATCACGGTCACCGGCGCGATGGCGTCCAATGCGATCCGGGCGATCTATCAGGACCGCGCCGGCACGCTCTGGGTCGGCACCGACGGCGCCGGCCTCGCGCGCTACGAGAACCACGCGCTCGCGCCGGCGACCGCCATCAACGCCAAGCTGCCTGGCCTGCTCGTGCGGGCGATCCAGGCCGACGACGCCGGCAACCTCTGGGTTGGCGGTACCGAAGGCGTGAGCCGGATCGCGGCGGACGGCACGGTCAGGAACTTCGGCATCGGCGACGGCCTGCCCGGCACGATCGTGTTCGCGTTCGCGCCGAGTCGCGACGGCGGCATGTGGGTGGGAACCTTGCAGGGCGTCGCCAAGATCGCCGGGGAGACGGTCACGGTCGCCGACGGCACGCACGGCGACGATACGCGCGCATTGTACGAAGACGACACCGGGCGCCTGTGGATCGGCGAACGCAGCGGGCTGCGCTGCCTGCAGGGGGCCGTGCTCGACCGCTGCGGCACCGACGGCCTGCCCGGCATGAGCGTGTTCGCGTTCCATCCGGAACCCGGCGGCGACATGTGGCTCGGCACCAGCATCGGCCTCATGCGCATCCGCGCGCACGACGTGCAGGCCTACACCCAGCGCGCCGGTTTCTATGGCGATGCCGTCTTCGCGATCCTCGGCGAAGGCGATCACTTCTGGCTGAGCTCGAATCGCGGCATCGCCCGCCTCTCCCGCACCGACATCGCCGCGCTCGACCGCGGCGCGACGGCGCAGATCGAGCCCGTCTGGTACGGCAAGAACGACGGCATGCTGTCCTCGCAGGCCAACGGCGCCTCGCAGACGCCGGGCTGGCGCGCGCGCGACGGACGCATGTGGTTCGGCACGGCGAACGGCGCCGTCATCGTCGATCCCGCGCACCTGCTGCTGAACGCGCTGCCGCCGCCGGTCGCGGTCGAGCACGTGCGGGTCGACGGCAACGACGTCGACCCGCACGACGTCGGCCGCATCGGCCCCGGTATCGAACGCATCGAATTGCGCTACGCGGCGATGAGCTACGTCGCGCCGGCCGCGGTGAAATACCGCTATCGCATCGAAGGCTTCGACCGCGGCTGGATCGACGCCGGCGGCAACCGCGCCGCGTACTACACGAACCTGCCGGCCGGCGACTACGTGTTCCGCGCGATCGCCAGCAACAACGACGGCGTGTGGAACACCGACGGCGCCAGCGTGCGCTTCACGATCCTGCCGAGCTGGTACGCGACGTGGTGGTTCCGCTCCCTCGCGGCGCTCGCCGTGCTCGGGCTGCTCTCCGCGGTCTACCGCGTGCGCGTGTGGCGCCTGCGCGAACGCGAACGCGCGCTGACGCGCGAAGTCGCGCAACGCACCGAGGCGCTGCGCGAGGCGAACGCCAGGCTGCAACGCCTCGCCTCGCTGGACGGCCTGACCGGCATCGCCAATCGCCGCGCGTTCAATCGCCGGCTCGAGGACGCGTGGACGGGACACGCCGCCAGCGGCTCGCCGCTGGCCGTCCTGTTGTGCGACGTCGACGCATTCAAGGCCTACAACGACAGTTACGGCCATCTCGCCGGCGATGCGGCGTTGACCGCGGTCGCCGGCACGCTGTCGCGCATGCTGCGCTCGAATGCCGACCTCGCCGCGCGCTACGGCGGCGAGGAATTCGCCGTCCTGCTCGCCGCCTGCGACGCCGACGAAGCCGGGGCGATCGCCCGTCGCATGCTCGACGCCGTGCGCGCGCTGGCGATCGAGCACCGCGCATCGGACACTGCCGCGCACCTGACGATCAGCATCGGCATCGGCAGCGTCACGCCCAGCGCCACGGAATCGCCGGACGTCCTGCTGCGGCGCGCGGACGAAGCGCTGTATCGCGCGAAAGCGCAGGGGCGCGACGGCGTCGGCGAACCGCCGGACCCGGATCGTGCCCTGCCGATCCGAACTTCCCGCGATCGTCGCGAAGCGAAGGCGGAAAGATAGAAGCCCTCAGACACGCACCACCGTGCGCGTCCGCCCCTCGCCGCCGAACAGGCGCAGGTAGCGCGCGACTTCGCCGCGGTCGCCGGTCGCCTTGTCGGGATTGTCGGAGAGCTTCACGGCGGGGCGGCCATTCGCCTCGACGACCTTGCACACCAACGAAATCGCGTCGAGGCCGTCGCCGGCGAACGGCGCGCAATCGCGGAAATCGTTGGTCAGGTTCGTGCCCCAGCCGAAGCTCATGCGCACGCGGCCGTGGAAATGGCGGTAGGTGGCTTCGATCGAATCGATGTCCATGCCGTCGGAGAAGATCAGGAGCTTGCCGCGCGGATCGCGCCCTTTCGACCGCCACCAGCGGATGATCTGCTCGCCGGCCTCGATCGGCGGCAGGCTGTCCGGGCGGAAGCCGGTCCAGTCGGCGACCCAGTCCGGGGCGTCGCGCAGGAACGCGGCGGTACCGAACGCATCCGGCAGCACGATCAGCAGGTTGCCGGAGTACGACTCGCGCCATTCGTCGAGCACGCGATACGGCGCGGCATGCACGCCGGCATCGTCGTCGGCCAGCGCGGCCAGTACCATCGGCAATTCGTGCGCGTTCGTGCCGATCGCCTCGAGGTTGGTTTCCATCGCGATCAGCACGTTCGACGTGCCGATGAAGCGATCGCCGAGTCCTTCCTTGAGCGCTTCCACGCACCAGCGCTGCCACAGGAAGCCGTGGCGCCGGCGCGTGCCGAAATCCGACAGCACGAGATCGGGCAGCGCGCGAAGGCGCTCGACCTTCTCCCACAGCTTCGCCTTGGCGCGCGCATACAGCACGTCGAGCGCGAAGCGGCCGCGACCGGCGACCGCCGCGCGCGAACGCAACTCGTTGACGATCGCCAGCGCCGGTATTTCCCACAAGGTCGTGTGCGTCCACGGCCCGGCGAAACGCAGCACGTACTGGCCGTCGATCCGGACCAGTTCGTAGTCGGGCAATTGCACGCCGCCCAGCCACTCGATGAAGTCCGGCTCGAACATCTGCCGGCGGCCGTAGAACGTGTTGCCGGCGAGCCAGATCAGTTCGTTCTTCGCGAAACGCAACGTGCGCGCGTGGTCGAGCTGCGCGCGCAGCTCGCTTTCCGGGATCGCATCGGCCAGCCGCACCGCACGGCTGCGGTTGATCGTCTCGAACGTCGCCTGCACGCCGGCGTGGCGGCGCCAGATCAGCTGCAGCATCAGCAGCTTGTAGAAGTCCGTGTCGAGCAGGCTGCGCACGATGGGATCAAGGCGCCAGTCGTGGTTGTAGGCGCGGGTGGCGAGGTCGGTCTGCACGCGGGAACGTCCTGGGGCGCGGAATGCTCCGCGGCGATGCTACCGCGGAGCACCCGGCCCGTGCCCCGCTTCCTTACCCTACTGCCTCGATCCCGTCCGCCGCCGCTACTTCTTTTTCGAGGCCGAGGCGTTCAGCGCCGCCGCCGCGCGAAACAGCGCCTTCAACGCGCCTTCGTCGATCGTGCCGCCCTCGCGGATGTCGATCGCGCGCCGCGTGTTGCCGTCGAGGCTGGAATTGAACAGTCCCGCCGGGTCGTCCAGCGAAGCGCCCTTGGCGAAGGTCATCTTCACGTGATCCTTGTACGTCTCGCCGGTGCAGATCATGCCCTCGCGATACCACACCGGGACGCCACGCCACTTCCATTCCTCGACCACGCCGGGAACGGCTTGCCGGATCAGGGCGCGAATCCGTGCCAGCGCCTCGCCGCGCCAGTCGCCGAGCGCCTCGATGCGCGCGTCGATCAGCCGCGACGGCGTGGCGTCCTGCGTCGCGACCTTCGACTCCTTGCCGGCACGTTTCATCGGCGCCATCGTCTTCTCCATCGATATGGCCGCTCAGCGCAGCTCGTTGATGCGGATGTGGTTGCCGGCCGGGTCGCGGAACGCGCAGTCGCGAACACCATAGGGCTGCTCGGTCGGTTCGTGGATCACCTCGGCGCCGCCGGCCTGCAGCTTCGCGAAGGCGCCGTCGAGGTCGGCGGTGGCGAGGATTATCATCGCGTAGGTGCCCTTGGCCATCATCTCGGCGATCATGCGGCGCTCGTCGTCGGTGAGGCCGGGGCTGGCCGACGGCGGATGCAGCACGATCGACGTGCCCGGCTGGCCGACCGGCCCGACCGTGATCCAGCGCATGCCCTTGTAGCCGACATCGTTGCGGACCTCGAAGCCGAGCACGTCGCGGTAAAAGGCCAGCGACGCGTCCGGGTCGCTGTGCGGAAGAAAGGTCGAATGGATCGTGATGTTCATGGCAGTCCTGTCGTGGGTGGATCGAGCCGTCATGCTAGGTGTGGCGCGATGCCGGCGCTTCTCGATTCCTGATCGATCGCGTCAGCGGATCGGCCGCGTGACCTGCTTCGCCACGCACGACGGCATGCCGGCCGTCGCGCGCGCTGCCTGCACGCGGTAGACGCTCGGCGACACGCCGACCAGCTCGGTGAAGCGCGTGCTGAACGTGCCGAGCGAGGAACAGCCGACCGCGAAGCACACCTCGGTCACGCTGCGATCGCCGCCGCGCAGCATCGCCATCGCGCGCTCGATGCGCCGCGTCATCAGGTAGCTGTACGGCGACTCGCCGTAAGCGAGCTTGAACGCGCGGCCGAGATGCCCGGCCGACATGTGCGCGCCGCGCGCGAGTGCCTCGACGTCCAGCGGCTGCGCGTACTCGCGATCGATGCGGTCGCGCACGCGGCGCAGGCGCGCGAGGTCGCGCAAGTGGTGGGCTGCGGGTGCGCTGGTCATCCGCCCGATCGTCCCATGCCGCACGAGCGTGCTCAACCCGGTGTCGATGCCGCGGAGCCGCAGACCGCGGCAGCGCGCGATTCGCCGGCCATCCCGTCGTCGCGCGCAAGCCCGATGTCCCTTCCCCGCCCCGGACTGCGTACCTCGTTCGCGAGGCCGTCGCATGCCTGCGAGGCCGCCCCGCCACTCGCTTCCGGAGCCGCCATGACACGTTCGCTGACCTGCCTCGCCTTTGCCGCCCTCGCCGTGGTTTCCCCCGCGCGCGCGAACGAACCACAGTCCATGACCGCGCAGGTCGGCGACATCGCGTTCGAATCGGGCGACGGGGAAATCACGCTGGTGCCGATCGGCGGCACGTTCTCCCTCAGCGCTTCCACCAGGGGTGCTGCGGCGTGGCCGCCGCCGAAGACGCGCATCGATCGCCTGTCGATCACCTGCGACGGCTTCGAGGACGGCAAGCCGCTGACGCTCGATCACAAGGCGTTCGAGCGCAGCATCTGCGACGTCACGTTCGCCAAGGGCGCCAAGCCGATGGGCGGCTCGCCGGACGCGGAATACCGCCTCGACAAGGACGGTGCCGACAACCGTTTCGAGATCACGCGAGCGAACGGCAAGGTCTACGAGGGCAGGTTCTCGTTCCGCCTGAAGGACGGCAACGGCGGTTCGATCGCGGTGGCGAACGGGCGCTTCAAGATCGAGGACCGCCAGTTGTAGCGCGCGCGATCGCGACGCGCCGACAGCCCGCGAAACTCCCGCTGCGCCCTCGCCGCGGGATCATCATCCCGTCGGGAGCGCGTGAGACGGCTCAGTAGCCGCGATAACGCGGCCCGTAGTAGCCGCCGTACGGGAAGAAGCCCGGCCCCTTGTTCTGCTCCAGGTGGATGTGCATGTCCACCGTCTTGCCGTCGTCGTACTGCTTGCTGATGTTGAGGTCGGCCGCGTTCATCGTGCTGGTGCCGTAGCCCTTGGAATACCCGATGCCGGTCGTGAAGCTGCCGTGCACCTGTGCCGCGTCGGGATCCTCGCCGTCCTCGGCATCGCCACCGTGATCGCCGTAGTACGCGCCGGGACTGTCCGCGCCGCCGAATGGCCGCGACGTCTGCAGGTCCGACGGCGGAAGCCGGAGTTCCAGTGGAGCGGTCGCCGCGGGCGCGTTGGCCTGCGCCTGGGGAGCCGCCTGCGCCGGTGCCGGATCCTGCGCGGCAGCCGCGTCCGCGGACAGAAAAACACCGGCCGCGAAGATGGCTCTGGCGCTTGCAACGATGAGGGCTTTCACGATGGACTCCTGGTTCCGTATCCGCTTGACGATTCGTGCGCTTCCGTCAAGCTTGGGTCCATTGGACGCCTTCGCAAGCGCACAGTTCAAGAACGAATATGTGGATTTACAAATCGCCGGGGAGATCGCCGGGGTCGCCGGTCGTCGATTTCCCCGTCCGGCCGTCGTGCGAGACAAGAGCCTCCACTCCGACACGGGGACCCCGATGACCGACAGCACGCCCCGTCGCCGCCGCGCCCCGCATGGCATGGCCGAACGCACCTGCCACGCCCTTTGGGATGAAGGCGACAGCCCTCGCCTTTCGCCAGGTCGCCCGCGGCGCCGGCGCCTCTTGCCGTTCCTGCCGTGACGCCGGCGCGCTCCGGCGTCGCGCCGCTCCCGCTCGCCATCGGCGCGCTGCTGGTCGCCATGGTGTCCTACCAATGCGGGGCGAGCCTGGCCAAGAATCTTTTCCCGGCCGTCGGCGCGGAAGGCGCCACCGCCTACCGGCTCGGCTTGAGCGCGCTCGTCCTGGTGCTGCTGCGGCGACCGTGGAAATCGCCGCCGGTCAAGCCCGACTGGCGATCGTTGTGGGGCTATGGCCTGGCGATGGGGGCGATGAACCTGGTGTTCTACCTGTCGCTGCGCACGATTCCGCTGGGCATCGCGGTAGCGCTGGAATTCACCGGCCCGCTCGCGCTGGCGCTGTTCGGTTCGCGCCGCCTGCTCGACTTCGCGTGGATCGGACTGGTGGTCGCCGGACTGGCGTTGCTGCTGCCGCTGCGCGGCATCGACAAGGCGCTCGATCCACTCGGCGTGATGTACGCATTGGCCGCCGGCGTGGGCTGGGCCTTGTACATCGTGCTCGGACAAAGGGCCGGTGCAGCCTACGGCGCCAATGCAGTCACCCTCGGCACCTTGGTCGGCGCGCTGGTGGCGATTCCCGCAGGTATCGCCCATGCAGGCACTGCGCTGCTTTCGCCGGCCCTGCTGCCTTGCGCGCTGGGCGTGGCCGTACTCAGCTCGGCATTGCCGTATTCGCTCGAAATGGTCTCCATGACCCGCCTGCCCACGCGCACCTTCAGCACCTTTCTGAGCCTGGAACCCGCGATCGCGGCGCTGGCGGGAGTCGCATTGCTGGACGAACGCCTCGACCCGCCGCAATGGCTGGCCATCGCGGCGATCGTCGCAGCCGCAGCGGGCACCGCGTGGAGCGCGCGTCGGACCGCATCGCCCGAATCGCTGCCGAACTGAGCGCGCTCGACGCCTGGCGGGCCGGCACGGCTGGCGCCAGTCCTGCCGGTTCTAGACGCCGTCTTCCGCCTTCAGCGTCAACTCCTCACGCTGCTGCGGGTCGGCCGCATTCCATTTGCGCAGGTAGTCGCGTTTCTTTTCGCGGATGCCGGCCGCGTTCTCGCGATACCACCGCTCGGCTTCGGGCGTGAGCCGCACCCATGCCGAGCTTTCCATCCACGAGGTGAAATCCCCCGATCTCAGGCTGTACTTCGCACCTGCGTCGCCGTGGATCGGCAGCAGGGAAAAGCGCGCCTTCCACACGCCCATGCGCGGACTGACCAACGCGTAGTAGGTCTTGCCCGCTTCGAGATGCGCAATCATGAAATCCGCGTTCTCGGCGATCACCATGAACAGGTGTTCGCCCGGATCGGCCTGGTAGGCCGTCTTGGTATGCGTGGAAACGATGCCGATGAACGCATCGTCGCCCTCGCGCGTGTCGTACACCGAGGACTGGATCGCGCCACCGAACGACGATGGCCGCAGGAACACGACCATGGCCTTGCCTTGTTCCGGCATCGGCGCCGCTCCGTCCGTCTTCACCATCATCGACGACTGGCATCCCGCCAACCCGAGAACGAAAACCATCGCCGCACACCAACGCAACCCCTGCATGGCCAATCCCTCCCCATTCTGGTGGAAAGCCCGCCGACGCCACCGCGCAGCCGGGCCGACGACTTATATCAATTCGTGCCACCGCGGCACCAGTCGCGGCGCCGGCCGGCACGGACTGCGAAGCCGGCACGGGAAATCGGCGGTAGCAATCGGAACGGAGCGGCGCCCCGCGAGTCCGTGCGGAAACATCCATTCCAGCCTCCCGTCCTGAATCTCTCCAGGCCCGATTGCCCTTTCGTACAGTGGGAGCACGCGATGCGCGGGCGCATGCTCGCATGCCTCCCGACAGCCGCTACCCGAGGAGTCGCCCATGATCCGCTTTGCGCCCGATCCGCACTCCCTCCGCGCATCGCATCGCGTTCGCTGCCGCCTCGTCGGCCTCCTCTGCGGCACGGCTCTCCTGTGGGCTGGCCAAGCGGCCGCCCTGCAATGCAACAGCAACAACGGATACACCTGCACGACGACCACCGCGCAATACGCCGGAGGCTTCAATCCCGCTGTCGGCTACGGCGGCTTCGGCGGCGGCAACTGCATGGCCGGCAAGACGCCCGTGGTGTTCCTGCACGGCAACGGCGACATCGCGGCCAGCTTCGACATGCCGCCGGGCACGGTCAGCGGCTACACCACGCCGCCGCGCTCGGTCTACCAGGAACTCAAGGCCGCCGGCTACAACGACTGCGAACTGTTCGGCGTGACCTACCTGTCCGACGTCGAGCGCCAGAACCCGCAGTACAACTACCACGAGCCCTACACCTACAACATCGTCAAGACCTTCATCGACAAGGTGAAGGCCTACACCGGCAAGTCGCAGGTCGACATCGTCGCGCATTCGCTCGGCTCGTCGATGGCCTTGGCCACGATCCAGTACTACGGCACCCAAGGCAGCGTGCGCCGCTTCATCAACATCGGCGGCGGCATCCGCGGCCTGCAGACCTGCCTGTATACCGGCTACCAATCGAGCTATGCGCCGACTTGCAACGCCGAAGCCTACGTCTGGCCGTACAACTACTTCACGTTCGGCCTCTACCCGAGTTCGGGCGTGCCGTACTACGGCTACAACCGCTGGACCGGCAGCGGCAACGGCAGCTTGCGCACCCTGCCCGCAAGCTGGACCGGCATCCGTTTCTACACGATCACCGCCGGCCTCTACGACCAGGTGCATTGCTTCACGGTCAGCTACGCCGGCACCTGCCCCGGCGGCGCGCTGTTCAACGCACGCAGCAATGTGATCGCGCAGGTGAACGTCGGCGCCGGCAACAGCACCTACCAGTACGACTGGAACTGGGCCGACGGCAGCCCCTACAACGCCGGCGGCGGCGACGCCAGCAACGGCGTCGGCCACTTCCGCTCGCTGAGCAACACCGGGACGATCATCCGCAACATGCTGACGACGACATGCACGACCGATTGCGCGAGTGCTTACGCCGGGGTGTACGGGCCGGCCGGGAACCTCTGATCGCCGCGCGACGAAGGGCGACATGACCTCGCCCGATCGAGCGCCATACGGGATTCGGATGTCGCGATCCCGACCGGCCGAGGCTCAAGCGACGTCGGGCAGCAATGCGTAGATCGAGATCACGCGCTCGCTCTCCCCGGCGCCGTCGAGGAAGCGCAACGCGGTCTCGATCACGCCGGCATCGGCAAGGATGCGCTCGTGTCCCAGTCCGCTGCTGCTCCTCGATCGTGCGCCCGGTCGACAAGATTCGTGGCGCTCGATATCCGACTCGCCCAGGCCGCAGATGCGCTGCGCGAGCGAGGCCGGCATGCGCAGTCCATGCGCGAAGCAGTGCGTCGCCGCGATCACGTTGGCCGGTGCGCGATCAGTACAGCGCGGCCGATGCGCGCCCGAAGCGTTCCATCGTGCAAGGCGGGCGCGAACACTTCGCGAGTGAACCGCTCTACCGTGGCGTCGAGCGCCGCCGCGCGTTTGGGCAGGAGCCAGCTTCCTGCAACTAGGCTGCGGCTTGGCCCACTTTCAGGAGATCGCCATGTCCGCGGACAGCAGAACCCCGTTCGAGCACGTCAACGCCGCCCTGGCGCAGCTCAAGGAGATGCGTCATTACGCGAAGAACAACGCCGAGAACCTGACGGCGCAATGGCTGTTGTTCGACGGCGAACTGAAGAAGCTCGGGCAAACCGAACGGATCGAATCGTTGATGATGCGCCAAAGCGAGCTGCACGATGCGCTCGCGGAAGAAATCGACGCGCTCGAGGAATTGGCCGTGACGTTGCAGCCGCCGCCGGAGCCGGAATCCGCCTGACCCGGGTCGCGTGCATCGATCCGGGCCGCTTGCCCTCGACCGTTCCTTCGTCTCGGAAGCGGGCACCGTGTTCAGCGGCGGAGTCGCCAGGCTGAGATCGGCGTCGCCGCTGGCACAGGTGCGCGGGTTCGGCGGGATCGGTACGACGACGCGCGGAGCCGCGATGCCCACTTCCAAGCGCCGTTTTCAATCCCAATATCGGCGCGACAGCCTGCCGAGTCCCCGCCATGAGCGACGCCCTGCATCTCGTCTGCCCGCACTGCGAAGCGATCAATCGCCTGCCGCCCGATCGTCTCGGCGAAGCGCCGACCTGCGGCAAGTGCCGGCGGCCGCTGTTCGACGGGCATCCGGCGGAAGCGAGCGAAGCCGCATTCGAGAAACACCTGACGCGCAACGACATCCCCGTGCTGGTGGATTTCTGGGCGCCGTGGTGCGGTCCGTGCCGCGCGATGGCGCCGCAGTTCGTGCAGGCGGCGGCGCAGTTGGAACCGCATGTGCGCCTGCTGAAGGTCGACACCGAGGCGGAACCCGCGCTCGGTGCGCGCTACGCCATCCGCAGCATTCCGACCATCGCGCTTTTCCGCGGCGGCCGCGAAGTGGCGCGGCAAGCCGGCGCAACGAACAGCGCGGGGATCGTGCAATGGGTGCGGAGACAGGGCGCGTGAGTCGTTTCCGGCGAGCCTGTCGATCGTACGCACGACAGCCGCCGACATCGCGCAAGCGGTCAACGCGGCGTCATGCCCGCGTACAGCGCGATCAGCCCCACCGTGTCGACCAGGCCGTGCGCAATCACCAGCGGCCACAGCGCGCGCAGCCGCAGGTACAGCAGGCCGAAGAAGCGGAGCCTGATCCGTGCTCTGGTCATGGGGCATTGGCAATCGCCGGACCGCGGCGCGAACGACGCTCGAGCCGGCGAAGCGATGACGCTGATCCACGCCTGGCTCGCCGAATGCGCCGACGAGATCCGCCACCCCGAACCGCGGCTGGCCTTGTCGCTGGGCCTGTACACGACCCTGCAAACGCTGCAGACCGCCGTCTTGATGGAGCGCGTGCCGCCCCAAGTCGGCATCCCGCGCTTCACCGCGGAAATGAGCCGCATGTTCCGGGCGTATCTCGGGATCGATGCAGCGGGCAGATAGCGGGAGCGCAGCGACCTTTCGTCGACGACCGGCTTCAACCGGGCCGCGGCGTGCGGGGTCGAGGTCTGCGGTCGGAGTCGACTTTCCGAAAAGTCCCGCCCTGAAAAAGTGCCATCGCCGCATCGAGCACCACCCGCTGCGCGCCACGATGGCGGCGTACCCACGCGACGACCCGTGGTGGAGCCCTCGGCACAACGCGTCCGGTGAACACGATCCGCCGATTCGTCCGCATGTCGTCTATCGCGAACTCGGGCCCCGACCGGTTCCGCCGCTCGGTCGGGCCATGCAGGGCTTCGGAGCCACCGGAAGATAGCAAGGCCCAGGCGAGTCCATTCTGACGACGGTTTCCAGATGCCGGTTTCCAATGTCGAACCCGATCCCTGGTCATCCACGTTACGATGCCCCGCCCCGCCCCGCACACTGTAGAAGAACCATGAAAGCCCGCCGCGTCCACCCATTCCCGGCGGCATGATCAGGACGTCGCGCCAAGCCCTCGAAGGGCCTCGGGATCGGACCGAGCGCATCCAGCGATGGACGGCCGCGCTGGTGACGGCCCTGCTGCATCTGCTGCTCGTGCTGCTGGTAACGCAGCCTCCCCCGATCACCACCGCCACGCCACAGGGCGAAGCGAACGGCAGCCGGATGGAAGTGACGCTCCTCGACCAGACGCTACCGCCGTCGCCACCCGAGCCCATGCCGCCTGCCCGCAAGCCCGCGCCCCTCAAGAAGCCCAAGGCATCGCGCGCGGTCGAACGTCCCCTGTCCGCGCCGGTCGCGCAAGCCACCGTCCCCATGCCTCCCGAGGCCGCCGACACGTCCGACACCTCGACTGCACCGCCCGACACCCGGCGCGACACCGCGGAGGTCGATCTTCCTGCGTTCACGCGCCCGAATGACGCCGCCCGCGCGAACGCGGCGTTGGCCGCCAAGCTCGGCGCCAGCCGCAGGCGCAGCGACAATGCGCCACCCATCGGCCCCAGCATGGGCGTGGATGGCTTCCACGTGTACTACGACCTCGCCAACGAAACCCGTTTGCGCGCCTGGCGCGATCAAGGCATGACCGAACTCTTTCTTCCGTTGCCCGGCACGCGGCGGATCATGGTCTGCCCGCTGGAGATAGCGCTGCGGCGCGGCTCCGGTGCGTGTCACATGGTCGAAATGGATTCGCCGGAGCTCAAGTCCGTCGGCGACGCCCGCGAGGTCATCGATATCGAGAGGGTCTACCAGTTGGGCGACATGGTCTGGAGCGGGCCGGGGCCGTATCGATAGGACATTGCGCCGCCCCGCTGGAACGAGGTCGGGTTCGCTTGTCGGCAAGCGGACCGGCAGGCTCCTTTAGGGCGGAACGTATGGGGCTGTCGACGAGACAAGCCCGCACTGGGCATGAACCGTCAACAACAACGCACTCCGGGTCGCGATGACTTCTGCACCGTGGTCGACACCGGGACCGAACCGACGACGGCGGATGGCACGGACGCGCGTTTAACGGCCGATGTGGTACGTATCCCGTCCCTACCACCGAATATCGGGTGACCCATGAAGATCGTGACCAGCCTGAGCTTCCAGGGGCAATGCCGCGAAGCGTTCGAGTTCTACGCCAAGGTCCTCGGCGGCAAGATCACCGCCGCCATTCCCTACGGCGACGGGCCGCCGGGAATGCCGATCACCGACGAGAAATACAAGACCTGGCTGATGCACTGCTGGCTAGACGTAGGCGACCAGGCGCTGATGGGCGCGGACATGGACGTGGCGTGGGCGCCCAATATCGAGAAGCCGAAGAACGGTTTCGACGTGACCCTGCACACCGACGACATCGCCGAAGCCAGACGCTGGTTCGACCAACTCGCCGAAAGCGGCAAGACGGTGATGCCATTCGCGGAGGCCTTCTGGTCGCCCGGATACGGCTCGCTGGTCGACCGCTTCGGCGTGCCGTGGATGGTCAATACCGTGCCGCCGGTCGGGTGGAAGCCATCGCACGGCTGAACCGCGCAAACGATCGGGGAGATTCGATGCGCCAGGACAAGGTTTTCGCCATCCGGTGGGTCAGCCTGTACCCGATGTACGTGAAGAAGGCCGAAGCCAAGGGCCGCACGCGCGAGGACGTCGACCAGGTGATTCGCTGGCTGACCGGCTACACGCCGGCGGGCCTGCGCCGGCAACTGGAAAGCGAAAACGACCTGGAAACCTTCTACGGGCAGGCGCCGGCGTTCAATCCGAACGCCGGCCTGATCACGGGCGTGGTCTGCGGGGGTCGCGTGGAAGAGATCGAACATCCGCTGATGCGCAGGATCCGCTACCTCGACAAGCTCGTCGACGAGCTGGCCAAGGGCAAGGCGATCGAGAAGGTCCTGCGCGGGTGAACCGGGCGGCGTCACCAGGAGCGTGACGTCCGTCGGCCCGCGATGCCTTCCGGCATCGGCGGCTGCACCGGTCCGGATAGGGAAGCCCGCGCGATGCGTCCCCAGCCCATGCGACGTCCGTCGCCGGCACGCCGCCATCATGCACCGCAATCCGGTTCGCGCGCGCATGATCGACGATTCCCCGCAATTCGCCGGGGCCGGCAGCTGACCTATGCTTGGGGCAACGAACCTGGCCCCGCTTCCGCATGACGGCATCCGCACAGCCCCCGATGGCAGCATCCGAAACCGAGACCCGCGCCCGCCTGCGCCGCTCGGTCTCCAACACGCTCAAGGGATCGGCGGGCAACCTGGTCGAGTGGTACGACGTCTACGTCTACTCGGTCTTCGCCGGCTACTTCGAATCGCAGTTCTTCTCGCCCGAGGACAAGAACGCCACCCTGTTCATCTGGGCGATCTTCGCCGTGACCTTCCTGATGCGGCCGATCGGCGCGTGGTTCTTCGGCCGCTTCGCCGACCGCTACGGCCGACGTCTTTCCTTGACAGTGTCGGTGACGATCATGGCCGGCTGCTCGTTCGCCATCGCGATCACGCCCACCGTGTCCGCCATCGGCGTGGCCGCGCCGATGATCCTGCTGCTGGCACGCCTGATCCAGGGCTTCGCCACCGGCGGCGAATACGGCGCCAGCGCCACGTACCTGTCCGAAGCGGCGATGCCCGGCCGGCGCGGTTTTCTGTCTTCGTTCCACTACGTCACCCTGGTCGGCGGTCACGTGCTGGCGCAGCTCACCCTACTGGCGATGCTGAAGCTGTTCGACGCCGCGCAGATCTCGCTGTGGGGCTGGCGCGTCGCCTTCGCCCTCGGCGGCGTCGCCGCCATCGTGGTGTTCTGGATGCGGCGCACGATGGACGAATCCCTCGGCGCCGACTCCATCCAGGCCGCACGCAGCGGCCAGGCGCGCGCATCCGGCTCGCTGCGCGAGCTGTTCGTCCACCAGTGGCGTCCGCTGCTGCTGTGCTTCCTGATCACCGCCGGCGGCACCGTCGCGTTCTACACCTATTCGGTGGTCGGCCCGAAGATGATCCAGGCCCGCTTCGCCGGCGACGACACGATGACCGGCGTGGTCATCAACCTGATCGCTCTGACCCTGCTGATGCTGCTGCAGCCGATCGGCGGCTGGCTGTCCGACCTCGTCGGTCGCAAGAGCCTCCTGGTGTTCTTCGGCATCGGCGGCGTGCTCTACACCGCCTACCTGGTGCTGGCGCTGCCGCAGCAGACCCACTGGCTGCCCGCGTTCGCGATCCTCGCCCTCGCTTTCGTGATCCTGACCGGCTACACCTCGATCAACGCCGTGGTGAAGGCCGAACTGTTCCCCACCCACGTGCGCGCGCTCGGCGTCGGGCTGGGTTATGCGCTGGCCAATTCCGCGTTCGGCGGCACGGCGCCGCTGCTGTACCAGGCCGCGCTGCGCACTGGTCAGGTGAATTTGTTCGCCGGGTACGTCACCGCGGTGATTGCGGTGTCGCTGGTCGTGTATGTGTTCTTTCTGAAGAACAAGGGGGCGAATTGGTTGGATGATGCAGCGGTGATGGGTCGGCGGGATGCGCGCTGAAGGATGCTGCGTCCATCGCGCCTAGGTCCGCCTCACGCGAAGCAAGATGCTCGTCGAGGCATCCCGCGTTGAACGTCGCGCAATAGCACTCGCACCGACGTCATGCCCGCGAGGCGCTTTTCAACAGCCGAAGGGCTGGTCACGCGAGCATCCATTGAAAAGGGCCGGGAAACGGGGCGGGAAACGGGGTCAGGTTCACTTACGATGGTTTCCTGTGTCACATCGAGCCGATTTCCGACTCGAAAATCCGCATCTGCCCCTGACGCGCAGTACCGGCCATGGCCACACTGGTCCCATGGCACGCCTGCCTCGCCTCGATCTTCCCCACATCCCGCAGCACGTCGTCCAGCGCGGCAACAATCGCCTGCCCTGCTTCCTCGACAACGCGGATCGACAGCGCTGGTCCTTCCCCCGTAGAGTGAGTCCACGAATTTCTGGAAACTTCCCGCAACGGAGGTTTCCATGCGCAAGTCGAAGTTCACCGAGAGTCAGATCGCCGGGATC
>Ga0153956_1001962_pt1 | contig 16376 bp, 17 predicted proteins | sample TSFL040MetaG_FD_104704 | JGI IMG/M metagenome (GOLD analysis project Ga0153956, IMG submission 104704) | Attine ant fungus gardens microbial communities from Florida, USA - TSFL040 MetaG | ecosystem: Host-associated > Fungi > Mycelium > Unclassified | place: USA: Florida, Wekiwa Springs... | reverse complement strand
GTGTCCCGATTCCGAAGTTCGCAAGCACTTGCAGCAACCTTCGATGCGAACTTCGGAATCAAAGGGACACTAGCAAGTTTATGATTCTCGTGTGGTTTAGGTTCAGAAGTTCGCTTGAAAAGCATGTCGAGAAAATGAAGCGAACTTCTGAACCACCACACTAGCGGGGAAGCGGATCATCGTTCTTTCAGTAGTGACGCCGCGGGGGCGGCTTGCCAATCCCCCTCCGGCGCTTTAGCAATCCGCGCGAAACGCAACCCTCAAGGCCCATCCGGGCACCAACGTTCAAGAGGCATTCGCGATGGCAACCCACAAGCTGCTTCTTCTTCCCGGCGACGGCATCGGCCCCGAGGTGATGGCGGAAGTGAAGCGCCTCATCGGCTGGCTCGATGCGCAGGGCATCGCGCATTTCGAGACCGAGGACGGGCTGGTCGGCGGTGCCGCCTACGATGCCAGCAAGCAGAGCATCACCGATGCCACCATGGCCAGGGCGCTTGCCGCGGATGCCGTGATCTTCGGCGCGGTCGGCGGCCCGAAATGGGACAGCGTGCCCTATGAAGCGCGGCCCGAGGCGGGGCTCTTGCGGCTGCGCAAGGATCTCGCGCTGTACGCCAACCTGCGTCCTGCGATCTGCTATCCGGCGCTGGCGGAATCCTCCAGCCTGAAGCCGGAGATCGTCGAAGGCCTCGACATCATGATCGTGCGCGAGCTGACCGGCGGCGTCTATTTCGGCGAGCCGAAGACGATCACGGATCTCGGCAACGGCCAGAAGCGCGCCGTCGATACCCAGGTTTACGACACCTACGAAATCGAGCGCATCGCGCGGGTCGCGTTCGACCTCGCGCGCAAGCGCCGCAACAAGCTGACCTCGATGGAAAAGCGCAACGTCATGAAGTCCGGCGTGCTCTGGAACGAGGTGGTCACGCAGGTGCATCAGCGCGACTACAAGGATGTCGAGCTGGAGCATCAGCTCGCCGATTCCGGCGGCATGCAGCTCGTGCGCCGCCCGAAGCAGTTCGACGTGATCGTGACCGACAACCTGTTCGGCGACATGCTGAGCGACATCGCGGCGATGCTGACCGGCTCGCTCGGCATGCTGCCGTCGGCGTCGCTCGGCGACATCGATGCGAAAACGAAAAAGCGCCGCGCGCTTTACGAGCCGGTGCACGGCTCCGCGCCCGATATCGCAGGCCAGGGGGCCGCCAATCCGATCGCGATGCTGGCCTCGTTCGGCATGGCGTTGCGCTATTCGTTCGACATGGGCGCGCTGGCGGACAAACTCGACGCCGCGATCGCGGCGGTGCTGGCCAGGGGCCTGCGCACCGCGGACCTGAAATCCGAGGGGTCCACGGTCATCAGCACGTCGCAGATGGGCGAGGCGATCGTGAAGGAGTTGCAGGCGCTGCACGCCTGAGCATGACCGCTCCGTCATTCCGGGACACGCCTCTTGGCGTGGGCCCGGAATGGCGTGGAAAGGCGTCAATAAAAATGCCCGCCGCAGCCGGGCATTTTCTTTTCAAGAAGCGTGAGCGCCGATCAATACAGCGGGAATGTCTGCGGGTAGCCGCCGAGGTCCGACGGCGGGCTGAGCGGTGCCCGGTCGAGCGGACGGTTGAGATTTTCGCGGCCGAAGGTCGGATAACCGGCCGCCGGCGGAAAGGCGTAATCGTTGAACTTGCGGTCGCCGGGCATCACCTCGGTGCCGGCGTCCAGCCACGAGCGCTTGCTGATGTAGACGCGGGTACGCGGTCCAGCCTGGTAGGACACGTTGGGTCCGCCGGGACCGTAAGCGCCGGCCCGGTCGTCGTGCCTGCGCTTGGCCGCGCTCGCGTCCGTGCTGAAGCCGACCGAAACGACGGCGGCCGCCGCCAGCAACAACGCGATGTTTGTCGCGGCCCGGGTCGCGGCGGGGAATTTCAAAGTCATCGTGTCCTCATAAGGCATTCCGAGTGACCGCCTTTTTAGCGTCCGGCGGGTGGATGCCACAAGGCCAATCGGGCCACACCTGTCGAGAATCATGCCGGTGGTGACGAAATGTTGCATCGAAACCAGCGTCTTGGGATTTCGACGCTCTGCCCGGCGCCAGTTCTAGAGCCGTCCGCGCAACGGCGGATTTTGCGTGCTGGTCACCCAGTCGGCCGACGCCGCCAGCGATGCCGACGATCCGCACGTGCCGCGTCTCAACTCGGCGTGGGCGAACAATTCCGCCAGTTTGGGGTCATTTCCCGCCGTCAACAGCACCAGGCGGTCCAGAATGCAGCCGATGGCCGTCCGTCGTACCGGCGGTGGGCCGGCCTGACAGGACCAGCCGCTGATCCGCAGGCCGGTGTCGTTGAAAGTTTTCAGAAAGCCCAGACAGGGCTGACGATCGCGGGCCTTGCCGGCGATATCGAGCAGGCTGACATAGCCGAACTTGCTGTCGATGACCCCGGCCGCCTCGATGCTGCGTGCGCCATCCGGGTCCAGGCGGGCCGCGACGTCGGCGACCGCAGTGCCGGATTCCCGTGCCTCGGCTCCCGGCCGATAGAGCTCCAGCTCCATGAGCGGCCTTTCGCCCGGGGCGGCGGCCCACCGGATGACATCCTTGCGGCCTCCCTCGGGATGCCGAAAAATATCATAAGTCTCTGTTTTCAGAGAGCTATCGACCTGCGTTACGGCGAAGGCGGGATAGGAGCGCGCGGCCGGACTCCATCCCGTCTTGCCGGCCGGCGACGGGCCATCCAGCGCGGCTGGCAGACTGGTCAGGATCTGGTTGCCGATGATGGCAATAAGGGCGAGGGCGCCTACATAGGCGAGCAGCCGCCCTATGACGGCGGTGCATTCGTCGGCGAAGCTGTGGAGCGCCGGATGGATTTCGACAGGCTGCAGCGTCGGGCGATAGGCCCACATCGGTCGCATCGGCGTCTCGGGAACCACGGTCTGACGTTGTCTTGAATGCGTTTCTCGCATAGAAGCGCTGGCTCTTCCCTTTCTGCGCGTCGCAGAGCGGAGGCATTTTTCTTCGGAGAGTGAACGATGGGTTACAAAGTCGCGCTGGTCGGAGCGACCGGCAATGTCGGGCGGGAAATGCTCAACATTCTGGATGAACGGAAATTCCCCGCTGACGAGGTGGTGGCGCTGGCCTCCCGCCGCAGCGTGGGCACCGAAGTCTCCTACGGCGACAAAACCCTGAAAGTGAAAGCGCTCGAGAATTACGACTTCAGCGATACCGACATCTGCCTGATGTCGGCGGGCGGAGCCGTGTCGAAGGAATGGTCGCCCAAGATCGGCGCGGCGGGGGCGGTCGTGATCGACAACTCGTCGACCTGGCGCATGGATCCGGACGTGCCGCTGATCGTGCCGGAAGTTAACGCGGATGCGGTCGCGGGCTTCACCAAGAAGAACATCATCGCCAATCCGAACTGCTCGACCGCGCAGCTCGTGGTCGCGCTGAAGCCCTTGCACGACAAGGCCGTCATCAAGCGCGTCGTGGTCTCGACCTATCAATCGGTGTCGGGCGCCGGCAAGGATGCGATGGACGAACTGTTCTCGCAGACCAAGGCGGTCTATACCGCGAGCGACCTCGTCACCAAAAAATTCCCGAAGCGTATCGCCTTCAACGTCATCCCCGAGATCGACGTGTTCATGGAGGACGGTTACACCAAGGAAGAGTGGAAGATGATGATGGAGACCAAGAAGATTCTTGATCCCAAAATCAAGCTCACCGCGACCTGCGTCCGCGTGCCGGTATTCGTCGGCCATTCGGAAGCCGTCAACATCGAGTTCGAGAATCCGATCTCGGTTGATGAGGCGCGCGATATCCTGCGTAACGCGCCGGGCTGTCTCGTGATCGACAAGCGCGAGCCGGGCGGTTACGTCACGCCGTATGAAGCGGCCGGCGAGGATGCCACCTACATCAGCCGTATCCGAGAGGACGCGACGGTGGAGAACGGTCTCGTGCTGTGGTGTGTGTCGGATAACCTGCGCAAGGGCGCGGCGCTGAACGCGGTGCAGATCGCCGAATGCCTGATCAACCGCAAACTGATCAGCGCCAAACAGAAAGCCGCCTGATAAAACGAAGGAGCCGGATTTTCCCGGCTCCTTTTTCCTGCCCGTCGCTGCAACAGCGTAATGGCCTCAGACGAGGCTATTGTCCCTGGCGCTGCGGAATTCCTTGGTCTCGCGGTCCAGCACGTACAGCGTTCCCTCGGCGACGCCGAAATAGGCGCCGTGCAGTTGCATCTGCCCGCTCTCGACGGCTTTCCGCACGAACGGAAACGTCATCAGGTTTTCGATGCTGCGGAACACCGCGGCCTTCTCGATCCGCGTGGCGAATTCCTTCATCGTTTCCTGGTCGCGCCGTTCGACGATCTCGCCCGGCTTGATGAACATCGCCATCCATCGGCCGATGAAGTCGCCGGGTGACACCGGCGCCGCCTTGTTGATGAAGGCGCTGATGCCGCCGCATTGCGCGTGACCGAGAATCACGATGTGCTTCACCTTGAGCACCTGCACCGCGAATTCCAGCGCGGCCGAGACGCCGTGGGCGTTGGCGTCGGGCTGATATACCGGCACCAGGTTGGCGATGTTGCGCATCACGAACAGTTCACCGGGACCGGCGTCAAAAATCGTTTCCGGCGCCACGCGGGAGTCGCAGCAACCGATCACCATGGTCTCTGGATGCTGGCCGCGCTCGGAAAGCGTATGATAGCGCGACTGCTCGGTCGGCAAGCGCTGCGCGGTGAAGGTGCGATAACCTTCGATCAACTGCTTCGGGAAAGTCTTCATGTCGCACCTGGTCCGTTGCCATGGATGGTGAAACCACAGCGGGCCGTTCCGAACAAGGCTTTCCCGGGCGGATTGCAAGTGCTATCGGCTGAGGTTCTGCCTCCAAAGGATAAGATTTCATGATCCGTCCGCGCCGCAGTCTCCTATTCATGCCAGGCTCGAATCCGCGTGCGCTCGCGAAAGCGCCGCATCTTCCCGCGGACGGCATCATTCTCGACCTCGAGGACTCGGTGGCGCCGGATGCCAAGGGCGCCGCACGCCGTCAGATCGCGGAAACAATCGCCGCCGGGGGTTTCGGCCGGCGCGAAATCATCATCCGCGTCAACGCGCTGGACTCGCCGTGGTGGCGTGACGATCTCGCCATGGCCGCGAAGGCGCGTCCGGATGGCGTTCTGGTTCCAAAAATCTACAGTGCTGTCGACCTCGCCGCCATTGAAGATACGCTGCGCGACCTGGCGGCCGATTCCGCCATGCGGGTCTGGGCGATGATCGAGACATCGCGCGCCGTCCTGCACGCCGAGGAACTCGCCGCGACGTCGCGGGAATCCGGCTCGCGGCTGGCGGGTTTTGTGTTCGGGCCGAACGACATCGCACGTGAGACGCGGATACGGATGATGCCCGGCCGCGCCGCAATGTTACCGATGATGACCCATTGCATCCTCGCAACACGGCTGCACGGGCTGGAAATTCTCGATGGGCCCTACAGCGATTTCAGCAATAGCGAGGGTTTTGCGCAGGAATGCGCACAGGCTCGCGATCTCGGATTCGACGGCAAGACGCTGATTCATCCGGGCCAGATCGATGCCTGCAATGCGATCTTCACGCCGCCGTCCGATGAAGTGGCGCGGGCACGAAAAATCATCGCGGCGTTCGATCTTCCCGAAAATGCGTCGCGCGGAGCGATCCAGCTCGACGGCGGCATGGTGGAGCGGCTGCACGCCGAGATGGCGAAGCGAACCATCGCGATCGCCGACGCCATTGCGGCGATGGGACATTAGAGCCTTTCCGCTTCCGCCGGAATCAGAAGCGGGGCTCCCTGATTTTGATTGGACGCGTTTTCTTGACGCGAACCGGTATCCACGTCGCTCGAAAACGCCATAGCGCGCGCTGCTAGTGTGGCGGACTTCTGAACCACCACACTAGTGTCCCTTTAATTCCGAAGTTCGCATCAAAGGTCGCCGCAAGGACATGCGAACTTCGGAATCGGGACACTAGGACGAGCCAAACCGCTCCGCCGCCCACGCGTACATGCTGCCGGGGACAGGGCGGTCGTTGCCGCGGCCCTTTGGCGAGATATGGAATCCGGCGATTGCCGGATCGGCGATCAGCTCGGAAAAGTCCGACGGATCGAAAAACAGGTTCGGCCGGGCGTGTACCGCGTAGAAGGTCTTCTTCGGCCGCGCGTGGTGCAGTTGTCCCGCCCGCCGTGCCAGCGCGGTCAGTGCCGCCGGCCCGAAGATCGCGACGCGCACGTCGGACACGCGATCCGATTGTCCGCGAATCCTGTTCAGCCTGAACGTGAGGCGGTGGCGCCACGCCAGCCAGTCCGGCGTCAGTTGGTCCTGCGCGATCAGCCGCTCGAATGCCGCGACGATGGGGCTGTGAGACGGCAGGTAGAGCGCCGAATTACCGATCTGGCGAGGTTTCTCCCACGCGAAGAACGGATGTTCGGAATTGTATGTCACCGGCTTCAGCAGCAGCACGTCGGCATCGAGCCATAGCCCCTTGCCTTCGGCGAGAAGCCGCATGCGGAAGAAGTCGCTGAACTGCAACGGCGTCCATCCGCGCCAGCTTCCATCCGGCGCCGAGGGTCGCAGCCGTTCGGCGAAGGCGCGCGGCAGGATGGCTGCGGCGTCGGCGTTGAGGATGCCTTCCGGCAGCGCGGCAATCGGCGTGAAACTGTAGACGGTGACGCGATGCCCGGCCGCCGTCTGCGAGCGCAGGCAGAGTCGTCTCAGCGCGTCGAGCGGTCCTTCCCAGAAAGTGACGACGTCGGGCACCGCGTGCGTCACCCCGGAGTTCGCGTGGAGGCAATCAGGCCCAGGCGCGTTCGCGCTTCAGCTTGTCCTCGTAGCTGTCGATGGACGACTTCTTTTCCATCGTCAGTCCGATGTCGTCGAGGCCATTGAGCAGGCAATGCTTGCGGAACGGGTCGATCTCGAACTTCACGGTGCCGCCGTCGGGACCGCGGATTTCCTGGCTGGCGAGATCGATGGTGAGCGTCGCGTTGGCGCCGCGCTCGGCGTCGTCGAACAGCTTGTCGAGGTCGTCCTGTGTCACGCGGATCGGCAGAATGCCGTTCTTGAAGCAATTGTTGTAGAAGATGTCGCCGAACGAGGTGGAGATCACGCAGCGGATGCCGAAGTCGAGCAGCGCCCACGGCGCGTGCTCGCGCGAGGAGCCGCAGCCGAAATTGTCGCCAGCGACGAGAACCTTGGCGTTGCGATAGGCCGGCTTGTTGAGGATGAAATCCGGATTCTCCGAGCCGTCGTCGTTGTAGCGCTGTTCGGAGAACAACCCCTTGCCAAGGCCGGTGCGCTTGATGGTCTTCAGGTACTGCTTCGGGATGATCATGTCGGTGTCGACATTGATGATCTTCAGCGGCGCCGCGACGCCTTCCAGCGTGGTGAATTTATCCATGGCAGGTTCCTCATGAGAGGGCCGTTTTCTAGCCCGATCCCGGTCTCGATCCAAGGGCCAATTCTGCAAGGCTAATCTCCGGCCTGCGCCTCGACCGCCTCCATGTCGCTGTCGGACAGGCCGAAATGGTGGCCGATCTCGTGAATCAGCACATGGCTGACGATGCGGCCCAGCGTTTCCTCGTGTTCGGCCCAGTAATCGAGGATCGGCCGGCGATAGAGCCAGATCAGGTTCGGCAGCCGGGCGACGTCGCCGCCGCTCTGGAATGGCAGCCCGGTGCCCTGGAACAGGCCGAGCAGGTCGAATTCGCTCTCGGCGTCCATCTCGTCCAGCACCGCGTCGGTTGGAAAGTCCTCGACGCGGATGACGAGGCCCTCGCAGAGACGGCGGAAATGCTCGGGCAGACGCGCGAACACCTCGTGCGCCATGGCTTCCATGTCAGCGAGCGAGGGGGCCCTGGCGGATGTCCACATGCGTCTGTTTTACCGCGTGTTTCGCCGTCGCGGCAGCGGTTTTTTGCGATCGGAGCGGCGGTACGGTTGACGCGGGCGCGACAATCGGAGACCGTCCGCCGCGAACGGAGTTGATCGGGGCACGGCAATGGGCGTCAGAATGACAGCGGCGGGGCTTGCGGTGGGAGCGGCGGCGCTGCTGCTGCCGGTTTCGATGCCGTCCGCAGGCGGCGCACAGGCCCAAACCGTCGCGCGGAGCACGGATCGCGCGGCACCGTCCGAGATGTCCGTCCAGACCCGCAAGCGGCGGCCGCGCGTGCGCATTTATCGCGAGGACGAGCGCGGGGTCTATCCGGGCCACAATCCCGGTCCCGGCGCGGTTCGCGACTGCACGGCGCACTACGTACAGGAATCCCGGCCGAGCGGCACCGTGATCGTTCCCCGCATGAACTGCTACTGGCGCCACGGCTGAGTCCGGTTGGCCGGCGGAAGTCGTCGTTCCTTCGCGCCAATCCCGGATGCCGTGCAGCATCGCCGCATTCATCATTGCGGCCGGCGCATTCACGTCGGGTTCACCTCGTCCGCCCTAGCCTCGCTGGGCGTACCGTAGCCGTTCGATGGAACCATCTGCTGCCTTGCGCCGTTAGACACCCGTGAGACCCCAGGGAGAATCCACATGCATGTGAAGAAAATTCTCGGATTTGCCGCCGTCGGCGCGCTTCTGATGATCGCGGCTCCGACGCCGCAGGCGCAGGCGGCGACGCCGATCAGTCCGGGTATCGCCGCTGCCGTGCAGACCGGAGCTGTGACGACAACGGAAGTTCGTTGGCATCGTCGCTGGCATCGGCGTCATTGGCATCCGCGGCGGCACTGGCATCATCGCCGGCACTGGCGGTGATCGACCGGCGGCCGATTCGCTGATCGCATTGAACAGGCTCGTATTTTACGGGCCTGTTTTTTTGGATCGGCACAGCTATAATCCGAAGCGTTGCCCGATCCCGCCAGCGCGGGCCGCGTCTGCTCGATATTTGGTCGATATTTTACCTGTCGATCAGGGGAAATGGTCATGAAGACACCTATCGGCGTGAGCCTTGTCGCCGCCATCGTGGCGTTGTCCGGAATGACATCCATTGATTGCGCTTCGGCGGCCGAGCGTTCCGGCATTGCTGCGGCATCGACGACGATGACCGATGTCAGCGCGGTACGGCGCCGCCACGTTCGTCGCACGCATCGTCATTGGCACCATCGCCCGCGCGTTTATGTGCGCGGCCCGTATCGGCCTTACTACGAGCGGCCGCGCTATTATGTGCCGCAAGGGCCGGCGCCATTCTTTCCGTTCGGCTTCGGCTACGGGCTCGATCCGTCCTGGTGATCGCCCTGGTCGCCAAGCTGAAACCGCGTGAAGCGGTCAAGTTCATCCTCGATTCGACGTTTTAGTTCCTTGCGCAGGCCCGCGGCGTTTCGTGCCGCGGCGTCGCCGGTCCACGTCCATTTCTGGATCAGCACCTTCTTCGCCTTGCGATCGGTCTTGAGATCGAGCGCCGCCACGATGGTGTCGCCGGCCAGCACCGGCAACGCGAAGTAGCCGAGCTTGCGTTTCTCTTTCGGCACATATGCCTCGAAGCGATGTTCGTAATCGAAGATCAGATGTGTGCGCTTGCGCTGAATCACCAGCGGATCGAACGGCGACAGGATATGCACCAGGCCCGCATCGCCCTCGCTTGTCGTTTCGATCGCCTCGGGCGGCGCCCAATGCTCCTGTTTGCCCGCGCCGTCCAGGGCGACGGCGACAAGTTCGCCGCGCCGGACGCGCGCACCGATCAGCTTGCGGATATCCGCTTTGCTCGGCGCGTCGAGATGGCAGATCGAATCGAGCGAGACGACCCCCTGCGACCGCAAGGCGCGGTCGAGGAGGTAGGCCATGATCTCTCCGCGTGCGGCCGCCTTCGGCAGGCGCTCCCAGCCGAAATGCCGGTGCGTGAGATCGTACGTCTTGAGCATTCCGGTGCGTTCGCTGATCGTCAGCGCGCCGGTGAAGAACGCCAGTTGCAGCGCGCGCCGCGACGGCTTGCGGCTGGCCCAGGCGTGGTCCTTCTCGCGCAGCACGTCGTCCTCGATGTCGCGGATCGACAGCGGGCTCTGGCGCGCAAGCCGCATCACCTTGCGGGTGTCCGTCGGCGTGACCGTTTGAAACCAGCGGTGCCCCTCGCGCTTGTGCAGTTTCATGTCAGCGAGGAAGAACCGGAAATCCGCCGTCGGCACGTAAGCCAGCGCGTGAGTCCAGTACTCGAACACATTCTTGTCGACGCTCTGCGCCTGCCGCAGATCGGCGCGCCGGTAGTCCGGAATGCGCGTGAACAGAATGTGGTGATGGCTGCGTTCGATGACATTGATGGTGTCGATCTGGACATAGCCGAGGTGTGCCACCGCGTCGGCAACCGCCTGCGGTCCGCTGCCGAAGGGATTGCGCGTGTCGAGCCGTTGCGCCCGCAGCCAGATTCGGCGGGCAAGAGCGTTCGAGAGCGGGACGGGTTTGGCAATCGCGCGGGGCATGGCGCTCAAGTGTAACGGATTCGCGCGGCGGCCGTCGCGGCTTCGCTACCGGTCAGACCGGCAGGCGCGCCTTCTTGGCCGCGTCGTAGATTTCGACCCGCAAAATGGGAAAACGCGACTTCAATTCGGTGGCGGCCTGCGTCGCCTGGACCAGCGTCTCGAACTGGCTCTTGAAATGCCCGTCGACCAGCAGCGTAAAGCCGGCCTCGGGCGGCACGTCGGCGCGCGCCGCCAAACGGGATACCGGTTTGGGCGCGACCGGCCTCAGCGGCGCGGCTGCGGGCGCCGCGGATGTGAGTGTCGGGGGTGTTGTGGCGGAAGCCGGCTTCGGCGGCAAGGTGAGAGCCTCGCGCGGAACCGCGGGCACCGACGGCTTTTCCGCCGCGGGCGGCGCGGCCCTGGCCTTCGCAACCGTCGCAGCCTTCGCCCTGCCCTTTGCGGCGGCAGGTTTCGCGGGCGCCTTTGCGGCGGCTTTTGCGACGGTCTTGTTTGCCGTCGTCCTGGTCGCCGTCTTCGTCGAAGCCTTTGCTTTGGCGGGGAGACGCGGCGTCTTCGCCGCCTTGCGGGCAGGAGCTTTGGTCTTGGCTTTTTTCATGATGGATTAGGAGTGCCGCGATTTGGCGGCGAACGCAACATACCAGTCGAGACAGGCCGGGTTCGCCATCGCATCCTTGTTGATGACTTTTTCGATCGGCTGACCGAGCAGCAGCTTCTTGATCGGAAGTTCCTGCTTCTTGCCGGACAATGTGCGCGGAATCTCCGGCACAGCGAAAATCTCGTTGGGCAGAAAGCGGCGGGACACGCCCGACTCGATCGCACGATTGATCTTCTGCGTCATCGCGGCGTCCAGTGCAAGGCCGCCGCGCAGCACGACGAACAGCGGCATATAGCTGTCGCGTCCGAGATATTCGAGATCGACCACCATCGAGTCCAGAATTTCGGGCAACGCCTCGATCGCGGAATAGATTTCGCTGGTGCCCATCCGCAGGCCATGGCGGTTGATGGTGGCGTCGCTGCGGCCGTAGATGATGCAGGATCCGGCGCGATCGATCCTGAGCCAGTCGCCGTGACGCCAGACGCCCGGATAGGTGTCGAAATAGCTGCCGCGATAGCGGGCGTCCTCGGGATCGTTCCAGAATCGCAGCGGCATCGACGGCAGCGGTTCCGTGCAGACGAGTTCACCCACCTCGTCGATCACGCTGTTGCCCTGCTCGTCGAAGGCTTCGACGGCGTTGCCGAGGATCCGGCACTGCATGGTGCCGGGCCGCTGCGGCAATTCCCTGCACGCGCCGATGAATGCGCCGGCGAAATCGGTGCCGCCGGACATGTTGGCCCAGAACATATCGGCCTGCGCCGTGCTGCCGTTGGTCTTGGAGAGCGCCGCGAAGCGGGTATTGAACCAGGTCTGGATATCTTCGCTCAGCGGCGAGCCGGTCGAGCCCAGGATGCGCAGCCGGGACAGATCGCCCACGGATGCGAGATCGATATCGGCCTTGGTGCAGTTGGCGAAATACGCCGCGCCGGCGCCGAAGAAGGTCACCTTTGCGTCGGCGACGAAGCGCCACAGCGTGTGCCAGTCGGGCTTGTCCTTCGTGCCGCCTGGACTGCCGTCGAAGATGCAGCAGGTGGTGCCGTTGAGCAGGCCCGCGACCTGACAATTCCACATGATCCAGCCGGTGGAAGAGTACCAGTGATAGCGCTCGCCGAATGAATTCGGGTGGTAGCTGCAGCCGAGGTCGTTGTGCAGCACGTTGAGCGGCAGGCCGACGATGACGACGCCGCCGTGGCTGTGAACGATCGGCTTCGGCAGGCCGGTGGTCCCGCTGGAGTAAACGATCCAGAGCGGATGATCGAACGGCAGCCATTCCGGCTCGAACGTATCGACCGCGGGATCGTCGGCCCGCAGGATATCCGACAGGACGGCGTCTGCTTTCGTAGCGGATGCGTCGCCGTGCAGAATGAAATGGCCGACGCTTGGCAGCGCCTCACGCAGCGCCGCAATCACCTCCGCGCGATCGTGCCTGCGGCCGGCATACGTCACCGCGTCGGTGGCGATCAGCACTTTCGGTTCGATCTGCTTGAAACGATCGACCACCGCGGGCGCGGCCATGTCCGGCGCGCACACGCTCCAGATCGCGCCGATGCTGGCGGTCGCCAGAAACGCGATCATGGTTTCGGGAATGTTGGGGAGATAGGCGGCGACGCGGTCGCCTTTCTCGATACCCTGTGCGCGCAGATGCAGCGCCAGCGCCGCGGCCTTGCGCTGCAATTCGCGCCAGCCGGTTTCGTGCAGCACGCCGTCTTCGCCGCAACTGATGATGGCGGGCACGCCGGCGGCTTCCGCGGGCGCGACGTGCCGCAGCACCTGCCGCGCATAATTGACGCTCGCACCGGGGAACCACACCGCGCCGGGCATCCTGCGCTCCGCCAGCACCGCGCGGTGCGGCGTCGGCGATTGCAGATCGAAATAATCCCAGATGCTCTGCCAGAATCCGTCGAGATCCTGCACCGACCACCGCCGCATCGCCTCATAGTCGGCGAAGGAAAGATTGCGCGTCTCGCCGAGCCAGCGGCGATACAGCGACATCAGCGGAGTGTGGGGTGCGGGTTTGGTCATGGAGGGACTGCCATCCGGATCGTGCTTCATTGCCGGACCCGATCCGGCCATCCATCTCAAGAAAAAAGAAGATGGATGCCCGGGTCAAGCCCGGGCACGACGATCGAACCCGACGTCACGTCCACTCGCGCACGTCGACGAAGTGGCCGGCGATCGCGGCCGCCGCCGCCATGGCCGGCGAGACGAGGTGGGTGCGGCCCTTGAAGCCCTGACGGCCCTCGAAGTTGCGGTTCGAGGTCGAGGCGCAACGTTCTTCCGGCGACAGCTTGTCGGGGTTCATTGCGAGGCACATCGAGCAGCCCGGCTCGCGCCATTCGAATCCGGCCTTGATGAATATCCTGTCGAGGCCTTCGGCTTCCGCCTGTTCCTTGACGATGCCTGAGCCCGGCACGATCATCGCGTTGACGTTGCCGTTCACCGTCTTGCCGTCGACGACCTTCGCGGCCGCGCGCAGATCCTCGATGCGCCCGTTGGTGCAGGAGCCGATGAAGACGCGGTCGAGCTTGATGTCGGTGATTTTGGTGCCCGCGGTCAGCCCCATGTAATGCAGCGCGCGTTCCTTGGAGAGGCGCTTGGCCTCATCGGCGATGTCGGCGGGATCGGGCACCTTGCCGGCCACGGAGATGACGTCCTCCGGGCTGGTGCCCCAGGTCACGATCGGCGGCAGCTTCGCGGCGTCGAGCCGGAGTTCATGGTCGAAGTGCGCGCCATCGTCGCTGCGCAGCTTTTCCCAGTAACGCATCGCCGCATCCCAGTCGGCGCCCTTCGGCGATTTGGGACGGCCCTTCAGGAATTCGTAAGCCTTCTCGTCCGGCGCGACGAGGCCCGCGCGCGCGCCGCCTTCGATCGACATGTTGCAGACGGTCATGCGGCCTTCCATGCTCAGCGCGCGGATCGCCTCGCCGGCGTATTCCAGCACATAGCCGGTGCCGCCCGCGGTGCCGATCTCGCCGATGATGGCCAGGATGATATCCTTCGCGGTCACGCCCTCGGGCAATTGCCCGTCGACGATGGCGCGCATGTTCTTCGCCTTCTTCTGGATCAGCGTCTGCGTCGCCAGAACGTGTTCGACCTCGGAGGTGCCGATGCCGTGCGCCAGCGCGCCGAACGCGCCGTGGGTGGAGGTGTGGCTGTCACCGCATACGATCGTGGTGCCCGGGAGGGTAAAACCCTGCTCCGGACCGATGACGTGAACGATGCCCTGACGCTTGTCGAACTCGTTGTAATATTCGATGCCGAATTCCTTGGCGTTCTGCGCCATCACCCGCATTTGCTCGATGCTTTCGGGATCGGGATTGGGCTTCGAGCGGTCGGTGGTCGGGATGTTGTGATCGACGACGGCCAGCGTCTTTTCCGGCGCATGGACCTTGCGGCCGCTCATGCGCAGGCCTTCAAAAGCCTGCGGCGACGTTACCTCATGAACCAGATGACGATCGATGTAGAGCAGGCAGGTGCCGTCGTCGGCTTCGTGAACCAGATGATCGTTCCAGATCTTGTCGTACAGGGTTGTCGGTTTGGACATCGGAGTGAACCTCGAAAACGATTTGGACGTGCCGCGCGATGAACGCGCAAGGGAATGACTGACGAGGGGGACGCGGCGTCAGGCCGCGCGCCCAAGCTCCGCGGTCGCTGATGTCGCGAACCGTCCGAAAAAGCGTCCGGGCAAACGGCTGCGGTCGTCGATCACGATGCGCGCGACGATCGGGCCGGTGCGGGTACTGCGTTGATCTGGAACCATTCTTGTTTCTAGCACGGCCCCCGACAGGGCGACAATCCGACATCGCGCGGCCGTGGTCTGCATCCCTGTGAGATGGTCACGCGCGCGGCAATAAAAAAGCGCGGCCACCGCCGCGCTTTTGAAAACCTGCTGGCGGGCTTGACGCCGGCGTCAGCTCGCTTCGGCCTGCTGCTTGTCCTGCTTTTCGACGATGCGGGCCGACTTGCCGCGCAGGTTGCGCAGGTAATACAGCTTGGCGCGGCGAACCTTGCCGCGGCGCACCACCTTGATCGAGTCGATCATCGGCGACATCACCGGAAAGACGCGCTCGACGCCTTCGCCATAGGAAATCTTGCGAACGGTGAAGCTCTCGTTGAGCCCGCCGCCGTTGCGGCCGATGCAGACGCCTTCATAGGCCTGCACGCGCGTGCGGTCGCCTTCGACCACCTTGACGTTGACGACCACGGTGTCGCCGGGACCGAAATCGGGAACGGTCTTGTTGGCCGACAGCTTGTCGAACTGCTCTTTTTCGAGCTGTTGAATGATATTCATTGCAAATCTCCATCGGCGGCGCGCCCGGCCGGTAAGCGGGCTGCGCGAAACTCGTGATCCATTTCGCGGATTTGGCGCCCGTATAAGGCAAAGCCGGAGCGTTGTCACCCGCCTGTCTTGCTTTTTGGCGGATTTTGGTTGTTCCGCTCGGCCCAGAGGTCGGGGCGGCGGGCCTCGGTCAGGGCCTCGGCCTCGGCGCGGCGCCAGGCCGCGACCTTGGCGTGATCGCCGGAGAGCAGGATATCGGGAATCGGCCGACCCTCGAATTCCTGCGGCCTGGTGTATTGGGGGTATTCCAGCAACCCTTTGGAAAAACTCTCGTCTTCGCCGGATTCCGCCTTGCCCATCACCCCCGGCAGCAGCCGGACGCAGGCATCGATCAGCGCCATGGCGGCGATTTCGCCCCCCGACAGGACGTAATCGCCCACGGACACTTCCTCGAGGCCCCTCGCCTCGATGACGCGCTGGTCGACCCCCTCAAATCGCCCGCAGACGATCAGGGGGCCGGGTCCGGCGGCAAGGTCCGCCGCCCGGGACTGGGTCAATGGCCGACCGCGCGGGCTCATCAGCAATTTCGGCCGGCCGGCCGAAATGTCGGCGGCGTCGATGGCCTTGGCCAGAATATCGGCGCGCAGCACCATGCCGGGGCCGCCGCCGGCCGGGGTGTCGTCCACGCTACGGTGCTTGTCCGTCGCGGAGTCGCGAATATCGCGGGCTTCGAGCGACCATATCCCGGATGCCCGTGCCCGGCCGGCGAGGCTGACGCCGAGCGGCCCGGGAAACATCTCGGGGAACAGGGTCAGGATGGTCGCATGCCAGGTCATCGATGGACACCAAGCCGGTAACTCGGGAAGCGTCATGGCCGGGCTCGTCCCGGCCATCCACGTCTCGCGGCAGAGAAAGACAGACGTGGATGCCCGGCACAAGGCCGCGCATGACGGAGGGTAAAGAATCCGGCTCGTGTGGTGGTTCAGAAGTCCGCCACACTATCGCAGCGAGTCGGTGAAGCGGACTTCTGAACCTGAACCACACGAGAATCATAAACTTGCCAGTGTCCCTTTAATTCCGAAGTTCGCAT
>Ga0153956_1001961_pt1 | contig 16400 bp, 9 predicted proteins | sample TSFL040MetaG_FD_104704 | JGI IMG/M metagenome (GOLD analysis project Ga0153956, IMG submission 104704) | Attine ant fungus gardens microbial communities from Florida, USA - TSFL040 MetaG | ecosystem: Host-associated > Fungi > Mycelium > Unclassified | place: USA: Florida, Wekiwa Springs... | reverse complement strand
CCGGGCCAAATTTCTCGAGCGTATTGCGTTTTACAAAGTGATCTACTTTATTGATCTCGGCATCGGTAAGGCCTGAGTAAGCTTTGGCGAAGGGAACCAGTTTATCACCATCCCAAACGGCAAAAGTGTAGTCGGTGTACAGGTCGGCACGTCGTCCGTGGCCTTTCTGCGCGTAGATCATTACGGCATCAACCGATAACGGGTCGATCTTCCATTTCCACCAGTCGCCGCGCTTGCGGCCAACCTGGTAAGCGGCACTTTTGCGTTTCAGCATAATACCCTCGGCAATCATGGCGCGCGATTGCTCGCGGATGGTAGCCAGTTCATCCCAGCTATTAAAATTAATTAGTGCCGATATCCGGAATGTTTCCGGAAATGTTGTGACCGATTGTAATTGCTCCAGCATCTCCCGGCGCTCGCTTTGTGTTTTGCCGCGGATATCTTCGCCGGCATATTCCAGACAGTCGTATGCTATGAATGCTACCGGGCTTTCTTCCAATATCTTTTTGCTCAGATTTTTACGGCCGATGCGGGTTTGCAATACATTGAACGGCATAGGCAGCCCGTTTTGAAAGCTTAGTATTTCGCCATCCAGCACGGTGCCATCAGGCAGGTCATTCAAAAACGGATGGAGCTCGGGGAACTTCTCAGTAGCCAGGTCCTCGCCGCGGCTCCAGATAAATATTTTGCCTTCGCGCTTGATCAGTTGGGCGCGGATGCCGTCCCATTTCCACTCGGCCTGCCAGTCGGCGGCATCGCCCAGGGCGCTTTTCAAATCGTCTGCCGATTTTTGTTTTTCGGACGTCTCTTGTATCGGGTAAGCCAGAAAGAATGGGTATGGGCGCGATATATCATCGGCAGCTCCTTGCGACTGCACCAGTTGCTCGTAGGTGTAAGTTTCGGGCATCCAGTTACCCATAATCCGGTGGGTAAGGGTTGCGGCATCAAGGCCGGTAATATCGGCCAATGCCTTGATTACCAGATTTTGCGACACGCCGACGCGAAAGCTACCCGTCAGCAATTTATTAAATACAAAGTGCTCCTGCGTGTCCAGCATCGCCCATGATTCAATGAGCCAGAGTTTGCGCTCTTCTTCTGTTCGGGTAGACAGGTCATTTAGTTCGCCTATCCAGTCGGTAAGTGTTTTGTTGCTGGTGCCGGTGGTATTTTGGGGCATGAGCAGGGCCATGGTTTCGGCCAGGTCGCCCACTACATGGTAACTTTCCTCGAACAGCCAAGTGGGTATGTTTGTGATCTCTGTGGCCCACGTGCGCACCTGCGTAGCGTTGATAATGCGTTTAGGTTTGCGGCCCGTAAACAGGGCCAGCATGTGCATTTTATCGGTGTCGGGCACACAGTTAAAATAGTCCTTTAAAACCTTTACCTTTTCGTTGGTTTTGTTGGTTTCATCGAGCGAGGTAAATAGCTGGGCGAAGGCTCTCATAATACATTGGCCGCAGCCCCCTCTAAATCTTCCCCGGCAGGGGCTACTTTTATGTTTTTGTTATTAAATGAAGTATCGTACTCCTCATCTGCCGGGGGAGGTTGGGAGGAGGTATCTTCGTCATCGCCGTAGAGTGTATGTACTTCGTGCGCGTCAAAACCTATCTCATTTAAATAACGTGTAAAGCTGGCTGTGTAGCCGTGTGTCAGGTATACTTTTTCGCATCCGGTGGCATCTATGGCGCTGATGAGGCCGTCCCAGTCTGCATGGTCTGAAAGGATGAAGCCACGGTCGGCCGCACGGCGGCGTTTAGCTCCGCGAATGGCCATCCAGCCCGAACAGTAACCAAAACTGTAGGGCTGAAACTTACGCATCCAGGGCGTACCTACTGATGATGGCGGCGCCAGGATAATGCCTTTGCGCACTTCGTCTTTCGGTGTATCAATAGTAATGCGATGAGTGGGATTTAGCATAACGCCGTTTCGGCGCAAAGCTTCATTGGTATTTTCAATAACGCCATGCGTATAAACTTTGCCTATCGACAAATCAAGATTTTGCAATATCCGTTGCGCTTTACCCAATGAATAGCCCACAATAACCGTAGCCACACCATTATTTACATTGTTGCGCCACCAGTTATTTACTTCGTCGAAGATCTGGGCTTGCGGTTTCCATTGGTACACTGGCATGCCGAAGGTGCATTCTGAAATAAAATGATGGCATCTTACCGGTTCAAACGGGGTTGATATGCCGTCGTCTTCGGTTTTATAATCGCCGGATACCACCCAAACTTCACCTTTATACTCCACCTTGATTTGCGCCGAGCCGATGACGTGGCCAGCAGGGTATAAGGTAATAGTTACCCCATTTTTAATGACCGTTTCGCCATACTCAACCGTTTGCAGCTGAATTTCACCCAAGCGATAATACAACACTTCGCGCGACAAGTGATGCGCCAGGTAATGCTTGTGCCCCCAGTACGCATGGTCGGCATGGGCGTGCGTGATCACGGCATCATCAACAGGTTTCCAGGGATCAATATAAAATTTGCCTTGGTGGCAGTAAATGCCTTTATCGGTAAATTCAAGCAATGGTTTTTTAGCCATGTTAAATAAACCGCTGTATTACAAATTGGTTTTAACGTAAAAATCCCGACTGGTGGGCCGGGATTTATTATTTATAGGCTCGTGCTTAAAAGCTCTGCGCAGGTGTATTGACTTTGGTAACCTTGTTATTGCCCACATTAATGTAGTCAATCAAAATCTGGCCAGCCTCCAGTTTCAGCGGATCAAGGTCCTCTTTTTTAGGTTTGGCTTCGCCTTTCTTTAACGGTTTGTAACCTAAGGCAACACGCAGACTATTGTCGCGGGCCAGCGTTTTGGCCTCGTCCTCGTCGCGTTGTTTTTTCAGTTCCTGCTCGTTCAGGGTTACGGTTTTTTGTTTTTCGCTTTTGCGATAGTCGGCAATAGTTTGCTCAAAGGCTTTGTACGATGCGCTGGTAGTAATGCGCTGATCGTGCATTTTTTTAAGCGATGGTATTACGGTTGAAAGATCTGAAACCTTAGCATAATCGCTTTTTGCAATGATATCAAAAGGCAGCGCAGATGGATCAGTATCCTCGCCATATTTATCCAGTGGAATCAACGACGGGAATTGAATATCCGGAATTACACCCTTATGCTGGGTTGAGTTACCGCTGATACGGTAAAACTTAGCAATAGTCAAATTAAGCTGGCCGTACTGGCTTTCGCTGCCGCTTGATGTGGTTTTTTTAGCTGGAGTACCTAAACCCAGTTTCTCGGCAATTGACGGGGTGATCACTTTGTCAAGGTCGATCTCGCTTTGCACCGTACCCTTGCCATAGGTTTGTGTACCGATGATCAAGCCGCGGCCATAATCCTGTATCGCGCCGGCAAATATCTCAGAAGCCGAGGCGCTGAAACGGTCAACCAACACAGCCATGGGGCCTGAATAAGCTACCGACGGATCTTCGTCTTTATTAACATCAATTTGTTCCTGGGTGTCTCTTACCTGCACCACCGGGCCGGTTTTAATAAACAGGCCGGTAAGTGATATGGCCTCATTCAATGAGCCGCCGCCATTCTCACGCAGATCGACAACGATGCCGTCAACATTGGCCCGTTTCAGGGTGTCCAGGATCAGGCGCATATCGCGGGTGGTGCTTTGGTAGTTGGCGTCGCCGGCGCGTGCAGCGTTAAAGTCGGCATAAAAAGCCGGCACATTAATAACGCCTATTTTATAGGTTTTGCCGTTGCTCTTGTAGGTTTTGATCTCCTGTTTAACCAGTTGATCTTTCAGCACAATCTTGTCACGCACCAGTTCTAATACTTTAGGCTGATCAGAAACGGCCTTTCCTTGCGGTAATATTTTTAGTCTTACGATGGTTCCTTTTGTACCTCGTATCAGTTTAATGGCGTTGTCCAAACGCCAGCCGATGATGTCCTGAAACTCGCCGTCATGGCCCTGGGCCACGGCTAAAATGCGGTCGCCGGTGTTGATCTGGTGGCTTTTGTCGGCAGGGCCGCCGGCTACAATTGATTGTATGGTCACATACTCATTTTTAGTTTGCAGCGTAGCGCCAATGCCCTGTAATGATCTGGACATTTCCATATTGAATTGTGCCGCATTAAACGGATCGAAGTAATTGGTATGCGGGTCAATAGCATTGGTAAAGTCGTCCATAAAAATCTGGAACACGTCGTTACCGTTTAGCTTGGTATTTTGCAGCAACAGGTCTTCATAACGTTTTTTAAGCTTCTCTTTGTTTTTAGCAACGTCTTTATCAGCCAAAGTCAAATTAAGCAGGTCATATTTTACGCGCTTGGTCCACTCTTTATCCATTTCTGCCTGCGAGCCGATCCACGGCAGGTCGGTGCGATCGTATGTAAAGGACTCTTTCTGGTTAAAATCAAAGTTGCCGGCTAGTTGCGCTATCGAGTATTTAATACGCTCCTGGTATCTTTTCTGGAATACGTTGAAGATATAATAAACATCGTTGAGGTTGCCGTTTTTAATATCGTCGCTTAATGAGTTTTTGTATTTGTCGAAATCCTGAATGTCTGACGCTAATAAATAAGTGTGCGTTTCGTCCAGGCTTTTCAGATAGCGTTTATAGATCTCGGCTGATAGTGAATCATTCAGATCAACCTTTTTATAATTGTATTGCGAGATAAACTTGGCTACAGTTTTACATACCAGGCTTTGCTGCTCGGTAGGCTCCAGGTTATTTGAGCCCGGTACTTTAGTTGGCGGCGGTATAGTAGGAGAAGCGTGACAAGCCAGGGCGGCGCCCACGGCAAGCACAAAATAAAATCTTTTAAACATATTTTTTACTAATGTTAATTCGGGTGTTGTGGTAGGGTACATCAATACTTGTGCCTATTATTAAACTGCTAATGTAAAAAAAGAGATGGCAATTTAACCATCTCTTTATTTAAGACTAATAACAAGTAACAATATTACAATAATGTTTTACTGTTTCATTAATTAGATAAGTATTTTACGCAATTGTTATAAACGGCAGGTTAGTTTACGGCGGTTTTAGCAGCAGCGGCCTCAACAGCCTCTGCATAACGCAGTTCGGCTTTTACGGCAACAATTTTATTGTTTTGCAGGTATTTGATTTTTTTGTCGGTAAGTGCAGCATCTGTTTGCATACCTTTTGCAACAGCAAGCTCATGCGCTTCCTGTAAATCGGCTAATGCTAAGGGCTGTTCGCCTATTGAGCATTTAATGTCGGCCAGCATATACAGATTGTCTATTACGTGGCGGGCATTGCCGGCCTGTTTGGCTATAGCATTACTTTGCAGCAAATACCATTTAGCTTCAGAAAAGCGGTTTTGCTTTATATATAATACAGCCAGATCAGTAAAATTATAACTGGCCTGGTTGTAAATTCTGAAACGCATGTTGTGTTTGGCTTCTTTCAAAACCATTTCCTCTTCAATCTCTAAATTAAATATAGAACGGGCCAGCGTAACTTTTTCAAGTTTTTCAGGCAGTGCGTCTTTAAGTTTTATGGTTTGCGATGGTGTTAGAAATGCAACCGTTAAAACCTCAGGTGCCGGTTTGGGCTTACGTTTCCAGAATTGGGCCGATGCGCTTAGACTTAAGGTTAGGAAGGCCAAAAAAAGAAAAAATCTCATCAAATATCTGTTGCTTAATTAACTAAGTCAAATATAACGGTATTGGGCAGGTATTTATTATCTGCCAATTTATGTATTTATCTCGAGGTTAACAAATATATCACTAAATTTAAACGGCCGCCGGTAAACTTAAAAAGAAGACGGTGCCTATGCCGCTTTCGGTTTCAAACCAAACTTTACCGCCCGCATTTTCGACCGAGTTTTTTACGAAGGCCAAACCCAGGCCCGTACCTGAGCTCTTGGTGGTAAAGTTGGGTTCAAATATTTTTTCCCGCATGCCTTCAGGTATGCCGTTGCCATTGTCTTTAACAGCTATTTGTATTTGGTTGTCGGCTGTTTGGTAGGTTATATCCAATATCCCGTCCCGTTCCGGCGGCGTTGCCTCTATCGCATTTTTAAGCAGATTGTTAAAACAGCGCAGCAGCTGGTCTTTATCGGCCACAACAAAAAATGAACTATCAGGCATCTGGTAGTGTATTGTAAAATTGTCGGTTTGTTTAAATATGGTTACGGCCTGGTTAATTACTTCAAAAATGTTGAAGCGCTCCAGGCGAGTATCCGGCATCTTGGCAAAAGCCGAAAACTCAGAAGCTATTTGCGATAAGCTCTCAATCTGCTCCACAAATGATTTGCTGAAACGCTCAAACTTCTGGTCAAACTTGGCATCCTTTTCCCGCCATGATTTTTCAAGTAATTGTAAACCCAGTTTTAATGGCGTAAGCGGGTTTTTGATCTCGTGCGCTACCTGCTTGGCCATTTCGCGCCAGGCGCTTTCACGTTCTGATTGTGCCAGCCGCGCAGCACTGGCCTCAAGTGCAGCGATCATGTTGTTATATTCTTTTACCAGCGCGCCAATTTCGTCGTCTCTGTCCCATTTAATAGGTTCGTTCTTTTTACCGTATATGGTTTTACTTAAGCTTTGCTGAATAAAGCTTAACGGATTAGTGATCTGCCGGGCAATGATAACCGCAAACAGGCCTATCGCGATAAAAATAATTGTATAAAGACTGATCATGATATTAAGCAGTGACCCTATGCGTTCCTTATAATCGGCCTGGTTTGAGAAATAAGGCAGTTGTAAATAGGCAACCGTTTCGCTTTTACCTTTGGTGTTACGCACCGGCGCATAAACCGTTTTGTAATTAAGCGAACCGATCATCTCGTCGTTTACATATTCAGACCGCTTTTCAACGCTTAAATTGATATATGCCTTGGCATTCATCCTTTTTGATATAAGGCCATATTCGTAAATGCGCGGCTGCGTGGTAATAAGCAGCGAACCATGACTGTCAAACAATACCAGATCTGACGAGTAGGAGGCGGCCAGCGCATCAAAGCTTAGCTGACTTTGCTCGCTGATATGATTGTTCAGGTATTTATCAAACAATCCGTTCTCAAAAGCATCCGTAATTTTAATAATACGGTCGCGTATCATTTTGTCCTGCTGGCTTTGATATTGCGAACTGATAGAAACGTAGGTGACTATGCCCACCAAAATAAGTGTAACCACTACTGCAAACACCATTGAAAACTGAATGCGGGTTTTATACAAAATTCTATCCAGCGTGATTTTAAGGCCCCACTTAATTTTATTGTTGGTGATTGTTAAGATCTTGATACGTAACCAGGCCCAACTGGCGGCAAATACAATCACGCTAAATAAAAGCAGTATAACAAAGAAAAAAGTAACCGACGTAATGTTGTAAAAGAAGTTGTTGTCTTCTTTACTGATGACGATGATGTTGCGGTCTGACGCTTTGTAAATAAGATGACTGTAAGTCACTTTTGGTTTATACCAGACGTCGTTGTTGTTTGCGGTTGTGCGGTAATTAAATGTTTTAACCGGGTATTGGTAGTTAATGCGCACCAGCCGGTAAACATAGTTGCCGCCCTGTGCAACCAGTTTGTTGTCTGAGTAAAAAGCATACGAGTAATTTTTAAAATCGTTTTTATCCTCGATGCGTCCGTCTATAAGCAGTTCAGGAAAATAGGCTGAAGTTTGCAGCCTTTTTGATTTTAGTTCAATGACTATTGAGCCCAGGGTTTTGTCGTTTTGTATAAAGGGCAGTATGCCAAAGTAATTCTGAAAACCGAAAGCCTCGTTTTCGCGATAAAAATAGTTGGATACCTTAAAGGAGCCATAAAGCACCATGTCCTTATATACCGAAAGCGGGTAGCTTTGATCGGCCGTTGACAAAAGTGTTTGTTCGGCGGCATTATACTCGTGTACTTTAAAATCAAACTTAGACAGGTAACCGTCAAAATATAACTTTTGCAAACGGTTTTGCAGGTAATCGTTGCTATGCTGCAGGCTATCCTTAAAATAGCTCATAATAAACGGATCGGCTACTATTTGTCGCTCTATTTTTTTCAGCAGATAGTCGGCGGTCGAGTCGGTTGGGTTCTGTAATTTATAAACCAGCGCTTTGCGGGTAGCTTTCTCTTTTCTATCCTCAAAATGGGTAAGGCTGACAGACAATATAATTGCACAAATAAACAGTACCGCGGCAAACATAAAGGTGGTAGCGCGCCCATTATTATAGCGGTAGCCATGGCCGCGTATTACGACAATAAGTGCCCATAATATATAATAGGATATAAACTCCTGCCGCTCAATACTAAAATAGCAGGTAGCCGCTATGGTTATTATAATCAGGATAGCAAGCTGGTGCTTGGCCGGTACCGGCAGCCGGCTGCACATGGTCTGAAAGATTTCATTAAGCAGGTAAAAAATAAAGAAGCTAAAGCAGAGCATTAAAATGCCCCACAAGCTATACCCTGAAAGACCAAGCACATTGTTTACATCAAAGTCAATGTCAGAGTGCATAACCAGGCCATAAAATAATCTGAGCAGCAGGTGTGCTACTTCAAGCAACACGCCTGTACAAAATATAACTAAAATATAGCCGCCAATTTTGCCGGGCAGATATTTGGTGAGCTTAAAGCGCTGCCGATAAATAAAAGCAACCAGCCAGCTGATGAGTAGTATATTGATACATAGGTCGCCTAACGAGGGGAAAAGCTGGCCCCATGAGTAAAAATCAGGGTTAAAAATGTCAAGCCGGTGAGTTGAGTTTGGCCATTTGTATTGCAAATTGAGGTACCTTATACCCACAATAAATGCCGCCAGAAAAATAAATGATAAAAACAGGTGCCCTTTGTTTAAAAAGTAAGAGCATATATTTTGCACCAATACACAAATTACCAGAAAGGTAATTAACCATAATACCAGCTCAAAGTAAAAGAAACGGTAGTTAACATCGTTTGATTTTACTTTAACCCAAAATAACGGCGTTTTGCTGATGCTTTGAACCGGGTATGCGTCTTTATCGGTAAAGTCGGCAATATCTATGTTGTTGTCTTTAAGCAGGTCTTTAGCAAAACTGTTTTCCAGATATTGGTTTTGTACCGTATAATTGGTTTTAATGGGGATCAGGAATATCACCGAAAAATTGCCGTCGCTTTTTTTTACGGCTTCATAAAAGCCATTATCCCAGCGGTGAAAAGAATAGCCTTCTTTAATATAAGCCGGGTTTTGAGGTATCTGGGTGATGTCGCTCCAATATTGTACGCGGCTATTTTTGTAGGTAATTACCAGTATGTTTTTATCGGCGGTAAACTGCCGTATACATTGTAAACCATCTTCGTAATTATTGGCAATGGCCTTAAAGCGTTCAAGCCCGGCTTTGTTTGCTATGGCATTTGCAACATATTCTTCTTTAAGATGAAGATTATTCTCCAGCATTTTAGCCGTTTGCACCAAATTAACGGCAGGAGTATAGGTTGAGCGAACAATGACCGCCGTTAATAATAAACTGGCCCCTAACAAGGCCAGCATCAGTCGTATTTTTGCAGCGTAGCTCAAATTGGTATAAGGTGCTTAGCGTGTTGTAAACTTACAAATAAAAAAAAGCAGCTTTAGTTTGCCGTAATTAAAATTATTGTTGCATTTGCGTAAGTGTTTGCTTTTTTTGCCGTCATTTTACTACGCGCAGTTTTAATTGCAATTATGGAAAAATCCCGAACTAATACCAAATCAAAACTTATCGGGGCGAGATTGACCTTGCGGGAAGCCGCGCTTATTTACGCCGCCATATGCCAGTTATGAATGGCATGAACAAAAAGCTGCCGCTGGTAAATTATTGTTTCTGTAGTAATTACCTTTCTTGGCATTGGCCAGTTATATAAAAACATCCTGACGATTACTGATATTTTTAAATAGTGGATAGCTTTAAAGCAAAAAATCCTTTCGCCGTTTGCTTGGCGAAAGGATTTTTTTATGTCATAATACAAGGTCAGTTTAAATTACTGCCCTGGATTTTCCTCGCCTGAAGTTTCAGGCTCGGCATCTGTACCCAGCAATTCTTTTCTGAAAGCCGACAATACGCGGCCGCCCTTGTAAAAATAGCGGGCGTAATAGTCATCATCTAAACTGCTAACCGCTACACCTTTTGATGATGCGTGCGCAAAGCGGTTATTGCCTAAATAAATGCCTACGTGCGAAATGCTGCGGCTGTGTATTTTAAAGAAAACCAGATCGCCTTCTTTTAATTCATCTTTTTTAACCGGGCTTACCATGCTGAATATATCTCGCGAGTTGCGTTTGATATCGACATTAAATACCTGGCTGTATAACTGTTTGGTGAAACCCGAGCAATCAATACCCTTTTTTGTACCGCCGCCAAAACGGTAAGGAGTACCTATCCATTCATACACAAAATCAAAAAGTTTCATGTTTGATGTTGCAGAAACTGCAACATGCATAATTTGAGAAAGATAATCTTTTGCTAAACTTTCCTGGTCGTCTGATTTGTCTTGCGCCGGTGTTGGAACACTTTTTGTTTGAGCCTGTGCTGCTAAAACGCTGAATAATAGGGCAATGGCCAGTACTGTTTTCTTCATTTAATCGCTAGTTTTACGACAATCTGTCCTCTTTATTACACACTTTCGATCCAGTTGCATACAAAACTATCCAAATTTTCCTAAAAGGCAAACAAATTGTACTTTTTATTCACATTTTCTATTTTTCAACATTTGTCAATTAGGTTAAGACATCCGGATTGACCTGGGTGGGTTAAACCGGCACCTTGCCAATGTCATGGTTTTATAATATTATTTTTAAATCAGGGTGCCGGCTTATCTGTATTATGAAGTGTGTTTACTAATACCAAGTTTATGTTTCTGCATAAAACTTCGCAACAAATACGTTGGGGTTTCCATTATTTGTAAGATAGTATTAGATTTGCGCATTCTACATCTAAATATAGATTGTTTAACAAATGAGTTCAATCGAAATAAATAAAGACACCTACTTAATGTGGTACGAGTCTATGCTTTTGATGCGTAAATTCGAAGAAAAGGCAGGACAGTTATATGGCCAGCAAAAAATAAGGGGCTTTTGCCACTTGTATATTGGCCAGGAAGCCGTACTGGCGGGCGCAATGTCTGTACTGAAAAAAGGCGATAGCCTGATCACCGCTTACCGTGATCATGCTCATGCTTTGGCTCAGGGCGTTAGTGCAAAAGAAGTGATGGCCGAGCTGTACGGTAAAGCTACAGGCTGCTCAAAAGGTAAAGGCGGTTCAATGCATATGTTTAGCAAAGAACATCACTTTTACGGCGGTCACGGTATTGTAGGCGGGCAAATTCCGCTGGGTGCCGGTGTGGCTTTCGCCGAAAAATTTAAAGGTACAGATTTCGTTAACGTTACTTACATGGGCGACGGTGCCGTACGCCAGGGTGCTTTAAACGAAACCTTTAATATGGCCGCGCTGTGGAAACTGCCGGTAATATTTATTTGCGAAAATAATGGTTACGCTATGGGTACATCAGTACAACGTACCACCATACAAACCGACATTTATAAATTAGGCTTGCCTTACGGCATCCCTTCATCGCCGGTTGACGGTATGGACCCGGTTGCGGTACATAACGCAATGGACGAGGCTGTGCAACGTGCCCGCTCAGGCGAAGGCCCAACCTTCCTTGAGATGCGTACTTACCGCTACAAAGGCCACTCTATGTCTGACCCTCAAAAATATCGTACCAAAGAAGAGTTGGAAAGCTACAAAGCCAAAGACCCTATTGAAACGGTAAAAGCTGCTATTGTTAAAAATAAGTATGCCGACGAGAAATGGTTTGAAGAAGTAGAAGCCAAAGTTAAGGCAGAGGTTGACGAGTCGGTAAAATTTGCTGAAGAATCGCCATGGCCTGAAGCATCAGAGCTTTATACTGATGTTTACGTGCAGAAAGATTACCCATACATAATGGACTAATTTTTTGTGGTCCTGAGCCTTAAGTATGGAGTCATTTTTGACACGGTGTACTTAAGACTAATGACTTCAGACTAAGACTTAATATAAAAATTAAAAATTCTATTCATCCAAATATAATATGGCCGAAGTAGTTAAAATGCCTAAAATGAGTGACACCATGACCGAAGGTGTTATTGCTAAATGGCATAAAAAAGTTGGTGACAAGGTAAAATCGGGCGATGTACTGGCCGAGATCGAAACCGATAAAGCCACCATGGATTTTGAATCGTACCAGGATGGTGTTTTACTTTATATTGGTATCGAAGAAGGTAAAGCTGCCCCTGTTGACGAGGTGATTGCCGTTTTAGGTAAAGAAGGCGAAGACTATAAAGCTGCCCTTGAAGGCGCATCTGCGCCTAAAGCTGAAGAGAAACCTGCTGCCGATGCAGCTCCGGCACCTGCCGCTGCACCTGCTGCCAAAGTTGATATTTCAAGCATCCCGGCTACAGTTATACGTATGCCTGCCCTGAGCGATACCATGACTGAGGGTGTGATTAACAAATGGAACTTTAAAGTTGGCGACAAGGTAAAATCTGACGACTCGTTAGCTGATGTTGAAACCGACAAAGCTACTATGGAAGTTGTAGGTTACGAAGAAGGCACGCTTTTATACATTGGCCCTAAAGAAGGCGAAGCCGCCCCGGTTAACGGTATCATAGCCATTGTAGGTAAGGAAGGTACAGATATCACCCCGTTATTGCAGGATAATGGTGGTGCAGCTGCACCCGCTGCCGCTCCGGCTGCTGAAAGCGCACCTGCTGCTGCATCTGCGCCGGCCGACGAAGAGAAAGAAGTTTCGCATAGCGATGGCCGTGTAAAAGCGTCGCCATTGGCTCGTAAAATAGCTAAAGACAAAGGTATAGACCTGAATGCAGTTAAAGGTACTGCAGAGGGTGGCCGTATTGTTAAAAAGGATATTGAAGACTTTAAACCGGGTACTGCACCTGCTACCGCTCCGGCTGCTGAAAGTGCTCCGCCACAAGGTAGTGCTCCAGCAAAACCGGCTGCTGCTCCAATAGTATTGCCAAGCTTTACCGGCGAAGAGAAATTTACCGAGCGCCCTGTTACACAAATGCGTAAAGCAATTTCACGCCGTTTGTCTGACAGCTTGTTTACCGCGCCACACTTCTACGTAACCATGTCTATCGATATGGATCGGGCTATGGCTGCGCGTGCTAAGATTAACGAGGTTGCGCCGGTTAAAATATCATTTAACGACTTTGTAGTTAAAGCTGCTGCTATTGCATTAAGACAGCATCCGGCTATTAACTCATCGTTCCTGGGCGATAAAATACGTACCAATGAGCACGTACACATTGGCGTAGCCGTTGCGGTTGACGAAGGTTTGCTGGTGCCGGTTATCAAATTTGCCGACAACAAATCATTAAGCCACCTATCGGTTGAGGTTAAAGAGTTTGCGCAGAAATCAAAAGCTAAAAAACTGCAACCAAACGAAATGGAAGGCTCAACTTTCACCATCTCAAACTTAGGTATGTTTGGTGTCGACGAGTTTACAGCTATCATTAACACACCAAATGCTTGTATCCTTGCGGTTAGCGGTATCCAGGCTGTTCCGGTGGTTAAAAATGGTGCAGTTGTGCCGGGTAACGTAATGAAAGTAACCCTGAGTGCCGACCACCGCGTGGTTGATGGCGCAAGTGCTGCCTCATTCCTGCAAACGCTGAAACAATTATTAGAAGAGCCGGTAAGGCTGCTGATTTGATAGAATAATAGAGTCAAGAATCAAGAGACAAGATTCAAGATATATAGCGATGGGTTTTATACTCATCGCTTTTTTTGACAAAAGATATTTTTTCTATCTTTGCTGTCACAAATACTTCAACACCACCCGCTATGTGATTTTTTAGATTGACGATAGCTTTTATTCAAATAGCAACAACCTTGCTCAAAAGCCATCAATCTTAGCCGTTTTACCGGCCTGTTACCAACCATTTTTATCAAATTATAATTCGCATAACATGTGATTAACTGTCTTTGTCTGTAAATTAGACAGACGATCAGCCCATTTTAGAGTTAATTAAAGCTGCTACATTTAAATGGCAGACCTGTTACAACAGGCTTATTGCTTTTTGTAACTTGGCATTCTGATTGATAAATCAATATTAATGAAACAAAAATTTTATGATACTGCTGTGAAGCAGGAACGCGCTGTACTGGTTGGTGTTATTACCGCTAACGAAACCGATGAACGCGCAAAAGAATATTTAGAAGAACTTGAATTTCTGGTGGAAACTGCCGGTGCAAAAACAGAGAAGATCTTCACCCAAAAACTGTCTAAACCAGACCGTGCCACATTCGTGGGTTCGGGTCGTTTAGAGGATATCAAAGTATATGTCAAAGAAGAAGAGATTGATATGGTGGTTTTTGACGACGAGCTTAGTCCATCGCAACTGCGTAATATCGAGAACGAGCTGCAGGTTAAGATCCTGGATCGTAATAACCTGATCCTCGACATTTTTGCTAACCGTGCGCAAACTGCGCAGGCTAAAACCCAGGTTGAGCTGGCACAGTTGCAATATTTGCTGCCGCGACTAACTCGTATGTGGACGCACCTGGAACGCCAAAAAGGGGGTATCGGTATGCGCGGGCCGGGTGAAAGCCAGATCGAGACCGACCGTCGTTTGATTTTAGACAAAATCTCATTATTGAAAGAACGTTTAAAACTGATAGACCGCCAAAACGAAACCCAGCGAAAAAGCCGTAAGCAAATGGTGCGCGTGGCTTTGGTTGGCTATACCAACGTAGGCAAGTCAACCATCATGAATATGATCTCTAAATCGGATGTGTTTGCCGAGAATAAACTGTTTGCTACACTGGATACTACAGTACGCAAAGTTGTGATCGAAAACGTGCCTTTCTTATTGTCAGATACTGTAGGTTTTATCCGCAAGCTGCCTCACGATCTGGTAGAATGTTTTAAATCGACGCTGGACGAAGTTCGCGAAGCGGATCTGTTGGTGCACGTAGTTGACGTTTCGCATCCAAGCTTTGAAGACCATATCCGTGCAGTAAATGATACGTTGAAAGATCTGGGCGCAAGCGATAAACAAACCATCACCGTGTTCAACAAAATCGACGCTTTTAAACCGATGCAAATGAATCCCGACGAAGAAGTAGAACCTGTAACGCTTGAAGATTTTAAACACAGTTGGATGGCTAAAAATAACAGTCCGGCGATATTTATTTCGGCCACTAAAAAGGAAAACATCGAGGAGTTTAGGTCAGTATTATATGAATACATTAAACAATTGCATGTGGATAGGTATCCGTATGATCATTTGTTGTATTAGCGCACCGGCCCCCTAAAGGGGAGTGATAAGCTTAATAAAAAAGGGTGCCCTCCTCATGTTGATGGCATCCTTTTTTATTTTGTCATTCTGAGCATAGCGAAGAATCTGCCGCGCGACGATAATAGCTATTGCCGTCATGCCGAATTTATTTCGGCATCCCATCATACAGGCGGATAGCTTTGCGTGTGGGATGCTGAAATATTCAGACAGTATGAATTACGTCAAAAAAATATTCTTTTCAATCGCCGGAATAATCCCTTTATCCAAAGCCGTATCAAACAACAACTCTATAGCCTTGCGGCCGTCCTCACCCAGATCAACAGAGTATTTATTCACGTACAGCTCGATATGCTTATACATCACTTCCTCGCTCATTTCCTGCGCGTGCTGGCGGATAAAATCTAATCCCGATTTTGGGTTGGCGAATGCAAATTCTACAGACCTACGTAGTACGCGGTTTATTTTATGCTGAACATCTTCAGGTAAATTACGGTTAGCCACAATGCCGCCCAGCGGGATAGCGCAGCCGGTTTCTTTCTCCCAGTAATCGCCCAGGTCGATGATCTTTTTGAGGCCTTTATCCTGATAGGTAAAACGGTTTTCATGGATGATAAGTCCGGCGTCAACACGGCCTTCCAGCACAGCATTTTCAATGTCAGAAAAAACCAGTTCTATTTTGTTGGTAGCGTCAGGAAAAGCTAGTCCTAACAGAAAATTGGCAGTAGTATATTTTCCGGGGATGCCGATTAAAGGATTTACGATTTCAGATTTACGATTTACGATTTGATTATTTTGTAAATCCGAAATTGAAATTTCAAAATCAGAGATCAGCATTGGCCCCACACCAAAACCCAGCGCGCTGCCGGCATCCAGCAAAACATATTTATCAATTACATAAGCAAAAGCATGATAGCTAAGTTTGGTAATATCCAGTTCGCCGCGAAAAGCTTTTTGGTTAAGTGTTTCTACATCGTCATAAAATACCTCGAAGTCAAGGCCTTCGGTATCAATTTTATGGTGTATAAGCGCATCAAAAATAAAAGTGTCATTAGGACAGGGTGAAAAGCCGAGTGTTAGTTTCATGGTAGTTTGGAGATTAGTGATTAGATGATCAGAGATTAGGAAATACATTCACTAATTCGCTCATGCACTCATTAAAAAAGCT
>Ga0153956_1001960_pt1 | contig 16404 bp, 14 predicted proteins | sample TSFL040MetaG_FD_104704 | JGI IMG/M metagenome (GOLD analysis project Ga0153956, IMG submission 104704) | Attine ant fungus gardens microbial communities from Florida, USA - TSFL040 MetaG | ecosystem: Host-associated > Fungi > Mycelium > Unclassified | place: USA: Florida, Wekiwa Springs... | reverse complement strand
GATTGTTATCGTAGCGATCATCACGCTCGGCATATTGTCCGCGATACTGGTCGAGCGTCCGGCGCTGCGTCTGAGGCGGTCGTCGTCTCCTCGTGGCGCTTTCCGGTCTGCCGTGTCCGAGATCTCGGCGCCGGCCATTCAGGCCGAGGCGCGGTAGGGCCGATCTGTCGTTCCGGCTTACGTAGCCTCGAAAATCACATGCAGGGCTTGAGACAAGACGCTGTACCGGCGTTGTTCGAGCGCGCCGGCGTGGTGGCGGATTCGTTCGATCCAGCCGGCGTGATCTGCGATGCAGTCTTCCAGTGTCTTCAGAAGCGCCGCCGGATCGTCTCCCGCCAATTCAGGAACATACAGTTCGGAATTCGCATAGGGCGGGGTGCTCGTGCACACGGGCAGAATGCCGCTCGAGAGATAATCGACGAGCTTGATATCCGATTTCGCATCGAAGAACCGCTGATTGTGCGGCGAAAGACCGGATGGCAACGGCGCAAGTCCGATGGCGCCCGCGAAATAGCCCAAAAGTTCGCGATAGGAATTGAAGTCGAGCCTTTGAATGTGCCGCCACCGCATGAACAACGAACCCAGTTCGGGCGGGAATCGTCCAATCATGACGACTTCGTAGCCGTGCCGGTTGGCGATGCCGGCAAGTCCGCTCACGAATTCTGGATTGTCGCGCGTGATGAAGGGATGGTCGCCGGATGTCCAGACGATCTGCTTGCGCGGCACGAGGTGAGTTGGAAGTTCAAGGCCCGCATGGCCATTCTTCAATGTAATGACAGGAGTCGACGGCGGCACATCCTGGCGCAAGTGCGAATTCAGAACATCCGTTGAGGTGGTCACCGCGCGCGCATGGTCAAGGCACCAGCGCACCCGTTCGACAACGCGCGGCCTGTTCTTGATGAAGTCGGGCACCGCCGTCATGAGGTCGTCGATATCGTAGACGATCGGCACGTTCGCATGCTTTCGCAGGAACCGGATCTGCGCCGTCGAGACGTTGCGGTGGCACCAGATGTGCGTGAAGGAAAAATCCTTGTGCCATCCCATCGAGGTCATCTTGCGATCGGCAAACTGAAAGCCGCCGATGATGCCGCGACCGAGCAGCGCCGTCAGAAACGGCCTGATGCGGATTTCGCTGAGTTCTGTGTCGGACGACAGTGCGAGAACGAACGGCTTTGAGCGCGGCGCATAGGTAAAGCTGGAACGGTTAAAAAACATAAGTATCCTGCGAAATTGACCTGCCGGGCGCGCATACGGTGCACTTGAAGTGCCCATTTTATGGTATAATACGCTCCGAAACATATCGAAAGATAAGGTGTTCCGCCGCTTGAGAATCTGTTCGGCTCGGGAATTGTTGTGTTCGGCGGTTTCGGGGCAATTGTCTTGAAAAGACCGTCCATAGCGGGCAATGGACGCCCTCAATCACTGCAACTGAAGTCTTCATGGCAAATGCTTCTCGAAAGATATCAGACGATCCGTATGGCGCGTTTGAACTGATCCGGCGTCTCGTCGCCGAACAGGGGAAGGCGTACTGGCGCCGGTATTTGCTCGTCTTCATTCTGATGGCGATCGGCGCGGGCGCGGGTGCGGGCACGGCCTATCTGTTCGGAAAGGTGATCAACCAAACGTATGTCTATCGCAGCGTCAACGGCATCATCACGCTTTCGGCGATCATCATCGGTCTGTTTACCGCCAGAGGTCTCGCGACCTACTGGCAATCCATCATTCTCTCGCGGATCAGCAATGCCATCCTCGCTCACAATCAGCGCAGGCTTTTTGCAAAGCTGATGCAGGAGAATGTTGCGTTCTATTCGCAGTCTCATTCGTCGGAATATCTGAACCGGCTGTCGTCCGGTGCGTCGTCGATCACGCAGGTGCTGTCGCTGGTGATCACGACGGTGGGGCGGGACTTCCTGTCTCTGGTCGGCCTTGTCATCGTCATGGTCTCTCAAGACCCTTTGATGTCTCTGCTTTGTCTGGTGGTGGGGCCGCTGCTGTTCCTGTTCATCCGCAAGATTGTGCGACGAATGAGGCATCTGGCGCGCAGCCAGTTTACCAGCAGCACGCGAATCATGGAGTCGGTGCTGGAATCGCTGCAGGGCATCCGCACGGTGAAGGCTTTCACTCTCGAAGACGAGATGACGGCCCGCGTGAACCGCAGCATCGCCGAGGTCGAGGCTCATGCCAACAAGATGGCCCGCGTCTCGAACAGGTCCGGCCCCCTGATGGAAATGCTCGGCGGTGTCGCCATCGCCGGAGCGTTGATGTACGGCGGATACCGCGTCATCGTCACCAATGCAGAGCCCGGGCAATTCGTCTCGTTCATTACGGCTTTCCTTCTGGCTTACGAGCCGGCGAAACGGCTGGCCCGCGTCAATATCGATCTGAGCGGTCTTCTGATTGGAGCGCGCATGCTGCTCGAAATCGTTGACAGTCCTGCGTCCGAGCCGAATGACGACGGCAAGCCTGCGCTGAAGCTGGAGCGGGCGCAGGTCGAACTGCGCGATGTGACGTTCGGCTATCGCCCGGAGCAGCCGGTGTTGAGGCGCATGAGCTTTATTGCGCCTCCCGGGAAGGTGACGGCGCTCGTCGGCCCCTCCGGCGGCGGAAAATCAACGGTCCTGTCGCTGCTTCTGCGTGTCTACGAAGTCGATCAGGGCGCGGTCGTGATCGACAAGCAAATCATCTCGGATTGTTCACGCTCCTCGCTGCGCGCGCAGATCGGTTATGTCGGGCAGGATGTGTATCTGTTTCGCGGCTCCATCCGCGACAACATCGTCTTCGGCAAAATCGGCGCGACCCAGGATGAAATCGAGGCCGCGGCCCGGAGTGCCCATGCGCATGATTTCATCATGAGCTTTCCGGCGGGATACGACACGCCGGTTGGCGAGCACGGCACGCAGCTGTCCGGCGGGCAGCGTCAGCGCATCGCCATCGCGCGCGCGCTCATCAAGAACGCGCCGATCATCCTGCTTGACGAGGCGACGGCCGCGCTCGACTCGGAATCGGAGAAGCTCGTTCAGGAAGCCATTCAGGAGCTTTGCCAGGGCCGTACCACGATCGTCATCGCGCATCGCCTTCATACGATCATGAATGCGGACCAGATCCTGGTGATCGAGGACGGCATTGTCGTGGAGCAGGGGGTGCACAAGGACCTGCTGCAGAAAGGCGGCCGCTATGCCGCGTTCTTCCGTCTGCAGCAGCGCGACGTCAACGCCCGCAATGTCGTCGTGCCGTTTGCGAACGCCTGAAGATCGGCCTGACGCGATCAGGCTGCGACGGCGCGCGGCGCGGCAGGCTGGCGCGCGATGGTCAGCGACAGAACAGCCGCGATGATTCCCGTCGCTCCCGCGATCATGAAGGCCTGAAGGTAGCTGCCCTGGGCCGAGCGCATGATGCCCGCAAACAGCGCGGCCGAGGCGGCTCCGAGTTGATGCCCGGCCACGATCCATCCGAATATCACCGGCGCGTTTTTGTCGCCGAACGTATCGTTGGCGATGCGCACGGTCGGCGGCACGGTCGCGATCCAGTCGAGGCCATAGAACACGGCGAAGATCGTAAGGCTGGTCAGCGAGAAGTCCGAATAGGGCAGGTAGATCAGCGACAGCCCACGCAGGCCGTAATACACGAACAGCAGCTTGCGCGGATCGAACCGGTCCGTGAGCCAGCCTGAGAGCGTGGTGCCGAACAGGTCGAAGATGCCCATCAACGCGAGCAGGCTTGCGGCCTGTACCGCAGCAATGCCGTAGTCGCCGCAGAACGAGATGAGGTGAGTGCCGACAAGGCCGTTGGTCGTGAAGCCGCAGATGAAAAACGTGGCGAACAGCAGCCAGAATGTCCGCGTCTTCGCGGCGCTGATAAGATGGCCGATGGCGGTCGCGAAGGGATTTCCGGACGATGGCACAGGTACGTCATCGGTTGTGCTGCCGTAGGATCGTAGACCAATGGAGCCGGGCCGCTCCGGGACCAGAAAATACACCAGCGGAATAAGCGACGCGCAGCAGACGGCGATGGTCAGCACCACCGGCTTCCAGCCGCCCCACTGCACCAGCGCGGCAAGGCCCGGCATGAAGACCAAGGTGCCGGTCGCGGTGCTCGCCGTGAGCAGGCCCATCATGAGGCCGCGATTGGTGGTGAACCAGCGATTGACGATGGTCGCGCCGAGCACGTTGGCGACGGCGCCGGAGCCTACGCCCGAGAGAAGTCCCCAGGTCAGCACCAGATGCCATGGCTCGGTCATGAAGTAGCTGGCGCCGGTCGCGGCGGACATCAGCGCGAGTGCGCCGAGCACGGTCCGGCGAATGCAGAAACTCTGCATCACGGCCGCCGCGAACGGTCCGGCGAGTCCATAAAGGAAAATGCCGATGGCCGCGGACGCCGAGATGACATCGACGCTCCAGCCGAACGCGTTTTGCAACGGCAGGATCAGAACGCCCGGCGTGGACCGCAGGCCCGCCGCCGTCAGCAGCGCCAGGAAAATGACGGCGATGACGACGAAGGCGTAGTTCTGGCCGAAGGGGCGGCTTGAAGCGGGGCCGTTTTGCATGTTACTTACCGGTACGTATTTCCTGTCCCTCCATACGTACCGGTAAGTAACATTGTCAAGGGCGCGAGTTACGCGCTCCACAAGGGCCAGCATGAGCAAAAATCCCCGTCAAAAGGTTGCCCCGAGGAAAACTGCCGATCGACCCAAACCTCCACGCGCGGCGGACCGCATTCGCGCCTCGGCGCGCGAGCTGTTCTATCGCGAAGGCATTCGTGCGGTTGGTGTCGACGAGATCGTGAATCGCGCAGGGGTAACGAAGCCGAGCCTGTACCGCACCTTCCCGTCGAAGGACGATCTCGCGGCGGCCTATCTTCGCGACTACGAGCGGGATTGCTGGGAAAGTTTCGAGAGGCCGGGCGGCAAGACTTACCGCGACCCGCGTGAGCATGTGTTGGCCTATATCCGCGATCTGTCTTCGCGTGCTGTTCGCAAGGGATATCGCGGCTGCGGGCTCAGCAATGTCACGGTGGAATATCCGTCGTCCGATCATCCGGCGCGGCAGGTTGCGGAGATTCACAAGAAGGCCTTGCGAAAGCGGCTGCGCGAACTTGCCGCGGCGATGGGCGCACAGCGTCCCGCGGTGCTTGGCGATGCGCTGCTGCTGTTGATTGAAGGTATCTACGTCACTGGCCAGCAATTCCATGACGGCCCCGCGCAGTCGGCGCTGGCGGCGGCAAAGATGCTGATCGACGCCAGTATGAAGCCGGTTTGAGGCGGGTCGATCCGCTTCGTGATTGAATACCTGTACGCCTGTTTTCCGTGGTCGAATATGGAACATGACCGGTGTTCAGCGCTTACCCTCGTTTCGTCCCATAGGGAGGTTGAAATGCGGGATTATGACATCACCGACAGCGACATTTCGCTCCTTTGCGATATCGGCGGCGGGCTCAACGCACCGCTGGATTCTTCAAGACTTGCGCGGGTCATTGGATTGATCGCGCTGGGATTGGTCCGGCGCGAGCCGGAGGCCCAAGGCGGCGGGCTCCGGCTGACCGAAAAGGCACAGGACGTGCTCGCCGAGCGCGGCGTCGGTATCAATGAATCCTGAAGCCGGGCTTATGCCGTCTTGATGTTCGACATCACCAATGTCGCGACGTCGGTATAGGTGTTGACGAGCGGCCCGATGACTTTATGCATCGCGTTCTTGGAGACCAGCATGTCGTGCATCACGAGGTGATCGATGCCGGTGGTCAAGAAGCAGATCACGGCATCGCGCGGCGTTTCGATGATCGGCTCGCCCTTGACGTTGAATGACGTGTTGATCAGGACCGGCACGCCGGTCAGCGCCTCGAACTCCTTCAGCAGACGATAGAGTGTCGGATTGGTCGCCTCGCGCACGGTCTGCACCCGCGCCGTGCCGTCGACATGGACGATGGCCGGAATTTTTTCGCGCCATTCCGCGCGGACATTCTTGGCGATCAGCATGAACGGTGAATCTTCCTCGCCTTCGAACACTTCTTTCGCACGTTCATAAAGCACGATGGGCGCGAACGGGCGGAACGGCTGGCGATGCTTCACCCGGCTGTTGAGAATATCCTTCATCTCCGCCTTGCGCGGATCGGCGATCAGGCTGCGGTTGCCGAGCGCGCGTGGCCCGAACTCGGAGCGATCCTGAAACCAGCCGATCACCTTCTGATCGGCGAGAAGCTTCGCGGTGTCCCGCGCGATGTTGTCGCTGCGGGTTTGCGTCGTCTGGATGCTGACGAGGGATTTGCTCAGCGCCTTGGCGACATCCGCGTCGGTATAAGGCTTGCCGACATAGGAATGCTCCATCACGAAGGAGCGCGGCTGTTTCAGGATTTCATGCCAGCCGTAATAGGCACAGCCGATGGCGATGCCGTCGTCGCCCGCCGCGGGCTGAATCCAGACATTCGGAAAACCGCCTTCGCGCGCGATCCGGCCGTTGGCGACGCAGTTCAGCGCCACGCCGCCCGCGATGCAGAGATTTTGCGCGCCGGTGGCGTCGCGCAGCCACGCGGTGCGCGCGAGCAGCACCTTTTCAGTGTCGTCCTGCACGCGCCATGCGACATCTTCCCAGTGCTTCATGGCTGGACTGGTGTCCCACTTCTCGCCGGCGTCGGGGATGTAGGGCTTGTTGAGCTTCGCGGTCCAGCGCGGAACGGTGAGCCTGTTGTCCCTGATCGACATCAGCGACTCGATGTTGCCGTGGCGTCCATAAGGCGCGAGGCCCATCAGTTCGCCGCACTTGTTCCAGTCGCCGAACACATAGGTGGAGGCGCGGCTGTAAAGCGCGCCGAGGCCTGGCATGTTGTAGAACTCGTCGCTGAGAAAGCCGCGATCCGGCTCCATCCAGACTTTCTTGATGCAGGAGAGCTGGGTGCCGGAGAACGTGTAGTAGCTCTCGGACTCGCGCGCGAGCGGCGTGGCCGTATCCGCGTCGGGAAACTGTTCGTTCACATCCGAACGATAGCTGCCGACACCGTCCACGATCATGATGGCACCGCTCTCGAACGGGGAGACGGCGAAGGCGCTGTAGGCATGGGCGAGGTGATGGGAGATCGTCACCACCTTGTCGGCGTTCGACCTGAACCAGGGATGCGCCTTGGCCTCCGCGCGTTCATATTCGGGAAGGAAGCCGGGCAGGTCCTGATACATCAGCCGATCTTCCATCTCCGGCACCGGCAGGATGTAGCAGTTGCGGACCACCAGATCGATGTCGTCCATCGTGATGCCTTCGGCATCGAGGCAATAGTCGATGACTTCCTTGTAGAAGCCGCTGGCGTGCTTCTCCCGGGTAATCCGCTCCTTGGCGATGGCATAGGCGATCGCGCCATCCCGCAGCAGGCAGGCGCTCACGTCGTGGTCGTAAGTATTGAGGCCGAGGACGTAAGTATGTTTTTTTGGCATTGGCGACTTTCGAAAAAACGACCTAACTGTAGTCTTTGTGACGGAAATGCCGGAATGGTTCATCTCGCAGATGCGAAGCATTTCAGCATAGTGCGTGCCAGCGTGAAGACAATGTGACCGGAACAAGATGAACGCCGCGCCATTGGGACGAGTGATGGCGATGGGTCCCCGGGTTTCTTGACCTGCGAGCCGACTTCCCCCTAGTCTTGGGGCGGATGACTCGATTGATACTCTGCTATTTTGCACAATCGTTTTTAGAACGGGCCTGAACGGGACGCGGGCTCGACAAGACGAAAAGAAAGCGGGCGCATCAAGCGCTTTGCTGAACTGGAGGGTCTCCCATGACTCAAAGCAAGACTCGCTTGAACATTCTGAAGCGTGGCCTGGCAGCCATCGCCCTCGTGCTGGTCTATTCGATCAGCATGCTCGGATCGTCGCTGTTCGTGTCGGCTGCGACATCGACGGCGGCGGAAGCGCGTGGCGGTGGCCGCGGCGGCGGACGTGGCGGTGGCGGACGCGGCCGTGGTGGTGGCCGGGGACGCGGCTGGGGTCGCGGCCGTGGCGTCGGCTTCGGCATCATTGCGCCGGGCTGCTACTGGAGCCCGCGCTGGGGCCGGACGATCTGCCCGTATTGATCGGCTGATCGCTTCACGCGTAAAAAACAGGAGGCGCGGCGGTTTCCGTCGCGCCTCTTTCATTTAAAATATGCCGAGATCGGCAGGCCGCCCGGATCTGTCAGGCCTTGCGCGTACCTGAGGCGCGGATCGCGACAGGCGTTCTGGCTGCTCCATCACCTTCCAGCGCTTCGCGCGCGACGGCAACGATCCGCTCAATGATATCGTCGGTGTTGTTGAGGTCGCACAGCCCGCCGGACAGTTTCTTCAGGCGCTCGCTGTCGGTCACGGTCTGGCGGATCATCGCCAGCGCGAAGTGCAGCCCCCAATAGATATCCACTTCATCGCGGTGGGGCAGGGCCTGCCGCAGCGCATTGGCGAAGCGCTGCAGATGGCGGAATTCGCGATCCACGATCTTCTTGATCGGCGGCACGGTCTCGACCGAGGCCCGCGTCATGAAGCGGGCGGCGGCGGAGCGCTGCTGGTCGGGGCTGAGGCACCAGCGCAGGGGAGGGCCAACCAGCGCGTGCAGGATCGCGTCCACACTCGGGCGGCCATTGCCTGCCAGTTCGGCGGCTTTCAGTTCGGCAAAGCGCTCGCGGTTCAGCACCGTGGTCCGGCTGACGAACAGTTCGGCGAGCAGTTCGTCCTTTGACCCGAAATGATAGTTCACCGCGGCCAGATTGACGCCAGCGGCGGCGACGATGTCGCGCATCGTGACTTCGCCGAAGCTGCGATCCGCCCAGAGTGCCTCGGCTGCGGTGAGAATGGCTGTTTTGGTTTGATCGCTGGCCATCGATGTCGTGAACGGTAAGAGGTGGCATGCAAAAGCGCGGTGCATTCCACGCTGCGGAATGAAAATCATACATTTGTTTGATGCCGGGCCGCTCCCGGCTTGCCATTCAAACAAATGTATGAAATCAACCTAGCAGCAAGATTGCTGCGCGGCAAGGCATTCGCTGGGACGGACAAACGTCAATAGTGCTGACGTTGTTATCCCGGATGGACAGCCGGTCGCGGGTGTTGCAAGACGTTTTTCAACGAACAAGGAGAGGACGGTCCGATGGATTTCACGATGTCTGAGCGCCAGACCGAATGGCGCAACCGCGTAATCGCGTTCATGGACAAACATGTCCGCCCCGCTGCTCCGATCTACAAGCAGCAGGACGCGCAGGGCGATCGCTGGAAAGTCATTCCGATCCTCGAAGACCTGAAGAAGAAGGCGAAGGCCGAAGGCCTCTGGAACATGTTCATGCCGCCGAACGAGCATGAAGACGATGAATTCCGCGGCGCTGGCCTGACCAATCTCGAATACGCGCTGCTCGCCGAACAGATGGGCCATTTCTACTGGGCTTCTGAAGTGTTCAACTGCTCCGCGCCCGACACCGGCAACATGGAAGTGTTCATGCGGTACGGCACCAAGGAGCAGAAGCGCCAGTGGCTGAAGCCGCTGATGAACGGCGAAATCCGCTCCGCGTTCCTGATGACCGAGCCTGCGGTGGCGTCGTCCGACGCGACCAACATCGAAACCAGCATCAAGCGCGACGGCGATCATTACGTCATCAACGGCCGCAAGTGGTGGTCGTCCGGCGCCGGCGATCCGCGCTGCAAGATCACGATCCTGATGGGCAAGACCGATCCAACTGCAGCGCGCCACCAGCAGCAGTCGCAGATTCTCGTTCCGCTCGACACGCCCGGCATCACCATCGAACGCATGCTGCCGGTGTTCGGCTTCGACGATGCGCCGCACGGCCATGCGCAGATCCTGCTCGAAAACGTCCGCGTGCCGGTCAGCAACATTTTGCTCGGCGAGGGACGTGGCTTCGAGATCGCGCAGGGCCGCCTCGGCCCTGGCCGTATCCATCACTGCATGCGCACGATCGGCGCCGCGGAAGCCGCGCTCGAGAAGATGGTCAAGCGTCTGTCGTCGCGCACGGCCTTCGGCAAGAAGATCATCGAGCAGTCGGTGTGGGAGCAGCGCATCGGCGAGGCACGCACCAACATCGATATGACCCGTCTGCTCTGCCTCAAGGCGGCGGACATGATGGACAAGGTCGGCAACAAGGCTGCGCAGACCGAAATCGCGATGATCAAGGTCGCCGCGCCGAACATGGCGCTCAAGATCATCGACGAAGCCATTCAGGCCTTCGGCGCGGCCGGTGTGTCGGACGAAGCCGGTCTGGCGAAGTCCTATGCCGGCATCCGCACGCTGCGCCTTGCGGACGGTCCGGACGAAGTTCACAACCGCGCCATTGCACGGCTTGAGCTTCGGAAGTATTCCAATCACTAAAGCGTTTTGCGGCGAAGCGGACCACGGTTCGCCGCAAAACATGATCAATGCAAGAATACGGAATGCAGCCTGTTGCAATCGGACAGGCCGCATTGCCGGACGATCAAAAAAGATTGGGAACCGCATGGGTCTAGGGGTCAGGGACGACGCCGATTTCTCCGGCACCAAGCCGGTCGAGGAACGGCATCGCATCAATGAGGCGAATCTCGCCGCATGGATGAGTTCGCATGTCGAGGGGTTTGCAGGGCCGCTGACGGTCTCGCAGTTCAAGGGCGGCCAGTCGAACCCGACATACCGTCTCGACACGCCAAAGACCTCCTATGTCATGAGGCGCAAGCCGTTCGGCAAATTGCTGCCGTCCGCGCATGCCGTTGACCGCGAATTCAAGGTGATCGCTGCCTTGCATGCGCAGGGCTTTCCGGTGGCGCGTGCTTACGCGCTGTGCATGGACGATGCGGTGATCGGCTCGGCCTTCTACATCATGTCGATGGAAGAAGGGCGGGTGTTCTGGAATCCGACATTGCCGAATCTCGATCCCGAGGAGCGCCATGCGGTCTTCACGTCGAAGATCGAAACGCTGGCGAAACTGCACAGCTACGATCCGGAGAAGATCGGCCTCGGCGACTTCGGCAAGCCCGGCAATTATTTCGCGCGGCAGGTCGATCGCTGGACCAAGCAGTATCGCGCATCCGAAACGGATGTGATTCCGGAAATGGACAGGCTGATCGAGTGGCTCCCGAGAACGGTGCCTGAGCAGAAGCGCGTCTCGGTGGTGCATGGCGATTATCGCCTCGACAACATGATCTTCCATGCCGATAAGCCGCAGGTGAAGGCGGTGCTGGACTGGGAGCTGTCGACGCTTGGCGATCCGATGGCCGATTTCGCGTATCTCCTGATGCAGTGGGTGATGCCCGGCCTCGATGGCGCAGACCTGAAAGCGCTCAACATTCCCGACATGAAGGAAGCGGAAGCGATTTACTGCAAGGCGGCGGGCGTGCCGCCGATCGAAAACCTCAACTGGTATTTCGCCTACAACCTGTTCCGCCTTGCGGGGATCGTGCAGGGCATCGCCAAGCGTATCGTCGATGGCACGGCGGCCAATGCGAAGGCGCAGGAATCGGCCGCGCGCCGCATTCCGCTGGCGCAGGCGTCCTGGCACTACGCGAAGCTGGCGGGCGCAAGCTGACACATCACTGAATGAATGACGGCGCGCGTCGCGCGCCGTTTGCCACATCGTCATGCTGGAGAACGTCATGGGTCGCCTCGAAGGCAAATCCGTCATCATTACCGGCGCAGGCAGCGGCATCGGCCGCGCCGCGTCTTTGCTGTTCACCAAGGAAGGCGCGAACCTGATCGCGGTCGATAAAACAGAAGCGGTCAAGGAGACCGTCGATCAGGTTCGCAGCGCCGGCGGCACGGCGGAAGCCGTGGTTGCGGATGTCGGCGTTGAGAGCGAAGTGAAGGCCTACATCGCCAAGGCGATTTCGGCCTACGGCAAGCTTGACGCCATCTGGGCCAATGCCGGCATCGGCGGCGGCCTTATTCCGCTGTCGGAGCAGACGCCCGAGCACTGGCAGGAGGTCCTGCGCGTCAACCTGATTGGACCGTTTCTCGCGGTGAAGCATTCCATTCCGCATCTGGTGAAGCAGGGGCATGGCGCGATCGTCTGCACCGCATCTGTCGCGGGCCTGAAGTCCGGCGCCAGCGGTCATCCCTATGCGGCGAGCAAGGCCGGTGTCATCAGTCTGGTGCAGACCACGGCTTATTCTCTCTCGGGAACGGGCGTGCGCATCAACGCGGTGTGCCCCGGCCTGATCGAGACCGGAATGACCAAACCGATTTTCGACAATGCCAAGGAGCGCGGCACCGAGGGCAAGATCGGCCAGCTCAATCCGCTCAAGCGCGCGGGCCAGCCGCATGAACTGGCTGCAATGGGATTGTTTCTCGCCAGCGATGAAGCGTCCTATGTCAACGGACAGGCGTTCCCGGTCGATGGCGGTCTCACCGCGTCGATGCCCTATACCGGCAAGCCGATCTGATCCGAAAGACCTGTCATGTCGAATGCGTCTGAAAAACCGTTCGTTGCGCAGCATGCGGTGCCGAGCGGCGTGACATCGACACGGTGGTGGTGGGTGCGCCACGCGCCGGTGCGCGAGGACGGCGGCAATATCTATGGCCAGTCCGATATCGGCTGCGACACCAGCGATCACGTGGTGTTTTCCGGCGTCGCGAAGTTTCTGCCGCGCAATGCGGTCTGGTTTTCCAGCCATCTCAAACGCACGCATCAGACGGCCGAAGCGATCTGGGCGGCGGGATTGCCGAAGCCGCCGCAGATGCATCGCGACAAGGCGTTCGCGGAGCAGGACCTCGGTGAATGGCAGGGCATGAACCGCGCGCAATTCTTCGCCGCCCGTCCGGCGTCGATCGGGAGTTACTGGTTCGCGCCCGCGCATGAGCGCGCGCCGGGTGGCGAGAGTTTCAACGACCTGTTCGATCGGACGACGGCAGCCATCGCGCGCATCAGCATAGCGCATGCCGGACAGGATATCGTCTGCGTGTCTCACGGCGGCCCGATCAAGGCGGCTATCGCCTATGCGCTCGGGTTAGAGGCGGGAGCAGGATTCGCCTTCACCATCGACAACTGTTCGGTGACCCGGCTCGATCTCCTGACCGGCGGCGATCACGCCGGTTGGCGCGTGCCGATGATCAACCAGCAGCCATGGATCGCAAGCCACGCGCACGATGCCATGCACCAGCCCGCCGGGCCGGAAATCACCAACAAGCTCGCATAACAATCACACCTCACGGGAGAGAAGCGCATGACCTTGTTCGACATGAGCGGGAAGACCGCCGTCATCACCGGCTCGACCAAAGGCATCGGCCGCGCCATCGCGGAACGCATGGTGGAGCATGGCGCGCAGGTCGTGATTTCGTCGCGCAAGCAGGACCAGTGCGATCAGGTGGCGAAGGAGATCAACGACAAGTACGGCAAGGGCAAAGCCATCGCCGTCGCCGCGAACATTTCGAGCAAGGAGAATCTGCAGAACCTGGTCGATGAAGCCAACAAGGCATTCGGCAAGATCGACGTGCTGGTCTGCAACGCGGCGTCCAATCCGTATTACGGTCCGCTCGCCGGCATTTCAGACGATCAGTTCAGCAAGATTTTGGGCAACAACATCGTCGCCAACAACTGGCTGATCAGCATGGTGGTGCCGCAGATGATCGAGCGCAAGGACGGCTCGGTCATCATCGTCTCGTCGATCGGCGGCCTGAAGGGGTCGACTATTCTCGGTGCCTACGCGATCTCGAAGGCCGCCGACATGCAACTCGCACGCAATCTCGCCTGCGAATACGGCAAGCACAATGTGCGCGTGAACTGCATCGCGCCGGGTCTGATCAAGACCGATTTCGCCAAGGCGCTGTGGGACAATCCGGAGAACCTGAAAGCATCGACCGCGCGCTCGCCGCTGCTGCGCATCGGCATTCCGGATGAAATCGCGGGCGCCGCGGTGTTCATGGGCTCCGCCGCCGGAAACTTCATGACCGGTCAGACGGTGGTGATCGACGGCGGCGCGACGATTAGCTAATCGGGCTGGTCCTTGTCCCGGACGCGGTGCGGCGCTCTTGCGCTGCTCCGCAGAGCCGGGACCGCATGAAACACCGTATTCGTAACGGCCCCGGATCAGCGCCGCAACGTTTCACGTTGCAGCGCGTCCGGGGCAAGAGTCCTTACTCCACCGCCGCATAGACGAGGCTGCGCACCAGCGTGCGGAAGTATTCACGCTGGCCCGGACCCTGCGACAGGAAGATCGCGAACATCTCCTCCTTCGGATCGATCCAGAAGAACGTGCCCGCGACGCCGCTCCAGAAAAATTGTCCGACCGAGCCTGCATAGGGCGCGAGCCCTGCATCGGTGCGCACTGCAAAGCCGAGGCCGAAGCCGTGACCGGGCGGCAGGAGATGCGACTCCACCTTCACATGCGCGCCGAGATGGTTTGACGCCATGAAGGCGAGGGTGGTGCGGCCGATCAATCGTGCGCCGTCGAGCGTGCCGCCGTTGAGCAGCATCTGGCAGAAGCGTGCGTAGTCCATCACGGTCGACACCAGTCCGCCGCCGCCGGATTCCATCTTCGGAATATCCAGCGGATTGAACAGCGCGACCTTGTCGCCGGTCCATGGATCGCTGGCGAACGGCTGCGCGATCCGCGATGCGTTGTCCTTTCCAGTGTGGAAGCCGGTCTCGTTCATCTGCAATGGGCCGAGGATGCGCTCATGGAGGAACGCGCCGAGCGTCTTGCCGGAGACCACCTCGATCACGCGGCCGAGAATGTCGGTGGAGCGGCTGTAATTCCATTCCGTGCCCGGCTGGCACATCAGCGGCATGCTCGCGATCAGCTTGGCATGCTCTTCATTGGTGATGTCGCGGCTGAACGTCTTGGCTTTGGCATACATCCGCTGGACCGCGCCATTGCCGGTGATCTCATACGAGATGCCCGACGTGTGCCGCAGCAGGTCCTGAATGGTGACCGGCCGCACCGGGAGCGCGTATTCAAGCTGGCCGTTGCGCTCGATGGCGACTTTCTGGTTGGCGAACTCGGGAATGTACTTGGCGAGTGGATCGTTGAGCAGCAGGTAGCCGTCCTCGACCAGCATCATGATGCCGAGCGACACCAGCGGCTTGGTCATCGAGAAGATGCGGAAGATACTGCTTGCCGCCATCGGGGCGCTGCCAGCCGGGTCCTGTTTGCCCTGCGCCTCGAGCCAGCCGATCTGGCCGCGCCGCGCCACCAGCGACACCACGCCGGGCGTGGTGCCCTTGTCGATCTCGCGCTGGAATGCATCGCGCATGCGCTGCAGCCGTTGCGGCGAAAGTCCGATCGAGTCGGGCTTTGCGGAGGGAAGGGCTGGCGTGGCGCTGGCGGCGGATGGCGTTGCGTGGACGTTCATGGGACCTCCGGAGTTTCTTACTCTTGGTGCCGAAGCGGCCGCACAGCCGCCAGCATTGAGGCGCAGAGTGGCGCAGAATAAAGAGCTTGAACAGCGGAATCGGCGGTCCTGTATTTTCTGCTCTGCTGGCGGTGCGGCGGAAAATAAAAATGCCGCTCCACCGGGTGGAGCGGCATCATTCGTGTCAGGAACCGAAGGTGGTTTTAAGCGGCCCGCACTTCGCGCAGGAAGGCATCGACCTGCGCCTTGAGCGTCTCGCCGTTTCGCGAAAGCTCGGCGGAGGCCGCCACCACCTGATCGGCGGCCACGCCGGTCTCGCGGGCTGCGTCACGCACGCCGACGATGTTGGTCGAAACCTCGCCCGTGCCCTTGGCGGCCTGCGCGACGTTGTGTGCGATCTCGCGCGTGGCGGCACCCTGTTCTTCGACAGCGGATGCAATGGCGCTGGCGATCTCGTTGACCTTGCCGATCGTGCGGGTGATCCCGTCGATGGCGTCGGCCGATGTCCGCGTCGCGGACTGGATCGCGCCGACCTGCGCCGAGATTTCCTCGGTGGCCTTCGAGGTCTGGCTGGCGAGCGCCTTCACTTCGGAGGCGACGACCGCGAAGCCGCGGCCGGCTTCACCGGCGCGGGCCGCCTCGATGGTGGCGTTGAGCGCGAGCAGATTGGTTTGCGCGGCGATTTCGCTGATCAGCTTCACCACGTCGCCGATCCGCTGCGCGGCCTGCGACAGGCCCTGAACTTCAGCGTTGGTTTCGTTGGCCTGCTGAGCGGCGTGGCCTGCGACCTGCGCCGATTCATTGACCTGCTGCGCGATCTCGTTGATCAGGCAGAGCTGGTCGACGAACCACGGGTCGATCCCGGTGGCCTCGTGCACCTCCTCGGGGGTTGCCCCGGCCCGGATCGCGTCCATGACGACGCGGAGGCGGCCGTCGTGGGGCGTCTTCGCCGCGTCGAGCAGGGCGGACTTGTCGAGGTTGATGTGCTTGTGCGACCAGTCGAAGGGCGCGGACCCCCCTCCCTTCGATGGAGTCTCCAGGCTCCGCAAGGCCTTCTGGAGGGCCTCGGTGAAGTTGCGCCCGATCGCCATCGCCTCGCCCACGGACTTCATGTGGGTGGTGAGCGTCGGGTCGGCGCCGGG
>Ga0153956_1001959_pt1 | contig 16413 bp, 15 predicted proteins | sample TSFL040MetaG_FD_104704 | JGI IMG/M metagenome (GOLD analysis project Ga0153956, IMG submission 104704) | Attine ant fungus gardens microbial communities from Florida, USA - TSFL040 MetaG | ecosystem: Host-associated > Fungi > Mycelium > Unclassified | place: USA: Florida, Wekiwa Springs... | reverse complement strand
CTATCTGCTCTCTTTGGCGCACAGTTTGGAGTGATGGCGATCTACCTAACAAGAGAAAGGCTGCAAACTGTTTTTGGTGTCTTCTTTTTCCCAGCTTTTTGGGTGTTGATGGAGTGGGCACGCCTTTTCCTTTTGTCAGGATTTTCTTGGAATCCTGTAGGGCTTGCGTTGACAACTTTTGTGGTACCTTTTCAAGCTGCTTCTATTTTAGGGGTATTTGGTCTCTCTTTTTTGGTCATACTGACCAATATTTTGACGTTGAAGTGGTTGATGAATCGTCGCACTTCCTTAGTCCCTTTTTTAGCAGTTGCCTCTTTCCCTTACGTCTTTGGAATTGGGCATATGGTTCTCCACCATCCAAAGATGCAGCAAGAAGTTGAAGAAGGGCGGACTGTCGATGTTCTCCTTGTGCAGACTGCTTTCCCAGTAGAAGAGGTAATGGAGCTACAAGATGCTCAAACACGCCTTTTGTACACCTACGGAAAGTGGAAAGAGATTTTATCTATTCTTTCTCGACACCATCATCGCGATGAAGTCGATATGATTGTATTCCCAGAGTATGTTGTCCCTTATGGCACCTATTATCCCGTTTATCCTCTAGAAAGTGTGAAACAAGAGTTCCGTTCTTGGTTTGGAGAAAAAGGGATAAAAGCGCTACCTGAATTGGAAGAACATTTGGCCATGTCTGTTGATGCGGGAAATGGGAAAAAACTATGGATGGTGAACAACGCTTTTTGGATGCAAGGGATTTCCAACCTATTTAATGCAGAAGTTGTCGCAGGTCTGGAAGATACAGATGTTATTTCTCCGACCAATAAACAGCGCTTTTGCAGTGCGATGGTGTTTTTCCCAAATGGAGATTCAATCGAGCGCTATTCAAAAAGAGTATTGGTTCCGCTTGGAGAGTATATCCCTTTTGAATTCTTAAGAGAGATTGCACGCAACTATGATGTTGCTGGTTCGTTTACTCCGGGTTCGAAAGCTAAAGTGATCACGGGACGGACCGGAAACTACGGACTTTCTATCTGCTACGAAGAGACCTACGGAAATGTCATGCGGGATAACCGTCTTGAAGGGGCTGAAATGTTGGTCAATTTGACAAACGACTTTTGGTATCCACGGTCATTATTGATGAAACAACACTTTGACCACGCAAAAGTTAGAGCTGTCGAAATGGGCATTCCTTTAGTAAGAGCTACAAATACTGGTATTACAGCTGCCGTTGATAGCCTGGGTCAAACTCTAGATATCTTAGGAGAAGAAGAGTCACGCGAACATCTTTCGGATGCTCTTTTTGTCACAGTGCCCCGCTACCATTACCGGACGCTCTATACTTACTTGGGCGATTCTCCATTGATGCTGTTTTCTGCTCTTTTTGTTTCCATGTCGATGGCCATGGGTAGAAAGAAGAAAATCCCATCCATTATTTAATTCTTTCCTCTCGGGCGGAATAATCGGGTTCTGTAGTATACTTTTCTCGATTTTATGAAAAAGCAAGGTCGCACCATTCGAAAGCCTGTCTCTTATGCAGGTATTGGTATCCACACTGGGGAAGTTGTTGAAATGCAATTTCTTCCGGCGCCTGTTGGAACAGGTCTTGTCTTCCGTCGTGTCGATTTGCCGAATCAACCAGAGCTACTTGGTTCTTATAAGCATGTTGTTGACACTTCGCGCAGTACTATTTTGGGAACAGCTGAATTCAAAATCCACACAGTTGAACACGTATTAGCCGCAGTAAAGGCTTTCGGGATTGATAACCTGGTCATCGAATTATCAAACATCGAACCTCCTGTTGGAGATGGTAGCTCTCTTCCATTTGTTAAAATGTTGCAAGAGGCTGGCATTGAAGAACAAGATGAAGAAATTCCGTTCCGTAATTTACAAAAGCCGGTATTTCTTCACCAAGGTGATGTTTCTATCGTTGCTCTCCCTCACCCTACTTTTAAGATCAGTTACACATTGAGCTACCCAGGGGTGACTCCACTTGAAGCTCAATTCGTCTCTTTTGAGTTTAGCCAAGAAAATTTTATTAAAGATATCGCCCCTTGTCGGACTTTTGCCCTTTATAGAGAGATCTCTTACTTAATCGATAAAGGGTTGATCCGCGGTGGCAGTCTCTCAAATGCCAATATCATTTTAGGTGAGGCTATTTTAACAAATGGGGGACTTAGATTTCCTAACGAGATGGCAAGACATAAAGTTCTCGATATGGTTGGAGACCTGGCTCTTGTTGGCTTCCCCTTTAACGCACACATTATCTCGATCCGATCTGGGCATGCAACTCATGTTGACCTAGCTCGACTCATTGGAGAAAATTCAGTATGACAGAAAAAAAACCTCTTATCGATATCCACGGGATTCGAAAAATTCTTCCTCACCGCTATCCTTTTCTTTTAGTAGATAAGGTGATTGAAGCTAATCCGGAAAAGGGGGGGTATGTCCTTGCAGTCAAGAATGTGACGGCTAATGAACCTTATTTTCAAGGTCATTTTCCTCAAGCCCCTATTATGCCAGGCGTTCTAATTTTGGAAGCTCTAGCGCAAGCTGGCGGCATTTTAGTTAGATTGCAAGAAAAAGATCACGGACGGATTGCCCTTTTCCTTGGAGTAAAAGAGGCTAAATTCCGTTCTCCTGTTATTCCAGGGGATGTATTAACCCTTAAATGTGAAGAGATCCACATCACAACAAAAGCTGGTAAAATCAAGGGAACAGCTTCTGTCGATGGACGGATTGTAGTTGAAGCAGAATTAAGTTTTGCCCTTGCAGACCCAAAAGACATTGGAGCTTAAAAGATGACCAGAGAGACATTCATCCATCCAACCGCAATTGTTGAAAAAGGCGCCAAGATTGGAAACGGCGTTTTGATTGAAGCTTACGCTATTGTCAAAGAAAACGTTGTCTTAGAAGACAATGTGACGATTAAATCCTTTGCCTATATCGATGGTTTCACAACGATTGGAGAAAGCAGCACGATTTGGCCTTCAGCCAGTATCGGAACAAAGACACAAGATTTGAAGTTCCGCGGCGAAAAGACCTTTGTAAAGATTGGAAAGCGTTGCGAAATCCGGGAATTTGTCTCGATCAACTCTTCTTGCTCTGAAGGGACAACTGTAGAAGTGGGCGACGATTGCCTGATCATGGCTTATTGCCACATTGCCCATAACTGCAAAGTGGGTAACCGTGTGATCATGAGCAACAATGCGACATTGGCTGGTCACGTAGAAGTGGAAGACCATGCTATCATCGGCGGTTACACTCCTATTCATCAGTTCGTACGGATTGGTAAGCATGCGATGGTGGGTGGTATGACTCGTGTAGGACAAGACATCCCTCCATTCACAATCGGCGGAGATATTCCTTTCCGTTTAGCAGGATTGAATCTTGTCGGCTTGAAGCGTCACAAATTCTCATTAGAAGTAAGAAAAGCATTGGCACATGCCTTCAGACTTGTCTTCAGATCTGAATTAACGCTTGAAGAAGCTTTGGATACCATTGAAAAAGAGCTTTCAATCCACCCAGAAGTCGCTCACTTTGTTAAATTCTGCAGAGATTCAAAGCGTGGCATTATCGGTCTTTCAAAACAGCCTGAAAACAAAGATGAAAGACTTGATCTTGAAGAAGAAGAAGAGGAAGAGGCTTTAGCTAAGAAATAATGAGAATCGTTTTTTTCGGTACCCCAGAGATTGCTAAAGAGGCATTAGAGTTCCTTTTTCAAAATGGGGTTGAAATTGTAGGGATTGTTACAAAGCCCGATAAACCGAAAGGACGCTCTTCTACATTACTTCCTCCTCCAGTCAAAGAATGGGCACAAAAGGCCATCCCTTCGGTGCCCCTTTTCCAACCAGAAAAAGCCTCTACGTCTGAAATGATTGAGGCATTAAAACAATTACATCCAGATCTGTTTGTCGTTGTTGCTTATGGAGAAATCATGAAGCAAGCCTTGCTTGATGTAGCTCCTCATGGCGCTATCAACCTACATGCAAGTCTTTTACCTAAATGGAGAGGGGCAGCTCCTATTCAAAGAGCCATAGAGGCCGGAGATCAAGAGACAGGTGTTTCCATTATCCGTTTAGTTCAAAAAATGGATGCAGGCCCTATTTTATTGAAACGGTCGATTCCATTAGACGACATTATGAGATCGTCAGAACTTTTCCAAGCCCTTTCTATTGTGGGTAAAGAGGTTCTTTTAGAAGTGATTCATCAGTTGGATAAGGGGCAAGCAGTTGAAGAGATACAAGATGAATCTCAAGTAACCCATGCTGCAAAATTAACTCCAGAAGGATGCCAAATCAATTGGCATGTAGAGGGGAAAAAGCTTCATAATATGGTGAGAGCAGCTTATCCAAATCCTATAGCGTGGACAGAAGCCTTGATCCGAGGCGAAAAAAAGAAGCTGAATATCTTAGAAAGCCGTTTCAGAGAGGATGTAGAGCTGCCTCCTGCAGAAATCTATCTTTCTAAAAAAGAGATCATGGTTGGTACTGGAAAAGGTGCTCTTCAGTTGTTGCAAGTACAACAAGAGGGGAAAAAAGCCATGAATGCGATGGATTGGGCCCGCGGCTTACAAGACATCGAATTTGTTTTATAAACAACAGGCCTGGAAGGCCGATCTCTGAAAGTTTTGGGTATCGAAACAGAAAGCTTTCAGAAATCAGCCCTCCGGGCCTAATGGCTAATTCGAGGCAGAGCTTCTTTGCGTTTCAATTTTTCAAGTTTGACCAAAAAAACGGATCAAGTTTGGCAGCGCTTATCTTGTTATTTTTTTTAAAAAAGATGTCAGAGGATTTCAATCTCAAAGCCTCGTAAGAGGGCAACTGCTTCTGGTAAAGAGAATTTGGCCTTTTTGATCTTATTGGTTCTTGGGTCAATGTCGTAGTTGAAAGCTTTGGAAAAATCGGCATTTGACAGGTCAGTATTATGAAAAAGGGTGCCTGACAAATCTGTCTCATCAAATTTTGCGCCATGGAGTTGAGTGTTATTGAAGTGGCACTCTCTTAACTTCGATTCTAAAAATTGACCGTTCTTTAATTGTAGGCCTGAAAAATTACAATACTGAAGCAGGCAGCTTTTGAAGTTGGCGGAGAAAAAAGTCCCTTCACATTTAAAAAAGGCTCCACCAATCACTTTGCATTCATTGAATTGAACATCTTGAAGGCGGCATCCTTCTAGTTTAGTAAGACTAAAATTGCAGCCGACAAAAGAACATGAGATGAATTTAGCACCTCTTAAAAGAGCCTCTGTAAAATTGCATTGTAAGAAGCGACAATTCACAAAAGTATCTTGGACCTTTTTGTGAGAAAAGTCGTCTCCTTTAAATGTTGTCTCTTCAAAGGTATTTGATTCTATCATCTTAAAATTGTTCTTTATGCACGCCCATGTTAGCATAGAAATCTAAATTAGGGGGCAAATTAGAGCAATTTCGCTTTAATTTGATGTTATGTTCAAAGGGATCGCGTTTGCGCTTGCGGCCTGTTTTTTGTGGGGGCTGATCTTTGTTGTGCCACAATTTTTGGAAGGCTTTACTTCTGTCGAAATCGCTTTGGGGCGCTACTTTTTTTACGGTATCATTTCTCTTGGGATTCTGGGAAAAACAAGGTGCCGATATCCAGCTAACATTTGGGGGAAAGCTCTCTATTTTTCGCTTATCTCAACAATGGTCTACTATACAGCACTTGTTTTTGCTTTAAGATGTTGTAATCCTGCAATCTGTGCATTGATTTTAGGCACAAGCCCTATCACAATTGCTTTATATGGCAACTGGAAAGAAAAAGAGTGCAATTATAAAAGTCTTTTTTTCCCTTCCTTGCTTATTTTGCTGGGCGTTGTCCTTGTAAATTTCCCTCACATTAAAGCTGCAGATTCTCTGTCAAATTATATTTTAGGGCTTGCTTGCTGTCTTGTCTCCCTATTTGCATGGAGCTGGTATGTCGTAGCCAATACAAAGTTTTTTCGAGAGCATCCCGAGGTAGCCTCAAATGATTGGTCCACTATGATTGGGGTGTTAGCCCTTTTTTGGGTGACTCTATTTGGTTTTGGCTTTCAATTAACAGGTCATTTTCAAATCGAAAAATATCTAACTGTTAATGATGACCTTGTTCGCTTTGCAATAGGTTGTGGAGTTTTGGGCCTTTTTTGCTCATGGATGGGTAGCTATTTTTGGAATAGAGCAAGCCACTATTTGCCTGTTACTTTAGCCGGACAGTTGACGATTTTTGAAACGGTTTTTGGCATCATTTTTGTGTTTACTCTTTCGCAAACATTTCCCTCTCTTATAGAGGTGATAGGTATCTTTGTCTTGCTGGGTTCAGTTGGTTATAGCATCCAACTTTTTAGCCAGATATCATCCCAAAAAACTATTGCGTAATTGTTGCGCGTGCTAGGATCCGACCACATAACTTCTATCGGAGGGATACCATGGCTAAAATGAGAGCTTTTCAGGTCAAAGGACCTAATCAACCCCTAGAACGTGTCGAAAGAGATATCCCGCAGCCGACAAGTAGAACTGTTCGAGTCAAAGTACAGGCCTGTGGGATTTGTCACAGTGACTCTTTTGTAACGACAGGTGCTTTTCCTGGCATCCAATATCCACGTATACCAGGGCATGAAGTGGCAGGTGTCATCGATGCTGTTGGTCCTGATGTGACAACATGGAAAGTAGGAGACAGAGTAGGTATCGGTTGGTTTGGCGGAAACTGCTTTCTTTGCGAACCTTGTCGCCGTGGACAATTTGTCATGTGTGAAAAAGGGAAAATTACTGGGGTTACTTTTGATGGTGGCTATGCTGATTATCTCATTGCCCCTATTGAGGCTTTAGCCCATATCCCAGATGGATTAAAACCTGCTGAAGCTGCCCCGTTGATGTGCGCAGGGATTACGACTTTCAATGCTTTAAGACACACAGAAGCTCGTCCTGGAGATCTAGTTGCTATTTTAGGGATGGGGGGACTTGGACATTTAGCCATCCAATATGCTGCTAAAATGGGTTTCAAAACGGTTGCTATTGCACGTGGAAAAGACAAAGAGCCTTTGGCCAAGAAACTAGGCGCTCATGCTTATATCGATAGCACAGCTCAAAATGTGTCAGAAGAGCTCAAAAAATTGGGTGGGGCAAAAGTTGTTCTATCGACAGTCACCAACAGCCAAGCAATGAGTGAGACGATTGGGGGATTAAAGCCTGAAGGGAGGCTCATCTTGCTCGGCGTATCGGGAGAAAGTTTAGAAATTTCTCCTCTTCAGTTGATCATGAAAAATACAGGTGTTGATGGCTGGGCATCTGGCACTTCTATCGATTCAGAAGACACTCTTGCTTTTAGCGATATGACAGGTGTCCGTTCAATGAATGAGATTTTCCCTTTAGAAAAAGCTCCAGAAGCTTTTGAGCGGATGATGAGTGGCAAGGCTCGCTTCCGCGTCGTCCTAGAAACCGGTCTATAATTAGATTTTATTTCGACCACAGAGAACACGGAGAGCGGGAGAGGAGTCCTCTGTGCTCTCTGTGGTTAAATTCTAAGAGCTCATGCTCTTGAAATGCGGTGGAGACATAAGATACGATCGGCTTGGTAAAGAGAAGGTTGGTCGATGTCGGAAGAGAAAAATTTTCAGCAGTTTCTGGATACATTCACTCAAAAAGTCTCGGTTAAAGATAAACAGGCGCGGAAAGCTGGCTGGATTTTAGAGACCACAGGTTCAAAAGATGCGGCCGATCTAAAGGCTGAGCTTGAAACAGAGCTAAAAGCTCTTTTTAGCGATAAAGAAATCTATCAAAAGTTATTGGAGTGGGATCGTGATCCTACAATGACCGATCCTCTCTTGAAACGGCAGCTCAATGTCCTTATCCGAACATTCAAACAAAATCTTTTGCCATTAGATCTTCTTCAGAAAATGTCAGAGGAAGAGGCAGAGCTTGCACAAACTTACGGGAATTTTCGGGCTGTATTAGAGGGGAAAGAGCTTTCTGAAAACGACATCGTTAAATTGCTGAAAGAAGAGAAAAATCCAGAAAAAAGAAAAAAAGTCTGGGAGGCTTCAAAAGAGATTGGGAAGGCGATGGCGCCAGGGATTTTGAGGCTTGTAGAATTGCGAAATAAAGCTGCGGTGGCCTTAGGCTATCCTAACTACTTTTCTATGATGTTACAGTTGCAAGAGGTCGATGAGAAATGGCTTTTTGAGACGCTGGAAACATTGGTTGAAAAATCTGATAAAGCTTATTCAGAGATGCTGGATGGTCTAAAGAAAGAGCAAGCTAAAAAATTTGGCGTTAAAGAAGAAGCGCTTGGTCCTTGGGCTTGGAGTGATCCATTTTGTCAGGGAGACCCTTTAGATGTAGCTGAGTTAGACGAGCTTGTAGATGGAGTCGATTTTATTGAAGCAGCTGCATCTTTTTACCAAAAGATGGGCATCGATGTGAAAGCTGTTTTAGAGAAGAGCGACAACTTCGAAAGAACTGGAAAAAACCAACACGCGTTTTGCACTAATATCGATAGAGAAAAAGATGTACGGACACTGAACAACTTACGGCCAACCCTTCGATGGCTTGAAACGCTTTTGCATGAGCTTGGACATGCTGTCTATGAACTTGGTTACGATCCTTCTCTTTCTTGGTTTCTAAGAGAGTATCCTCATGTGCTTACAACAGAGGCCATGGCCCTTATGGCAGGGCGTCAAGTCTATCGGACTGCCTCATTGAAACAGTTAGTGGGTGATTCGGAAAAAAAGAGAGCTCTGATGCAAAAAGCTGAGAAGAGCCTAACTAGAAGGCAGTTAATTTTTAGTCGCTTTGTTTTAGTCATGACAACTGTTGAACGAGAACTTTATAAAAATCCACATCAAAATATGAATAAAGTGTGGTGGGATGCAGTTGAAAAATATCAAAAATTAACCCCTTCTAATTCACGTGAACATGGATTTGATTGGGCAGCGAAAATGCATTTAGGATTGGCTCCTGTTTACTATTTCAGTTATCTGTTAGGGGAATTATTTGCTTCTAGTATTGAAGAGAAATTAAAAGAAAAAACTGGGACGATAGAATTGATATCTTCAGATGCAGGTCACTTTCTTCAGGAGAAACTTTTTTTCCCCGGTAACCGCTTCCATTGGAATCAACTTGTTGAACATGTGACAGGTGCATCTTTGACACCAGTCCATTGGTTGAAACAATTTGCAAATGTTTAAAAATAAAAAAAGAACAGGCCAACAAAGTTGACCTGTTCCGATCCTAAGAAGGATTAGTTGCAGCAAGCTGGAGCAGCGGCTTCACCTGGAGCATTGCAAACTTTTTTCCAGTAGCACTCAGTTCTGTAGTTGCAAACTTTGTCATTAACCCAAACTTGACGTGTTTTGCAATCAGGTACTTGTGTGTAACGTGGAACGTCTCTGTAGCACTTAACTGTGTAGTACTCAGGAACCATTCTGCACTTTTGAACGTCGTAGCATTCTTTTTCATATGTGCAAACAGTTTTAGTGCAAGGCTCAGTGATAGTTACGCAACGTGGAACACAGCAGTAGCTAGGAACTTGACGTTGGAACTTGCACCAGCATTCGCCAGCAACAGGTTTCTCAGCGCAACGAGCATAGTCAACAGGCTCAACGTTAGGTGACAAAGCGCCGTTAGCTTGGAACTCAGCATTCATAGCTGGAGCTGGACAGCAACCGTTAGGACCACATTGAGCGCTGACGCTTGAAGAAGCGAGCAACCCTACTAGAACTGCAACAACTCTAAATAAATTTTTCATATAAAACCTCTATTTTGGTTAATAACGTTTAGTAGTGTGAAGACCTCGTCATCTTCATGTTCGGCCTTCTAATTCGGACCATGTAGTTTTATTTAGATTAAAACAAGATAATTTTTTAAAATTAATAAGATCACTTTGTTTTTTAATTGTTTACGTAAAAATTAAAGGGTTCATTTTTTGTAAGTGCAAGATTGTCAGTGGATGCAAAGAGGAATAATCCCTATATATAAGTGCTTCTGATCCGAATAGGTAAACTAAATGAAAAGATCTCTATTACTTTCCCTTTTTGTTTGTCCCCTAGCACTCCATGCAGGGGGTGTTCTCCTTTATGAGATAGGAACAGCTGAAGTGCGACTGGCATCTGCCGGTTGGGCTGCACGGGCAGAGGACCCTTCCACAACATTTACAAATCCTGCAGGTCTTACACGCATTGCCGATCGCCAAATCCAAGTGGGAGGTGAAGTGATCAATTGCCACTTGCGGTTTGATCCCAATCAAAAGACAACCATTAAAGGATCAGATGGAGACGCCACCATCTGGCTCCCTTCAGGCAGCTTTTTTTATGCACAACCTTTAACCGAAAAGCTATCTATCGGATTTGGTTCACTTGGTTATTTTGGTTCTGATTTGCATTTTGATAGTGACAATTGGGTAGGCCGGTATTATGTCGATTACTCTTTTTTAGAAGGATTTTCTCTCGTTGCGTCTGCAGCTTATCGGCTTACAGATTCACTCTCTATAGGCCTTGGGGGTACCACAATGTTTGCCCTCTTTAGAGAGAAAAATAGCATACGCAACAGCTTAGATGGCTTAAAAGATGGTCAACTCAAGATGCATGATGAGAGGTTGTCAGGCGGAGCGATTGCAGGTATTTTGTATGAATTTTCTCCTTGTACGCGAGTAGGCGTCCAGTACCTTTCTCCTATCCATTTCCATTTTCAAGACATTCCAACTTTTGTCGATATTGGCCCTCGACTCCTTGAAATTTTGCGCATAACCGGTTTGTTGAATAGCAAAGTCAAAATCAATGTCACCGTCCCACAAAGCGTGATGTTAAGCACTTATCATGCATTTAATAGCTCTTGGGCAGTCATGGCCGATTTTGGGTGGCAACAGTGGTCTCAATTCCAAAAATTATCGGTGACATTGAGCTCAGAAAGTGCCCGTTCATTGACCTTTCTCCCTAAATATCAAGATACTTGGCATGGAGCATTGGGAGTTGAATACTCTTTGAACCCTTGCTGGGTATTTTCTGGAGGAGTGGCATACGATTCATCTGCTGTGACAGATGCTAACCGTACCCTGGACTTTCCAGTTGGTGAAGCTTGGCGTTTTGGAACTGGGGCCCGTTGGTTCTACTCTAATGCTCTAACGTTTGATCTTTGCTACGAGCTTTGTTGGTCGGGCGATTTACCAGTGAATGTGAACCGAGGCCCCCTTGCAGGAGCCGTTCATGGTGCTTTTGAAAATACTTATGTTCAATTCTTTAGCGCTAACCTAATCTGGTGGTTTTAGACCACGCTTAGCTTTTATTTAAGTGCTTTAAAAGAGATTGGTAAACTTGATCTGGAGATTGTGTGCCATCTACCCGATGGAGCACCCCTTTTTTATCATAGTAATCTTCTAGTGGCTTAGTTTGAGAGTGATAGACTTTCAGCCTCTCTTGTACTACCTCAAGCGTATCATCTGCCCGTTTGGTTAGTTCGACATCGCAAACATCACATCTGTTTTCTTTTTGGGGAGCAGAAAAGTAGGTGTTGTACATCTTTCCACATTCTCCACAGGTCAAACGGCCGATGGCCCTTTTAATGATGGCATCATCAGGGACTTCCAGATCTAAAACCACGAGAGATACTTTATCTCCAAGTCGTTTATCTAGAGCTTCAGCTTGAGGAATAGTTCTTGGGAAGCCATCAAGAAGATAGCCTTTCTCTGCATCAGGTTTTGCTACACGATCAAAAAGCATTTCTAACACAAGCTCATCTGGAACAAGTTTGCCAGCATTGATAAAAGATTTTGCTTTTTCGCCAAGAGGTGTGTTTTTGCTCATATTTTCTCTGAATAGATCACCGGTCGAAATATGAGGGATCGCTAACTCTTTGGAAAGACGAACAGCCTGTGTCCCTTTTCCAGATCCTGGCGCACCAAGGAGAATGACGATCTGTTGGTTTACATCTTTGAGGTTATCGGCTTGTAACATACTGAAAAATAGGCAAATGCAAGGAAATAGTTTTGTGATGATTTTTTTCATAATCGCCATGTGGGTAGAGCAATTTCTTTAGAAATTGTATTATATGTGCATGAGCCGATTTTTTCTCCTTTTTTCCATTCTTTTCTCATCACTGTTAGCTTCAGATAAGGTTTCTTCCTTATTAGAGCGCTATCCAGAAATTCTATGGCTTGCCGACTTAGATGTTAAAAAAACAGAAGAGGGGAAAGCGGGAGTAGCCTCTTTTTCAGAACAGATGTTTGGTCAAAAGTTTGTAGAGTTTGATCGGACACTTATGACTCTCCACTGTTTGCATCTTTTTGTGGATGGCAGCGATGAAGCTTACGAAATTTTTACCCGTCATCAAAAAGAAAGTGAAAGACTGCAAAAACACAGTTTCATTGCACTCCATTTCGAGGCAAAAGCTATCCTGCAATCTGGATGGGGGAATCTTTCTGAAGGGGAATTATTACAGGCAATGGAGACCTCTTTGGTGTTAGGGGATTTAGGGAAAAGCGGGAAAGCACGCCAACTCTATCTTCCTTATGGCATAGAAGCACAAGATCATGATGACTTTTATGGCGAAGTCATGCGCGAAGCGCCAGATCTTTGCCCTTCTTTCCAACGCCTTCCTCGTGCTGCTAAAAAGCTATTACAGAAGACAGCTAATTTGGCCCACTACAGACATATCTTCCATCTGGAAGGGGAACCACAGATGTTTAGTCAGTTAAAAAAGAGCAAAATCGCTTTCGAAGATCCGATAGCCCTTGCTTTCGATCTTTTTGTCCATACTTGTGATATTGCTGGAGCGTTAGGCCATGTCAATAATGTCTCATCTTTGGCCTATAAAGAAATGACGCATCAAGCTGAAAAATCGATGGAGCGGGCTGTTTGGAGTCTTTCTAATCCAACTTTTACCGAATGGGATGCTTATGATGTCCATTTGGAAACTCTAGCAAGTTGGCTTGGTTTTGACCCATCAAATAGAACTGAAAGAGCGCTGACTCGCGCAGGAGCTATGCTTCGCCTCTATACATTACAAGAGGGAAATTTGTTGAAAAAAGGGGTCGAAGAGTTAGATTCACAAGATCGTGAAGAGATTGTTTCTCTTTTGGATCCACAATTGGGTGAAGAGCTGCCAAGAACACCTACTTATATGCCGGCTGTTTTAGTCAATTTATCTAATCAAGTGGGCTTAATAAAAGCGGTCCGTTTGGGGCTTCCTTTCATTGCAAGGGTCTTAAAAGTCTATAAAGAGGAAATTGCTGCAGAAGCTTTTAACCCAAACATTCCTCTTAATTTTAATAAGATGGCTTTTATCGCAAAAACCTATCCAAAAGCCTTGCAAGACCCTTTTTATATTGATGAGGATGGGAATGTATTGCCTGGATGTCCTTTGTTTGAAGATTAGAAATAGCTAAAATTCACTTGGTTTTCCAATCAAAGAACGTGTATAAACCTTCTTTTTTTGGAGTAATTGTATGAAAATAGCCGCTTTCTTATCTGGTTCTATCGTTTTATTTGGTTCATTAAATGCTGAAAATCAATTTTTAGCAGAAGCTGATTATCTTCTTTTTCAAGCCCATCAAGATGGGTTGTTTCATGCTACAGATCTTTTAATGTTATCTGGAAATGGTGACGAATTGAGAACCACCGACTATCATGTCAAAGATAGTACCTGGAATTCAGGCGTCCGCGTGAAATTTGGTTGGGAACCAGAATGCCGTCCATGGAACCTTTCTTTGCAATATACCTATATGGGTAACTGTATCTCTACTCCAAATATTGCTAAGAACTATTCTGCAGAATCCATTCCTGTAAATCATCTTCTTTTTACCAACTATATTACAAACTCAACCGGGATAGATGCAATTTATGAGAATAAAGCTTCTTGGAAATTCAATTTTAATCAGCTTGATCTTTTGATTGAACAACCTTTTTGTATCGGTGAAAATAGCTCTTTGACCCCTTACTTTGGTTTGAGAGGACTCCAAATAAATCAACGGCTAAATCTTGCTTTCACAAATGTTTTTCCTCTTTCTCATGTTGATGCAGATGTCGGTTCATTGAGTGATAACAGAGTGAGCTTTTCCCCAAAAGTTGAAGGGATTGGTTTAATCGGAGGGTTTACAGGTCGTTTTGAGCTTGGCTACGGATTTGATCTTTGGGGCCGCGTTGGTGGTGGTTTAGTGTGGAGTAGATTTAAGACATCTCAAGATTACCGTTCTGTTCAAGCCTCAGATCAATCTGTTTTCTTGATCGAGTCGAATGATCACCAGTTTTGTGGAACAAGCTTAAATGCAGATTTGGCCCTTGGAATAGAGTGGAGCTGCCCTTTTAACGATGGTTGCCAATGGTTAGTCCTATCATTTGCTTGGGAGAATCATCTTTATACCAATACAAACCATATCCAAAACTTTATCTTCGAAGAGATCTCGTTCAATTCTCGTAACATCCTCACATTGGACAGAAACGTTCAACGGGGCGATTTCTCTTTCCAAGGCTTTTCTTTCGGAATCACTTATCTTTTCTAAACACATTAGAGATAAATAATTGAAACGCAAAAAAAGACTTAAAGTTGTTTTTAGGCACTCATTTTAATGAGCTCTTAACCGGATAGAAGAAAAAAACAAGATGGGCAGGATAGGCAGGATAACCTTCGGCTAACAACAGCTTGATTCCTCTAAAATACATTTTTTCTTTCCAGATTACCATGGCAACTTTGCGTTTCATTCTTTAAGAATAGACAGCGAGCTCTTTTTCTAAAGTGGTCCGTAGCTGTTTAGGAGAAATGCTATTGGGGAACCAATGCTTTAACTGCTCTAAAGCTTGCTCTAGATACATTGCATGTCCAGAGAGGGTTCGACATCCCCGTTTGGTAGCCTCTTCAAGCAAAGGAAGGGGGGTTGTTGTTTTGATATCTACAACAAGAGCATGTGGAATCAGCTTTTCAGCAGAGATGGGCAAAGGAGCCGGCGTGCAGTTGATCAAGATATCGTACTTTTCTGGAACATCAGAAAGAGACTTTGCATGTGGGTCTATAGCTTTAGCTTTATCTACAGAACGATTCAAGAGAGTGATATCGGCACCATTTTTCTTTAATTCTTTATAGATGGCTTTTGCTGCCCCTCCAGCTCCAATTATGACGACATGTTTGCGATTGACATCTCCTAAGCAGGTCAACATAGCCTTCCCATCAGTATTTTCTGTCTCTAAGCGATTTGGCCAAAAGATAAGTGTATTGACAGGTTCTGGCCCTAACATTTCTTTTAAAGGCATTGTTACGCTCAATCCTTTAAAAGGAAGGCGCATCGCATATTTCAAAAAGGGATAGATCTCTTCTTTATCCACTTTAAAACTTAAATAGACACCATCGAGATCTAGTTTTTCCATGAGAGGGTTGTGGACCCTCTCTCCTAGGCTTTGGGCAACTGGATCTCCAATTAAGCCATAAATTTTTGTCGTTAAAGAGAGTTTTTCGTAGTGATATTTATTCAGCAGAATCCCCATCGGAATTTGACCTGGGGCATTGATCTCTTCTTCAGAAATAGGAGCATAGTCAATAGGATTGCCAACAACAGGTCCTAAAACACGACCAGGGCTTCCTAGAGGCCCCATCGGAATGCCGATTAACTTTTGTTCTGATAGATAAACCAACTCAAGCAGTCGGAGAGTATCGACAGAGCTATTGGCAAAAGTGGCTATTTTATAAAGAGTGGCCGGTTTTTGTCGGAGATTATCATAGAGGGCTTGTAAATCCTCGGGTGTTTTTTCAAAGTCATGGTAAGAGAGGATGATTTTTTGGTCTGGAACCTCTTCTTGAAAGGCCTGAAGAGTCGAAAGGGGAATCGTATGATCTATATCGATATATTCTGGTTTTTTTACAGCAATCTCTTTCAAAGCTGTCAAATCAGACGAAGTTGTTTTGAAAATACAGGATTTTCCAGCTGGGAGATGGTCAAAATTTTGGATCTCGACGAGATCGCCTTTAGAGATATGAGTCAGTTTATTTAAAACGATGCAGAGCAAGAGAGTCGGTTCCTTTCATCCGAAGTCTGCAAGTCATATCACTTTTTAGCAATCGTTAAGATTTGGATCTGGGTCCCCTAAAAAGGATTACCTAGTTTAATCCTAAAACATAGGAATATGACTAAGCCAATGTGGTCTGCTTTTATAGGGGCTACCCCAGGGTCCTTTTCCGCAAAAGAAATATTCAATATAAGTTTCGTGGCTAGAAGGAACATGGCTAGAAGGAACTCCTTTCTCAAGAGAAATAACACGTGCAAGTACAGAATAAAGGCTGGACAGAGAAAGAGAATAAAGGTGTGTCAGAAGAGAATGCCCGAACTGGATTTTAGTTAACTATTCTTAATTTTGAAAGTTTATTTAAAGATTAGATCGTATAACCGCCAACAATCTGTGTGGTGAGGGCCACCTGCCCAACAGTTGCAGGCCAAGAGGGGGTTGGGGTTG
>Ga0153956_1001958_pt1 | contig 16425 bp, 23 predicted proteins | sample TSFL040MetaG_FD_104704 | JGI IMG/M metagenome (GOLD analysis project Ga0153956, IMG submission 104704) | Attine ant fungus gardens microbial communities from Florida, USA - TSFL040 MetaG | ecosystem: Host-associated > Fungi > Mycelium > Unclassified | place: USA: Florida, Wekiwa Springs... | reverse complement strand
AGCGCGCTCGAGCTCCCCGCGCCGCCGCGCATCACCACGCTCGAACCCGCCTAAACCCCGGCACAGAACCAAAACCCCTCCCCACCGAACCCCGCTCACAGGCCCGTGACGCGTGGACACACGACGCACAAACGCACAAACCCCCGCGATCCCGCTCCACACAGTCGATCCCGCGCCGTCCGCGTGCCCACCAACTGCGGAACCCAGGGTTGGCAATGACGATCTTTTCGACGGTCATCACCTGCACCGACTCGAAGAAGTCGCGGAGGCCCAGGCCGGTCAGGGCCTCCAGTTGGGCGCGGGCCTCGCCCCCGTCGCTAACGGCAGCCTCGGCGGCGGCATTGTTGAAGACGCGGCCGATCAGACGGTGCATGCCGCGCACCCGGGCAAGGTAAAGTCGGATCTTCGGCGCGTTGTCGATGACCAGCTGCATCTCGCTGAGCTGCAGCAGACGCAGTAGGACGTCGTCCTGCTGCGGGGCCAGGTTCTCACCGGTGCGCCAGGTCCGGACGGTCGACGCGCGGACGCCGAGCGCGTTGCCGAGCGTCAGGTCGGTGCCGCCGGCCTTCTCGTAGGCTGCTTGGAACGCCTGTCGGTAGAGGTCGTAGAAGACCCGAGCCGGCCCGAAGGCGTTGTCTCACCCCTCCATGAGACGCTCCAGCAGGCCGCGGCGCTCGCCGCCGTCGACCAAGGCGATCTGCATGCCGGGCCGTAGGTCACGCAGCGGCATCTGGTTGAGACGGTCGCGCTGGACAACGTCGGCCTCGCTGCCCGGCTCGAGGAACACGCCGATCCCGGCCGTCGTCGTCACGAGCACCCGCAGCCCGGTCTTCTCGTCGTGCCCGCCGCCGGCGGCGCCGGACGCGCCGGCCGTTCGGAGCCGCCGAGCTCAGGGAGGTCAGCGAGCTCGTCGAAGAAGTCCATCATCCGGGCCGTGGCGTCGGCGATCGGCTCGCTGGGCTGTACGGGCTTACGGCCGGTGAAGGCGTTGCTGGGCAGCGTCGTGACGATCGGCGTGACGGGGTCTCCGGCGGCCACGATCGTCTGGCGCATGAGCACGCCGATCGTGCGGGCGTTGCCTTCAGCGGCCGTGGTCGCAGCGGCCGCCCGGGCGGCGTTGCGGCGCAGGCGGGCAGCCTCGACGGGAAACAGGATCGCCTCGACCGACCCCTTCTCGGCGGTGGTGTAGAGCGACGCACGGAACGGCGCGGGCGCCTCGGTCATGACGGTCAGTTGGCGGCCGCCGGCCGGGCCATGGGGCAGCGGCGGGCTCTGGCGACCGAACCAGCCGATGTCCAGCCAGCCGTCCTCCTGCAGCAGCTCGTCAAGGGCGATGAAGCCGTCGGCGACGAGCGCCGGGCCGAGCGCCCGCGCCTCGGTGCGGCTGCCGCAGCGAATCAGCAGCCGGGTGCGCTCGCGGCGGGCGCGTTCGACCGTGGCGATGATCTCCCAGTACTTGGGGTGGTCGGCCTCGATGTGCTCAAACAGCTGGGTCAGCGCGCCTCGGACGCCCGCCCAGTCGGCCTCGTACAGATGCGCCCACCGCCCGGTGAAGCGGTGCTTGGGCGCCTCGCGGACCTGCGTCAGCGCTTTGCGGGGCTGGAGGGCGCGGTGCTCGTTGACGGCGCTGACGGTATACGCGTGGAGCGGGAGCGGCAGCCGGGCCAACAGGTACGCGAGGCGCCGAGCGGTAATGACGACGTCGGGGGCGCGTTCGCCGTTGCTGCGCTGGTGCATGGAGGCGAACCGCTGGTCGAGCTCACGGACGTGCTGGTCGGCCTCCCCGTCGTCGCAAACCCGGTAGCCGATGGCCGGCGGGCCGCTGCGGGCACGCTCGATCAACGAGGTCATCGCCGCAGGCCCGGCGCCATCGACGTTCTCCGTGGCCAGCGTGGCGTAGTCCCAGGCCCACACCGGGATGCCGTTGTGCTCGCAGAACGCGGCGAACGCCTTGGTCGCCGAGCTCGCCAACGAAGATCTGCGCGCGATCGCCGTCGACGGCCCACGAACGGAGGGCGTGCCAGCTGCCCTCGCCGCAAGACACGGCGTCAACGATCGATGCGGAGATAACGTTCGCGGCCAAGCGCGGCTGATAGCTGGGCTCATGGATCAGCAGCTCGCGGTCGCGCTGGGAGATGCCGTGTGATCCTTCGGTGCCCTGCATCGGCCGCGACACCGCGCCGGCGACCAGTTGACGGACCTGGGGAGCGCGGCCGAGGCCTTTCAGTGCGCGGACGCGGCAGAGGACGTCCTTGGTCTCGCGATCGTTGGTGGCCAAGGACACGCAGCCGCGGATCGGCAAGCGTTCATTCTCCCGGGCATAGCCGAGGTAGATCGCGATCAGGCCGGCAAGGTGATGGCGGCCGCGCGGGACGGTGACGGCTACGGCTCGGGCGTGCGCGCTGGGCAGGACCACGTAGCGAGCCAGCAAGCAGGAGACCTCCACCACCGCACAAGGGATCCAGGGCGAGAACGCAAACCCGAGCGCCCCGGCCCGCAGCTCGCGCAGGACGTGGTCGGCGGCGCGCACCGGCGCGAGCCGGCCGGCGGCGGTGCTGAGGGCTGTCGGCTGGTCGGCCATGTACGGCGAGTGGCCGGTCGCCGTCACCAGACGCCGTGACAGGCCCGGCCGGCCCTGCCGCACCGCGCCGAGGCACTCCGCATGGCGCCGTGAACGTCCTGAAGCGCGACGATGCGCCCGGCAACACGGAATAGTCCAGGATTCCCTCGCGACGCGCAAGAACCGTATGCCACGACGCGACTGTGACCGCTATGTCGGACGGAACCACGACACCGGTGACTGACCCTCCACCGCGCGGTGCGACCGGAACGTATCGATCGCGCCAGCAACTCGGCAGCTCTGCCGCTGCCGACACGTGGACAATGCGAACGACCGATCGAGCATCCCCGCCACCAGCGACGAGCTGCGCGACGCAGCGCATCACCCACGCCACGCTCGTGTGCCTGCTTCGGCAACCGGTGAGTAGGCGGCGACAATCGTCCTCGACGTCACGCGATGACGCAGGCGGTGGAAGTCGCCCCGAGCTGAACTCCTGTCAAGGCCGGTCGAAAACGCACCCTTCTGCGCCGGTTGAAAATGCACCCCCTTGCTCTTGATCTGGGAGTGATCGTGGCTGAGGAAGCGTGGTGCGTGCTGGGCGGTCAGTCTTTGGCGGGGCGGGTGAGGTCGCGGTCTTTGAGGCGGTAGGAGTCGCCTTTGAGGGCGACGATCTCGGCGTGGTGAACGAGTCGGTCGATCATCGCGGCGGCGACGATGTCGTCGCCGAAGATCTCGCCCCAGCCAGAGAAGGGCTTGTTGCTGGTGACGATCATGGAGGCGCGCTCGTAGCGGCGTGAGACGAGCATGAACATCAGGTTCGCGGCTTGCGGGTCGAACGGCGGCGAGCGTCGTCGCGAACGTATGCCGCAGATCGTGGAAGCGAATCTGCCGCACACCCGCGTCACGACACGCCCGCTTGAACCGGCGCGTGACCTTCGTGCGATCCATCGGCGTCCCCAGCTCCGGATGCGCGAACACGAGATCGTCCGCTTCGCCGTACACCGTCCGCAACCGCCACGCCTTCAACGCCGTCGCCAGCCGGTCGGTCATCGGCACCGACCGCCGCGTGCTCAAGTCCGACTTGCCCTCGCCCGAGTGCTCGCCCCGCACCCACGCGTTACGCACCCGGACCCGCTGCGCGCCGAAGTCGACATCGCGCCAGCGCAGCCCGAGCAGCTCCGACTGCCGCAACCCCGTCATCCCCGCCATCAAGACCAGCAGCCGCAGCGCGGGGCCGCGCGCGTCGCGATCGACGACGTGATCCGGGATCGCCTCGATCACCCGATCCAACTCCGCCGGCGACAGAAACTGCAGATCCGGATCGGCATCGCTGGCCCGCCGGCGCCGTGGCCGCGCCGCGTCCTGCACCGGGTTCGCGCTCGCCCAGCCCTTGCGCACCGCCAAGGCGAACACCGAATGCAGGAACGTCATCGTGTTCCGCACCGACTTCGGCGCCAGCCCCTTCGCCAGCATCGCCCGCGCCAACCGCTCGACGTCATCGGGACGTGACGGTCTCGACGCGCCGCTTGCCCAGCCGCGGCGAAATGTGTACCCGCTGCATCGACGCACAGTTCTGCCGATACGACAACCGCGCACCCTCGATCAACAGCCGATCGCGCAACGCGTCGGCGACATCGTCGACCGTGCGCACCACGTCGTCGACGATCGACTGGCTGCGCGGCACGCTCTCGGCGTCGACCAGCTTGTGCGCGAGGCGCTCGGCCTGCGCCCGTGTCAGCCCGTCCTTCTCGCCTCGACTGCGCACCTTGCCGAGGCGGCGATTCGGATGGCGTCCGTCCGCCGTGCGCCAGCGCACGTAGTAGGCGCCGGACTTGACGTAGAGATGGCCAGAGCCGTAGGTCCGCTTCATGCCCGCCCGTAGCGCGGGCGCTGCAGAAATTGGCCCCCAATTGGCCCCCAGCCGTCGTGCAGCTTGAGGCTCACGAACGACGAAAGCCCTGGAATTCCAGGGCTTTCGTCACATCGGGGAGGAAGTGCATAACCGCTGCAAAACGGAGATTGGTGTCTCGCTCCGTGTCTCAGGGCACTAACGTCGAACGGCTGAGATCGGGCGGCTTCGTGGTTCGCGTCGGCGGCTGTATCCACTCGTAGTCCACGTAGTCGGACATCTCGCCGTTCTCGTAGCTCCCCTTCACGCGGCCGACGTAGTGCTGAGCGTCGAAGTTGCTGCCCGTCACGATCAGGTGAACGGTGTAGCCGTGCTCAAGCAGCAGCACGGGAGCCGGACCGCGATTCGCGTCGGCGGTCGTGACGATCGCGCAGGCCCGGAGGTCATCGCGCTTCGTCAGCCGGACGGCCTCAGAATCCTCCGGACCGCTCCAACGGAGGCCGACCCCGACAAAGGCCGTATCGATCGGCCCAACCAAGGCGAACCACACCGGCCGCGAGAATCCTGCCGGAACCGTGCTGGTGTCTCGCAGTGGGCCGCCTAGCTCGGGATTGTCGAAGACGAGAGCTTCCGCCTCCGTCACGCCCTCGAAGTATTCGAAGCCAGAATCGTCCTTGCCCGGATCGCCCACGATCGTTACGAAGACCTCGACATCGAGTGCCGTGTCCTGCCCCGGATCGTTCTCGATCAGTAGGCGCATGTCCCGCGCGTAGCGCTCGGAGATGTTGATCGGAACCGGCAATGGGCCGCTGTTCGGATCGACGCGTAGGGTTACCTTCGGTCGGCGTCGCTTGGTCTGCCAACCCGGCCCGAATAGAGCAACCAGCACGGCGAGCAGAGTCACTACGACTCCTGCGCTGGTAGCGATGAAGCCCGCCACGTCGGTCCACTTCGGATCTTCCGGCTGCCCTGCCTGAACCGCGAGTAGGACGACAGTCATGGAGCGGACTGTATGTACCGACCCCGCCAGAACGACCGAGAGCCGGGATTGTCCTGGCCTCGCCCCGGCATGGTCGTGAAGGCCCTACGCGGCGACCTGGAGCTTGCGCAGCGGAGTCGGCTTCGAGGGAGCGGACTCGAACGCCTGGCGTACTCGGGCGCGCGAGAACTCCGAGTCGAAGTGGCCGTAGAGCTTGCGGACGAGTTCGCCGCCGTCCTGGTGCCCGAGGTGGTCGGCGATGTCCTCCGGCGTGAGGCGCAGGACGTTCCAGGCGTAGGAGGCGAAGAAGTGCCTCGTGCACGTGTAGAGATCGACGTTGCCGAGCCCTGCGGCGGCCCGGACGCGGTTCCAGTGGTGCGACCGAGCCGAGGGCGTGTAGTGCGTCCCGCGCAGCGTCGTGAAGAGGAACTCGGACTCGCGCGGCAGGGACAGCAGGCGCTCCTTCGCAGGCTCGGTCATGGCGATGGTGCGGATCACGCCGTGCTTCGGCACCGTGAACTTGCGCACCTTCACGTTCCACTGCTCATCGACCAGCAGCGTCTCAGCGCCCGGCGTGAAGTCGAGCTTCTCCCAACGGAGGGCGTCGCCCTCGCCAGGGCGGATCCCTTCGTAGATCGCCGTGTGGAGGTACGCGGCGAACGACGGAGGCGTCATCTCGTCGGCGATCTCGATGAGCCTCTCGGCCTCCACCATCGACGGCGGCTGCACGTTCTTGCGGCCCTTGCTCTGCTTCAGCCCGAGGTTGGCGAACGGGTTCATGGCGACCAGGCGGCCCGCCTGCGCCTTGCTGGCGTCGTTGAAGAACGCGCGCAGCGCCGGGACCGTCCCGGTGTTCTTGCCGCCCTTCAGCCAGGCGGCCACGTCGTCGTCGCCGATGGAGCGGATGGCGCGATCCCCGTACGCGTGCACAAACTTCTGGGTCCTCTCCCGGTTATGGACGTTCGTGCTCTCGGCGGGGCGTAGCCATAGCGGATCCGTTGTCCACTCCCGCCAGAACTCGCGAACCGTCGTCCCGGCCGCCGCGCTCGTGGCGAGTACCCGCGCGGCCTCGTTCTCCGCGTCGCGCGCGTCCTGCTCATCCGCGTACGTCGTCGGCCCGCCGATGATCGCGTGGGCGGACACCTGCTTCTTCGTGCGCGGATGCCGGACCCGCGTACGCCAACGGCCCGATGGAAGCTGCTGGGGCATGGAGCTACTTCTCCCTGTTCCCTGGCCGCCCGGGTGTTACCAGCACCCGGCGACGGCTGACTGATCTCGTCGTCATTCTACGCGGCGGTGCGGGCTCTCGCCCACTCGATCGCGTCGGTTGCTCGGAAGCGTCGCGTGCGCTTCAAGCCCCAGTTCTCAGACGGCATCCCCTCGCTGATCATGCGCTTGATCGTCGATGCGGAGACGCCCATGATCCCGGCGAGTTCGTTGATGTCGAGATACGGCTCGTGAACGGTTGTGGTCTGTACTGGCCTCATGTAGTACGTAATCGACCACTCAGAGCAAGATTCGGCAGCTTCATACAAGCTCACCGATCCGATAGGACCGAAGCACCCCGGGGTACCTGCGCGGAGGAGCGGCCACCTACATGGGACCCGCTGCGTGCGACCGGGACTCCTGCGGGTCCTCCGGTTTGTTCCGTGCACTTAAGCGCACGTGAGCCAGGTTCCGATCAGAGCCTCGACCGGCGTCAGCAGCGGCGCCGACAGCGCGAACGCATCCGCGAAGCTCGGCCAAGCATCCTTCATAGGTAGTCAGATTTGTCCACCTAACGCTTGCGTCAAGTGGACAAACACGGTACATTTATGGCTCTGCGCCGTGCAATCTTCTCGCTTAGGAATCGCCGCCATCAACCCCCTCCCCACTTCCGATCCTCACTCCGTCATCGCGTACATCCGCACGTCCAGCGCTGAGCAGGGAAAGGCGTACGGGCCGGATGCCCAGCGAGCAGCCATCCGCGCCTTTGCCAAATGTGAAGGGCTGACTCTCGCGGCCGAGTTCCACGAGGACATTTCGGGCACGGTCGCGGCCGAGGATCGGCCCGGACTTCAGGACGCGCTCGCGGCTGCGTACCAGCACGGCGCGGGCGGGATCGTCGTAGCGGAGCGTTCGCGTCTGGCGCGCGAGGAGTACGTCGCCTATGGCGCGCTGCGGTTGCTCCGCTCAGCAGGCCTGCGCGTCCTCTATGCGGATGGCACCAACGGCGAGGATGAAGGCGCGCTGTTGCTCGACGGCATCGGACACGTCATGGCCGCCCACGAACGCCGGCGGATCGTCGCTCGACTCAAGGCGGGACGCGATGCCAAGTCCGAGCGGCACGGCGCGAAGGCGCGCGCGCAAGGCGGGAAATTGCCCCACGGCTACCGACGTACGCGCGACGGGTTGGTCGAGATCGACCCCGCGACCGCCGCAGAGGTTCGCCGCGTCTTCGAGCTTGTGCGCACCGGTTCAACCATTCGGGCCACCGCCGACGCAATGACCGCCGAGACTGGTCGCAAGTGGGCTGCGAACACCGTGGACCGCATCGTGCGGCGCGAGGTGTACAAGCAAAGCGAGCCGGGTCGCATCATCGACGCTCGCGTCTGGAACGCGACCCAGGCAGCGATGGTCTCGCGTCGTCGCCGGTAGCGTTCGACTTCCGCCGAGAACGCCGCCACTCATCTACGGCGACGGCAGTCAGGATGACCGACTGAGCGGTCGTGGCGATGGTCTGAAGATCGGGCATCGCAAGGATGCTCCACGATTCGCAGTCCGTTGTCGCGAGATCAGATTTCGCGCTTCTACCGCCCGTTGTCGCGATGCCGACGCATCGGATCGTCGGGCGACCAGGGGGCAATCGCCCCGGCCGGTCGCCCGTGCCCGCTCAGCCCCTAGATCGCCTCGGATCGCGGCTGCGCGGGTAGGTGTTGCGCTCCTGAATCAGGTTGCGCTCCTTGCCGTGGATGAAGTGCTCAACGCCACGATCAATCGCCATGTCGCGTCCGGTCGCTTGAGCGTCGGCCTTCCTGTCGGCGGAGTTGGAAGCGCGCTGACCGCCTTCCACCTTGTTGACCCACTTGTCGCCGTTCCACATCGTGTGGATATCGCCTTCAGCCATGAAGCCTCCAATCGGTTATGCGAATGGGCACGAGGCTACTTGAGGGTTCAAACGGACTCGCGCTCCGACTACGAGTCCTGAGCACCGTCGAGCACGAGCTTCGTGCTGATGGTCCCCTCGGATACGTCTGGACGCTCGAAGATCTGATTCACGATCACATCCGCAACCGAGCCGTAGTCGTCGCCTGCATAGACGAACGTCACGGTTACGAGTGTTTGGTCGTTGGGCATCGAAGGCCTCCGGTTCGGTGTGCTACTAGGCGGGATGCCGCATCATGAAGGCGCGAACGTCTCGAATCAGCGCCTCGACGTGGCCTTTGTCGTACTTGCCGTAGTCGCCATGTGCGGCATCGTTCCGAAGCCCAAGCCACGCCGTTACGGCCTTCTGCTCGGTCTTGTTGTAGACGGGCACCTTGGCCAGATCGGCGTTGATCGTGTCGGTCTTCTTGTGCTTGCCGTCAGACGTCTCGATATCGAGGCTGCTGCGCACAGCGAGCTTGCGAAGGTGCTCCTCCAGGACGCTGCCCGCAAGCACAGCGGCGGGGTCCTTGTAGCCCTTGTCGAGCAGCTCGTCGGCCATTTCGAGGAAGTCCGCGAACAGATCGGCGTGGACCAACTCTTCGACGGTTCGCATGTAACCCGCCGCAAAGTCGTCGCGAAGCGCCCGGACGATGCCGGCCAACTGCCCCGCCACATACCCCTCTATGCCGCCGCGTTCGTCAACGGCCTCCGCACTTTCGCGATACGCGCTTCCCACGGGCGACAGCCGATGCACAGCGGCCAGCAGGCGCGTGCGGATCACGCGCGCGTCGTCCGGCCCTCGGTACCAGAGCGTTCCGCTCGTTCCCTGCGGCTCAAGATGCTCCTCGACATCGATAAGCAGCGTGTCCAGTTGCCGGATAACGGAGACGGCGGGATCGAGCATCAGCGCCGGACGCTACTGCGCCGACCAGACGGGGTTCAGCCGCGAGGGCAGTGCTGGCCGAAGATCGCCGTGGCCGGGAGAGCCGGATCAGCCATCCTCGACGGGCCGCAGGCAAGCTTCGTGGCATAGAACGAGACGCGGCAAAGCGTCGAACTCGACCACGACTCCGTGCTGCCCGCACAGGCAACGCGCCACCGGCCTGACCGCGATGATCCATCACAGACAGCATCAGGCGAGGCGACTCGGTAAGCGAGCCGAGTAACCCCGGTGAAGTCGCGCGCCGCAAGTCGTCGCCGCCGACCCCCGGAGAGACCGACAGCAGTTCTCAAATACCTCACGGTCCACGAACAACGAACTCCATGCCGCTCGTCGGACAGTGTTCGACCGTGATCGCGTGGCCAGACTGACCTACAGGTCTGCGCGCGCGAGCATGTCCGACGCCCTCACGCCCAGTGCTTCTGCGATCCGCGTGATGTTCGCCAAGCCCACGTTGCGCTCGCCTCGCTCGACGCCGCCGATATAGGTCCGATGCAGTCCCGCGAGGTCGGCCAGTTCCTCCTGGGAGACCTCCCGCTCGGCACGGAGCGTCCGGATCGCGCTGCCGAATGCAGCGTGGACGGGCGACAGGGCGGGCACCGCCTCCACGGTCTCCGCACGACGACTATGCGTCTACAGCCTATGAGTATCATCAGGTCGCGCTGGAAACGGGACGGACCGGCCCAGGAAGGAAGGAGACGGATGGACCCCCATACTCCCGAGCGCCCGGATGGCGTACCTGCGGTCTCGACGGGCACCGCGCTTGCACCCCCCACGTGGGAGGTCATCGACGGCGAACTCGCGACTGCGCCCGCCAACGCGCCGCGACGTTTCCACCGCTACGTATGGCTACCGTACCGGCGATGGTTCTTCTCGCTGCTCGTCGGTCTCGTGCTCGTGGGCGCAGCCGCCGGATGGGCCATCCAGAAATACGATCCGACCGAGGGCACGACCTACGCGGGTAGCGTCGCGATCTTCATGTTCTGGGGCGCGATCCTCGCGTGCCTCGTGTGGCCCGTCACGGTGGTGTTCGCATACTGGATCCGCTTCTGGCGAGTCCTCACGCCGAAGCAGCGGATCCTCCTCTTCACCGTCGTCGGCGCTATTCCGATCCTGTGGCACTTCTGGTGGCTGCTGCTGTTCATTGGCGGAGGCTCCGCCAAGACAGATCAGGGCTGGGCAGGCTGGAAGACGCTCATGCTCTGGCAGGTCTTGGAGCACAAGCGAGACCAACGCTGAGAACCTCCGACCGAGAACACCGCCAGGAGAACTTCGTGTGACCGAACCGCCGCTCTTCGATCCCGATGAACTCGACGCCGCCGACCGCGCGGTGTGGCGGATGCTCGGCATCCCGGACGAGCCCGTCCCGATGACCGTGAGCGACCTCATGGGCTTCGGGCACGCCTGCACGTTCGAGAGCGGGGGCGTACCCGAGCCCGTGATACGACGAATCAATGAACTGGACCCCGAGCATCACGTCGCGCAGTACATGGACGCGGTTCGCCACTCGCGTGCACCCAAGTCGCCCGCCTCGCAATCCTCGGAGCCCGACGCCCCACGGCTCGCCGATGACTCAGATGCCTGACGGCCTGAACGCGGACCACGATTACCCGCGTCGCCGTGACGGGATGCTCGCGGCGATGCCCGGCACGAGCCTGCTGGCGCTCCAACAGGTCCACACCGGCGAGGAACGCGTCGTCGTACTACGCAACTGTCCCGAATGCGAAGCCGAGATCATGCACGATGCGGGCGTATGGGCGGAGTGCCCCGTGTGCGGCGAGGTCAGCTTCGGCTAGCCAGCTACCACGACCGCGTCGCACCCCCTCCCCCTTGTTGCCGCGCGGAGAGGCGTCTGCGTACCTCTGAAGCGACGAGCGACGAAGCCAGTGCCGCCTGGCAGTTTCCGAAAGAACGGCAACTTCCGGCAGTTACGTTCGGCCAGATTCGGCTTGGCAGCGGCTCACCAAGCCGGTCCCGATCCGCAGGTTCACGTCCCTCCCCCGGCAGGTTCATCATGCTTTCTCTCCGTCCTCGCTAGGAACTGCTCGAAGCGGTCTGCCTTCGAGGTTGGGTACAGGCCCATCTCCTCCTCTTCTCGTCCTCGTGCCCGGTTCTTCTCCCGGTAGTCTTCTGGGTCCTCTGTATTGCAGATGCGCTGGCGGCCCGTCCGAGACGGCTTTGATGGCGCGCTCGATGTGGCTTCGGCGTGGACTCGGTCCGTCCCCGGTGTAGGGGTCGAAACGTCACTGACCGCATCTTCGATGTTGTCGTGCCCGCCGATCAGGAAGCGCTTGAACGCGAGGTCGGCGCTGATCTCCGCGATGAGGGCGTTGAGCGCCTCGATGTCGAGGCGGTACTGGTACGTCCGGTCCCACCGATAGTCGGGATTCCTCCGCCGCTCCACCAACCCTAGTTCCAAGAGGCGCTCGATCGCCTTCCGAATCTGCCGTGGTGTAAGAACACCGGCGGTGTCCCGCGCAAGCTCATCCTGAGTCCGGAAGATCCACCCGTCCCGGTTGTTGCGCGCCCGGATGCCCGTCCACATCTCCAGGACGCTCAAGAGCAGCGCAGGTTGGTAGTCGCCATCGCACGCGAGCACGTAGTGGGGTCTCACCTTCACGTAGACCGCGCCCTCGGGATGGTTCACGACGGCCATGTCGTCCAGCGTCTCGGATCCCGCCGCGTCCCCTCGTCGAACTCGCCTCATGCCTCGTACGGATCCGCCCACGAGGGGGCCTCGCCCGAGCCCGCCGCGTAGACGGCGGCACGGAGGTTCCCCGCAGGCAGCCGGTGCACGCCGAGCACGCGGTCCGCCTCATCGTCGGACGCCAGCGACTCGATCACGTCCCGGCCGTGCGCGAGTACGTCGTCGCGATGCTCGCGACCTTCGGCGAACACCTGCTGGCGTTCGGCGTCGGCCGTGTCGTCCAGTTCCTCGGCGAGCCGATTCACGAGACTTGTCCATGAGCCCATGGTTTGCTTCCTTTGCGTCGAGAATTGCCTCATGAGATCCGTAGTCGGCCACTAGGGTCGAGATCTCATCGGCACCCGATGGGGCGACTCGTCGCTGCGATCTGTCGCGCGCGAGAGATGCCGCTACGCCAGGTCGTCTCGTCGCCAACGAAGCGCCCCCGCGTCGCCTGGTAAACGACCGGGGGCAGGCGGCGGGAAGTAGCCCGCCACGACAGGAAGTCTGGCCCCGGCTATCCCACGTCTCAAGGCTCGCGGCGGAGGTTGAGACACGGCCGGTTCGTGTCTCGGATTCGTGCCTTAGAGACCCGATTTCGACCGTCCTCGCAAGCCCGCTTTCCGCTTGGCCGCGGAAGGCAAGAAGGCCCCGAATCCCGCTTGGTAGAGCCAGATTCGGAGCCTTCCTGATCCTTCATGGTCCGGTGTGATCCGAACCGGTCCTCAGTCGGGGAGACAGGATTTGAACCTGCGACCGCCCGGCCCCCAGCCGGGTGCGCTACCAGACTGCGCCACTCCCCGTTTTATGTCTTGCAAGCGGGCGACGGGAATCGAACCCGCCCTAGAAGCTTGGAAGGCTTCTGTGCAACCACAACACTTCGCCCGCGCTGCGGGACCGCGCCCATGATACCCGGCGCGCATGCCGCGGCCGGAATCCGGGAATCAATAGGACATGCAGATCCCCGGCGTCCACATCGAGACCCTGCACAGCCCCGCCCGTTACACGCCCGCGCAGATCGAGCTGGCCTGCGCCATCGCGCAGCTGCTCAACCGCGGCCGGCTGATCCTGCTCGAGCCTCCCGCCCGCTGAGCACCGGCCCGCCGCCGCGCCCGCAGGTGGAGCCGCGGCCAGCCCTTGGTGCGACGCTCGCCGCGCGCGTGTGAGACTAGGCTGGCCGCGTGCCGGAATCGCCGCTCGACGCCCACGCCGCCACCCCGCGCGAGCTCCAGGACCAGATCGCCGCGGAGCGCCGTGGGACGCCGTTCCTGGTCTATCGCGACGCCGACGACCGTCAGGTGATCGTCGACCTCTTCGCCGCCGCTGAGCGGATCACGATCGGCCGGCGGCCGAGCAACGACGTCGTGCTCGACTGGGACAGCGAGGTCTCGCGCGTGCACGCCGCGGTCGAGCGGCTCGGCGACGCCTGGACCGTCGTCGACGACGGCCTCTCGCGCAACGGCAGCTACCTCAACGGCACGCGCGTGACGAGCCGCCAGCGGCTCTCGGACGGCGACGTCCTGACGATCGGCGGCATCCCGATCGCGTTCCGCGCGCCGGGCGGCGACAGCGCCTCGCGCGCGACCGTCACGGCGCTCGGCCCGCACGTCGGCGAGCTGCTGACGCCGGCGCAGCGACGCGTGCTGGTCGCGCTCTGCCGGCCCTTCAAGGACTCACCCTACGCGACGCCGGCGACCAACCAGCAGATCGCCGACGAGCTGGTCGTCAGCGTCGACGCGGTCAAGAGCACGCTGCGGGCGCTGTTCGAGGTCTTCGGCGTCGACGCGCTGCCGCAGAACCAGAAGCGCGCCAGCCTCGCGCTGCAGGCGCTGCGCACCGGCGTGATCACCCGGCGGAACCTGTGACGAGCTTGGTCAGCGCGTTCTCGGACGGGCTCGTCACCCAGATCGCACCCGCGCCGGTGTCGATCGCGTAGGGGTTGATCGGCAGGTCGACCGGGGCGCCGATCACGCGCGAGCTGCGCGCGTCGATCGTGTAGAGGTTGCTCGAGTTGTAGTCGGTGACGTAGACGCGGTCGCCGTCGACGGTCAGCTGGCGCGGCGCCTGGCCGACGCTGATCGGGATCACCGAGCCGGTCGCGGTGCGGATCTCGTAGACGGTGTTGTCGTCCGGGTAAGCCGCCCAGACCGCGCCGTCGGCGTACTCGATGTCCTGGCCGTTCGAATGGCCGACCGCGAGGCTGCGCTCGACCGCGCCGTCGCCGGCGTCGATCTTCTGCACGCGCGAGCGGCGGCGGTTCAGCACCCAGACTGTGTTCGGGCTGATCGCGAGCTTGGCGACGCCCCAGGGGATCGACGTGCGCAGCAGCACCGCGCCCGTCTTCGGGTCGAGCTTCTCGAGCATGTCCGGTGCGCCGTCGCCGCTGCGCAGCGCGATCCAGACGGCCGAGCTCGAGAGCGCGATCGCGGCCGGCGCGCCGTCGACGTCGAGCTCGGCCTGCGGATGGCCGTTCTCCGGGTTCAGCCGCCAGACCTTGCGCGCCCGCGCGGCGACGAACCAGACCGAGCCGAAGCCGAACGCGCTGTCGGACGCGCCGACGCCGATCGTCGGCGCGAAGGACCGGCGCTTGCCGGTCCTGGCCGAGAGGATCGTCAGCCGGCTGCTCTTGAACGAGCCGACGAAGACGTTGCCGGCGGCCTCGCGGACGACGTTCGGCCGGTTCCCGACGGTCAGGCTGTCGACGACGCGCGGCGTCGGCGTCGCGACCGGGGTCGCGCGCGGCGTGGCGGTCGGCGTCGCCGTCGGCGTCGGCGTCGCGGCCGTCTCGGCGCCGCCGCCCCCGCCGACGCCGAGCACGAGCGCGATGACGACGACGGCGACGACCGCGAGCAGCGCGCCGCCGAGCAGCAGCCGCCGCCGCGCGCCGCCGGCGCGCGAGCGCTCCTGCACGGCCGTCTCGGCCTGGGAGTCGGCGGCCGGCGCGAGCCCGGCCGGGCGCGCGGCGGCGCTGACGGTCTCGGACTCGATCGGCGCCGCGGCGCCCGTCGCCACGAGCCGCTCGCGCTGCGGCGGCCGCTCGCCCGCGGCCGCGGCGAGCGCCGCGCGGCCGAGGTCGCCGGCGGACGGGAAGCGCTCGTCCGGGTCCTTCGCGAGCGCGCGGGCGATCATCTCGTCGAACGCAGCCGGCAGGCCCGCGACGCGCTCGCTCGGCTGCGGCGGCGGCTCGGAGATGTGCGCCCACAGCCGCGCCTCGTCGCCCTCGCGCTCGAACGGGACGTGGCCGGTCAGCGCGAAGAAGAGCAGGCAGCCGAGCGCGTAGACGTCGGCGCGGGCGTCGACGCGGTCGCCGCGGATCTGCTCCGGCGCGACGTAGTCGAGCGTCCCGACCCAGTGCCCCGGCTTCGTCGAGCCGGCGATCGAGAGCGCGTGCTTGGTCAGCCCGAAGTCGGTCAGGTAGACGTGGTCGTCGGGGCCGAGCAGCACGTTCGCCGGCTTGATGTCGCGATGGACCAGGCCGGCGGCGTGCGCGGCGTCCAACGCGGCGCCGATCTGCGCGACGATCCGCGCCGCCCGCGCCGGCGCCAACGGCCCCTCGCGGCGCACTAGGCTGCGGACGTCGTCGCCGGCGACATAGCGCATCGCGATGTAGGCGACGCCGCGCTCGGTGCCCGCGTAGTAGATCGGGATCACGTTCGGGTGGTCGATCGAGGCGGCGATCTTCGACTCGCGCACGAAGCGCTGACGCACCGTCTGGTCCTCGAGCAGCCCGGGCGCGATCACCTTCAGCGCCACGCTGCGATCGAGCGCGAGCTGCGTGGCGCGGTAGACGACGCCCATGCCGCCGCGTCCGGCGACGTCCTCGATTCGGTGGCCCGCGAAGACGGTGCCGGGCGCGAGCTCAGCCATCCAGGCCAGGTCTATCAGTCGGTCAGGATCGAGCAGCATCCACGACGCTGCAACGTGCGGCGGGCGACGATGTCTCGGAGGTCGACCGGCGAAAGGCGGGGGACCGAGGAATCGAACCTCGAGCCAGGGTTTTGGAGACCCCGATGTTAGCCGTTACACCAGTCCCCCGTGCCCCGCGGGCGGGGACGAGGCGGGCATGTTAGTGGGTTCGCGCGCCGATGCCAGCGCGGGCGGTCAGCGAACGCGCGCGCCCGTCGCTGCCGCAGCGCCTAGGTGTCGGACGCCGTGCGGGCGCTTGAGAACGATGGTCTGAACTGGCCCCACTGCGATGGCTTGAACTGGCCCCACCTCTGTCCGATCGTGGCTTGACGGTTGGCGCTCATCGCGAGCGCCGATCGGAGGGCTTGAAGGGGTGGCT
>Ga0153956_1001957_pt1 | contig 16427 bp, 16 predicted proteins | sample TSFL040MetaG_FD_104704 | JGI IMG/M metagenome (GOLD analysis project Ga0153956, IMG submission 104704) | Attine ant fungus gardens microbial communities from Florida, USA - TSFL040 MetaG | ecosystem: Host-associated > Fungi > Mycelium > Unclassified | place: USA: Florida, Wekiwa Springs... | reverse complement strand
GGCGTACACCATGTTGGTGTTGGTGATGCTCTCATCCAGGGCCACATGCCAGGTGGTCTTGCTCGACTTGGCGCTGCCGGCCTCGTTGGCATAGACGATGCTGTCCTGCAGGTCGCCGTAGTAGCCTGACTCACCCTTGTAGTCCGAGGTATAGCGCGCGCCCGCCGTCAGCTTCAGGCTGTCGGTGATGGCGTACGACGCCTGGCCGTAGCCGGCGATGGAACGGGTGCTGGTCTTGTAGACGAAGCCGAACGGCTGGGCGTAAGTGCCGTCCGTCGATGGCACGCCATCGTAGCTGTACAGGTGCGAGCCTTCGTGGAAATAGAACACGCCGGCCTGCCAGGTGAACGGCCCACCCGCCTTGGAGGTCGCGCGCAGCTCGGCGTTGGTGGTGTCGGGGTACTCGTTCTGGATGAACGTCACCGGAGCGCCGTAGGTCAGGGTGTTGGTGTAGCTCGTCTCATCGTCTGCATGGCTCCACGACATGTTGTCGTAACCACCCAGGGCGGTGAGGTCGAAGAAACCGAAGTCGTAGCTGAAGTTCCAGCGCACCTGCTTGTCCGTCATGGCCAGGTCCGGTCGGGTGCCGAGCGGCCAGCCATTCGGGTTGAGGCCCGCGGGCATGGTGTGGACCAGGGTGGCGCCGGGGGCGGTGGGGTCAAGAGTGGTCCCCGTGGGCGTCGAGTAGATGTAGGAGATGTTCTGCACCGCGTCCCCGGCGCCGCTCTCACGGGTGTACTGCCCCGTGACGACACCACGGAAGCTGTCGAACGGCTCGAAGGCCAGCGATACGCGCACGGACTTGTCGTCCTGGTCGTCCGCGTCGATCTGCGGGGCGTTGTTCCGGTAGCCGTCATGGCTGGCCGACATGAACGCGGCGCGCAGCTGCAGTGTGTCGCTGATGGGCAGGTTCACCATGCCCTGAAGGTTCAGGGTGTTGTAGTTGCCGTAGGCCAGTGAGGTATTGGCGGCAAAGGTGTTGGTCGGCTGTGCGTTGATGATATTGATGGCGCCGCCGACAGAGTTGCGGCCGCTCAGGGTGCCCTGCGGCCCGCGCAGCACCTCCACGCGGTCGACGTCATACATCGCGGCATCCAGGCCGTACGGCCGGTTCACGTAAAAGCCGTCGGTGCTCACCGTGACGGCCGGATCACCCACTTCGGTGGTGTCCAGGCTGGAGATGCCGCGCACGGTGATGATGGGTGAACCCCCGGCTTCGGAAAAGTTGACGTCCGGCGCCACCGCGGCCAGGTCCGAGATATTCGTGATCGCCTTTTCCTTGAGGTAGTCGGCGTTGTACACCGACATGGCAATGGGGGTCTTCTGGGCATCCGCCTTGGTGTGCTCGGCGGTCACCACGACCTCCTGCAGCTGGTCCCCGCCCTGCCCGGCCGCGGCTGCAGGCTGCGCACCAGCGGCCTCCTGGGCCTGCACCGCCTGTGACATCAGCATCAGGCCTGTCGGCAGCAGCACCATGCCCATGCGGCGTGCGGTGCGGAGTATCTCGTTCTGTGACCCAAACTTGGACTTCATGTCGTCTCCGTTGGCGCGAAGCATCATTGTAGTTGACAGCTCAAGGCCGACCCCGGCCTCTCCACTTGTGGGGAGCGAAAATAGCCCCGTTTGAAACCGATTTCAATCATGTTACGAAATCAGGCCAGCACAATATTCATGCCAACAAATTACCGTTGTTTTCTCACCACGGGATCCCGTGGTGGCGACAAGCGCAAGCTCAGCGTGGGACCGCCGTGCTGTCGCGCACCTCGAGCCGGTGCGGCAAGGTCACCGACACCGGCGTGACAATGCTGCCGTCGATGACGCCCAGCAGCAGCCGTACTGTCTCGCGGCCGATGTCGCGCATGGGCTGACTGACAGTGGTGAGTGCGGGGCGCAGGTGGCGTGCAAAACGGATATCGTCGAAACCCACGAGCGACAGATCTCCCGGCACCGACAGCCCCATCCGGCCGGCATACTCCAGCACGCCGATGGCCATTTCGTCGTTGAAACAGAAGATCGCGGTCGGCGGCGCCTTGCGTTCAAACAGCTTTCCGGCCGCGGCGGCGCCGGACTCGATGGTGAAATCACCGGTCACGGTCAGAACCTGCCGGTGGGCATGGCGCGCCTTGGCCCGCATCTCGACTCCGCGCAGCCGGTCCTGGCTCAGCGGACTGTTCAGGGGACCGGTGATGACGCCGATGCGGCTGTGTCCCAGGCCATACAGATGATCCATGGCTTCGGCCGCGGCCGCGGCATTGTCGATATGGGCGCTGGGCACCCCCATCTCGGGGCTGTACTCGCAGCCATTGACGATGGGTGCGCCAGGCCCGCGCCGCTTGATCCAGGACACCAGTGTCTCGGGCATGCGATGCCCCAGAATGATCAGGCCGTCGGCTTCCTGCTGCTGCAGCATCTGCGCATAGCGGTCCTCGCGCCGCGGGTCATGGTGGGTATCCCCCAGCACGACGGCATACCCGTCCTGCTGCGCGGTCTCCTCGATGCCCTGGATGATCAGGGAAAAGAACGGATTGGAGATGTCCGGTACGCTGACCAGGAGCTTGCGCGTACGCAGCGTGCGCAGGCTCTTGGCGGTTGCATTCGGCGAGTAGCCCAAAAGGTCCACTGCGCGCAGCACCACGGCACGCGTACGCTCGGTCACGATATCAGGGTTGCTCAGCACCCGCGACACCGTGGCAGCCGACACCCCCGCGTTGCGGGCAACGTCGTAGATGGTCGAGGTCCGGACCTGCCCGCGCTTGCGCGCCATCATACGAGCAGCACCGTCGACCCGGTGGTGCGTCTTGCTTCGAGATCGGCGTGCGCCCGTGCGGCTTCCTGCAGCGGATAAGTCTGGTTCACGGGGATCTTCACCGCACCCGACCGTACGACTGCAAACAGTTCCCTGGCCATCCGGTTCAGACTGGCGCGCGTGGCCGCATAGGAGAACAGAGTGGGCCGGGTCAGGTACAGCGAGCCGCGGGACTGCAGCAGGCCGGGACTGAACGGTTCGACGGCACCGGAGGACTGCCCGAACAGCGCCACCAGTCCGCGCGGTGCACAGCAATCGAGGGACTTGAGGAAGGTATCCCGCCCCACCGAATCGTAGACCACCTGCACCTTGCGGCCCGCGGTGATCTCGGCCACCCGCGCCACGAAGTCCTCCCGCGTATAGATGATCACATGCTCGCAGCCATGGGCGCGGGCCTGTTCCGCCTTGGCGTCGCTGCTCACCGTGCCTATGACGGTCGCGCCCAGATGCCTGGCCCATTGCGACAGGATCAGGCCCACGCCACCCGCCGCCGCATGCAGCAGGATGGTGTCACCGCGCCTGACCCGGTAGGTCTGGCGGATCAGGTACTGCGCCGTCAGCCCCTTCAGCATCATCGCCGCCGCCGTGGTGTCATCGATGCCCTCCGGCAGCTTCACCAGGCGGTCAGCCGGAATCAGCCGGGCTTGCGCATACGCGCCCAGCGGCGCACTGCCATAGGCGACGCGATCCCCGGGGTTGAACTGCCTCACGCCCGGCCCCACGGCTTCAACGACGCCGGCACCCTCGCTCCCCAGGCCGCTGGGCAGCTGCGTGGGATACAGTCCGGAGCGGTAGTAGGTATCCAGGAAATTCAGACCGGCGGCGGTCTGCCGCAGGCGCACTTCGCCGCGCCCCGGATCGCCGACCTGGACCTGTTCCCACTCCAGCACCTCGGGCCCGCCGGTCTTGTGGAACCTCACTGCATGAACCATGGAAACTCCTCCGGCAGCTGGCCGCTTCAGGCCTTGGCCAGCTCCCGCTTGCAATATTCGTACGCGATCCTGACCTCACCCGGCGCCGTGGTGGTGCCGATGTGTTCGATTTCGATCATGCAGGGTATGTCGTAGTGCTTGTCGCGGATCAGGCGCAGCACTTCGCCGATCGGGGTATCACCCTGCCCCCAGGGCATGTTGGCGCCGTCCTCCTCCGTCTTTGACCTGTTGCGCTTGCGGTCCTTCAGGTGCAGGTTGGTGATGCGGTCGCTGAAGGAATTGATGAACTCGACCGGGTCCCCGCCCGCCGCGACGTAGTGGCCAATGTCCAGGTTGGCGCCGACCCACTTCGACAACGCGAACGCGTCCGTGAAGGTCTTGCGGGTGGAGAACTCCTCCGGATCGGAAGTCACGCTGTGTCCATGCGGAGCGATGATCATCTTGTGCTTTTCCGCGAACGGCACCAGCCGCTTAAGTTCCGTGCGCGTGATCGAGGCATTGATCGCCTTGACGCCGAGGGCCCTGGCGGCCTGGAAAATCCCGTCGATCTCCGCATCCGTGGTCGGCATCTGCGGCGTCACCGCGCCCGGGTCCATGAACGGGTTGTAGGTGTAGACTTCGATGCCCGCATCGGAAAACCGCCTGCGAATGGTTTCGAAGTACCGGGTGGGATTGGACTCCAGGAAGGCCTTGATGGCCTTGCGGGTGCGGATGAGGTCCTCCCCATGGCGCTGGTTGAATACCCAGGCAAAGCCGTTTCTGGCGCTGCCGCCATTACCGGCCATGCAGCCGATGTCCGGCCGGGGGCACTCCGCCGCAGGCGGCAGAACACCGACATAGGTGGACTTTTCGATGTGGCCCGGCCACAGCTCGCAGGTGTACAGGCCGCATTCGCGCATGTCGGCGATCACACGGTCCGTATGGTTCCCGCCATCGTTCAGGATGTCGTGGAAGCTGTAGGTCTGGACGCCGATCTTCACGCCCCGCACGGTGGATTTCTCAGGCGTCGGCACCGCCCGGGCGTCGCGGGACGCAAGGCCCATGGACGCGCCGGCGAGCGCTCCCGCGCCCAGGGTCAACGCGTCACGGCGCGACATTTTCCCCTGTGTCATAGGGACTCCCGCAGTGTGTTTCTTTGTCAACGGTATCACAACCCCAAAAAGAAAAGCCCCGCTGCGGCAGCGGGGCTTTTCTCGGGCCTGGGATCAGGCGCCCATCCGGCCGCCGGCGTTACTTGTCGACGCCGAAGTCGTAGAGCTCACCCATGTACAGACCATACTCTCCTGGCTTCAGGTCCCGGGTCGGCGTCAGCCGCCACTGGTTGCCGTTGCCGGCCGCAACCGCGTCGTACTCGATCTGGTTGTCCTTGTCCGGGGCCCCCACGTTCTTCATGCCGCCGAACGCCCGGGAGTTACCCAGTTTGAGCGAGCGGTCCTGGTCGTCCTTGTCATTGTTGACCTCGACCGAGACCAGGTAGATGCGGCCCTTGGGATTGTCGGACGAATTGATGATGAACGAGGGCCGCGTATCGTGCGTGCGCACGGTGGCCGCGGTACCCGGGAAGTTCACGTGCATCAGCACCGTGACAAAGGCGTTCGTGGTGCTGATGCTGCCGGACGTGCCGCGCAGGCGCACATTGCCCCCGTCCTTCGAGACCATGGTGACGTCGTTGTAGGCCGTCCCCGGCGCCGCCCCACCCATCGCCCCCGCGGGTGGCGCACCCGGTGCCGCAGCGACGGCAGGGGCGGCGGTGCCCTCCGCCCGCTTGAGCATGTGGGAGATCACATCCTGCGGCACACCGGCGTTCTTCAGCTTCACGAGGTCATCGACCTCCAGCTTGAAATTGACGGCGGGAGCCTGGTCGATCTTCGACTTGATGACGTCACCGCCAAAACCCAGCTTGGCCAGCTTGACGACATCCGCATTGGTCATCGCCACGGCAGCTGCCGCCGGCGCCTGCGCAAGAGCCGTTGAAGACGTCAATATCTGCGCGGGCACCGCACCCAAAAGGGCCAACACTCCGACGGCGATCCTGGCGGAACCTGACTTCATCAATACTTCTCCCGGTTGTTCAGAGGGCATTACACAAGCACTATTGGAACCCAGGGCGGAACTGATTCACAGCAATGACCACGACAGAGCCCGCCTGTCGGACAGTTCCTGGGAATCACCTCCCGGGATTCCCGACACCCAGGTCCTTCGCCATCTCAAGGTGCGGAGCGCGCCTCGTGCACGATGCCCTCGTCTGTGGGAAACGCTCCAGAACCCAGCCGACAGCGCTCATGTGGCTCATGGGCGAGTTTCACGGAATTCCCCTCGAAACCCCGCCTCCCCTTCGATGAAGGCTGGCGCACGATAGCGCCATGAAGCCCCTTCGCCCCTCCCCGCCCCGACTGCGCACAGAGCCGGGGTCTCTGGAGGAGATCTGTCGCCCGACCAAAAGCCGATGATCATTTGCGGGACCGAAAGTCGCGCAACCGCTTGGCTTGCCAGGTGCATATAGCTTAGGTAATTTGACTTAACGCACTGGCAAAAATCTCATAACCTACTGATTAGTAAGTGAAATATTGAACAAATACTTACGCCAACCGCTTGTCGCCGCCGCGCACTCGATTGGTTTCCATGTATCAGATAAGTCCATATAACGTGGACTATCTGAATACATGGAGTCGTCATGTCCGACCCGCTTCAGCGCGTCCAGACGCGCTTCAAATCTTTGCCGACTGACTCGAAGACAAATTGCGTTCCCGGCGCTGACACTAAAGAAGTTTCAGGTGCCCGGTGATGGGATCAATCTTGTCCACCAAGTCGGGACCTACGGCCACGGCAGTATGCGTCGGCACTCCATGAAACTCTGTGAATCCGGCGTCTGTGATGAGCGCGGCAGCAAGCCCGGCCTCCTGCGCCCTGCGATGGATTTCCAGCAGCTCCGCCTCGGAGTCAACGCCGCAACAGGTCTTGGTGAAGTGACCAAACAGCCATGGCTCATTAGCCACCGTAAGCGGGATTACCATCACGCCATCTTCCCGGCGCGCCGATTCCAGCAGAGCCGCCAAACTCGCATGGGCACCTTGGGCCACCATTTTGCCCTTGCGCATGTTCAGGTCCTTGCGCAGAACAATGACCTGCTTATGGGTGTAACCAGACAATGACCGTACCTCAACATTCCGACTTCGCACAGAACTGGAGTCTCTAGAGGAGATCTATCGCCTAACCAAAAGCCGATGAACATTTACGGGAGCAGAAGTCGCGCAACCGCTTGGCTTCCCAATTGCGTAGGACAACCAGGTCATTTGACTTAACGTGACCCACCAAAATCTCATACTTCACTGATTTCTCAGTGTAACTTCTGAGAAGTTGGTCTGGATAAGGCGATTTGGGCTGTTTCTACAATCCCCTCTCAGGTCAGGATTAAGCAAGAAATAGCATTAGGATCAAAGCACTAGGCGTCCAATAGCTCCCCCACCCATTTTCCCCCGCCTACAGGCAACGCTCGCGATCAAGCGGGCTAATGCCGGGCTCAGCCCCCGACCAAGAAGCGCCACAGGAATGCTTGCCGGCATCTCGCAGTTTGTTATATTCGCTATTCGCTATTCGCTATTCGCTAATAGCGAACTATCATGAACCGCCGATCCAATCCACAAACCACTCTCAAACCCCAGGACCTCGTCGTCCTGCTCAAGCTCCTGGGACTAGGAGATCAGCGTCGCACCTTCGCGGAATTGGCTTCAGATCTCGGAATGTCCGCCTCAGAGGTCCACAGCAGTGTGGGCCGCGCCACGGAAGCCCGTCTGCTCCATGCCACTGGGGATCGCCTGCAGGTCGCCAAGGCGGCTTTGAAGGAATTCGTGCTGCACGGTGCCAAGTATGCATTCCCTCCTGTCTATGGGGCTGCAACCCGCGGTGTCCCGACAGCCCATGCCGCTCTTCCGCTCTCAGACCAGCTAAACCAGTCCAGCACCGAACTGCCGCCCGTGTGGCCTACCCCGCTGGGCAGCCAGCGCGGGTTAGCGCTCTATCCGCTGTACCCATCGGTACCCAAGGCGGCCGACAAGGACCCCAAGTTGTACCAGATGCTTGCCTTGTTCGATGCCCTGCGCAGCGGCGCAGCACGTGACCGCCAACTGGCCAGCCGATTGCTAGAAGAGCAGTTTGCGTGAACGCCGCTGACCCAAACCTACCCCTCCTGGAGTCCACGGTTGCCGCTTTGGGACCGCTCTGCGAACGGTTCGTCTTCGTCGGTGGCTGCATCACAGGATGCTGGTCACGGAGCCGGCCAGCCCACCGGTGCGAGCCACCCGCGATGTCGACGTCATCGTGCAGGTCGTCTCGCTCGGGGAATACCACGCACTGGAACGCCAACTCGAGCGGGCCGGCTTCAGCCATGACCGTCGCAAAGACGCCCCAGTGTGCCGCTGGCTGGCTGCAGGCGCCATGTTGGACGTCATGCCGACAGATCACAAAATTCTGGGCTTTGGCAATCGGTGGTATGAGGAAGCGATTCGCACAGCTTCCCTCATGAGCCTGCCCAGCGGCCGGCGAATCCACCTCATCACTGCCCCGGCGTTCATCGCAACAAAGTTGGAGGCGTTCGCCGATCGCGGCGGCGGTGACTTCCTGGCCAGTCACGATCTGGAAGACATCACGACCCTCATCAATGGGCGCCCAGAGCTTGTCAACGAAATCGCCGCAACATCGACGGAATTGCGCAACTACCTTGTGACACGGTTACAGACTCTGCTGCAAACTCCTGACTTCATCGAAGCGCTGCCGGGGCATCTACAAGGAGACGCCGCCAGCCAGGCTCGCCTGCCGATCATTCTCAAGCGGATACAGCAGATGACCGGCTGAACCCGGTGATAGGAGTCATGCACCGCAACTACGTCAGCATGATTGAGCGCGGGGAGCGGGTACCCACCCGACTGGCTGTAGAGGGCATTGCCCGCGGCCTCAAGGTGAAAACCTCAGAGTTATTAGTGGCCCGGGCTGAAAGCCGCGCCTGACGCCGTTAGCGTCGTCACCCCGGCGGACGATTCATGTCCACCTGAGCGCCACCCACCACGACTTGCCATTCCTGATGGACTTATCGTGAACTTAAGACGAGTTTCACGACCGCCGCGACAGGCCCCACAGCATCGTAACTAAATGATTTTATTGGTCGGGATGAGAGGATTTGAACCTCCGACTCCTACGTCCAAAATGCCAGTCAAGGTCTAGACTACGACGGTTAATTACTTAAATATCAATAGGTTATCACCTAAGAGGAGGGCTCAAGAAAACCCACCAAAATCCAGGGGAAAAATCGGTCCGTGGTACTGATTTGGTACTGAACGCCCCCTTCCGATTCCTCAGCAACACGTTCTAAATTTCCCGCCTCGGGCGGCAACCTCGTACTTTACCTAAGCCAAAAAGAGACGGCTTTTACACTAAGTGTAAAAGTGGTGTTGACTCACTTTATGCCAGACCCTACTATTCATTAGGCGATGGAAATCGATTATGCCGATGACGACCTGAGACGCCTCGCCACGGATCCCTCCTTCGACGGCGGTCATAGCCGCGAGGTGGTGAAGGCATTCAGGAAACGCATCCAGCTGATCGTGAATGCAACTGACGAACGGGATTTTTACGCGCTGAAGTCCCTGCATTTCGAGAAGCTGTCAGGCAACAGACAAGACCAACACTCGATGCGGCTGAACAAACAATGGAGATTAATCCTGACGTTTGAGAAACGGAGCAACGGGAAGACCGTAGTGGTCATAGAAATAGCGGATTACCACTAGTTACCAACATGAGTACTTACGCAGAAGTTTTTCCTCCCGGAGAGTTCCTGAAGGATGAGCTTGAGGCCAGGAACTGGTCTCAGGTTGAATTTGCTTCGATCATCGGTCGGCCGGTTCGGACTGTTAATGAGATTATCGCCGGCAAGAGGTCAATCACTCCCGAGACTGCCTTGCAGCTGGAGGCGTCTTTGGGCACGAGTGCCGAACTTTGGATGAACCTTGAAAGTCAGTATCAACTTTCCAAAGTCCGACAACCTCAAAACACGATCGCTAGAAAGGCCGAGATATACTCAAAATTCCCTGTTAGGGAGCTTGCAAAGCGAGGATGGATCGACGCCACCGAAGATGTCGAGGTACTGGGACATGAACTGGCAAAGTTCTACGCCATCTCCTCTTTGGATGAGGAACCCTCTCTCGCACACGCTGCGAAGAAATCCTCCTATGGAAGCGTCACCATCCATCAGTGGTCTTGGATTTTTCGAGTCCAGCAGATTGCATCTGGTTTCGTTGTTCCAAAATACAACAAGACGAAACTCCTAGAATCACTTCTCCCTCTGAAAAATCTAATGTCTGCGCCAGAAGAAATCCGGCATGTGCCGCGACTCCTGAACGAAGCCGGCATTCGTTTCTTAATTGTTGAGGCACTACCCGGATCGAAAATCGATGGCGCATGCCTGTGGCTCGAAGGACAACATCCGGTAATCGCACTTTCCTGCCGACTCGACCGTATCGATAACTTTTGGTTCGTTCTTCGGCACGAAATCGAACACCTTATACAAGAACATGGGAAGGAAAACGGGCTGATCTTCGATGAAGACATCTCGGAGCCTGGTGAGGCGGCCACACTCGAAGAAGAGCGAATCGCAAACGATGCAGCGTCAGAGTTTGGCGTGACCGAAGCCGACTTAAAAAACTACATCGCCCGAGTCAATCCGTACATTTTCTCCAGAGAAAAAGTGCTCGGGTTTTCCATGCGCCTTTCCTTGCACCCCGGAATTGTTATTGGACGCCTCCACAAACAAATGGAAAAAAGAGGCGATGCAAGTGCCTATAGATTCCTGCGCGAGTATCTAGTCAAAGTTCGCCACATTGTTTCGAGCAGCAGCCCAACCGACGGTTGGGGAAATGTATACCCCGTTTGATGAGGTAAGAATCATGTCCGGATATCACAACCAGATTAAAGACTATATTGAACGCTACAAACGGGAGGTCCGAAATGATGGCCTTCTAGACCCACATGATGTAGCTGGTTGGGCATTCAAGAACGGGCTGCATAAACCGAATGCAAAGACCATTATCGATGTCATCGCCGCCGACGTCGCTCAGGTGTTCCGCGAGGAATACCGGGTTGACAGAAAAGGTCGGCGCTACAGAGCAAAACACGCAGCCACCACAAAGTTCGGCAACAAGACACTGTCACTGTGGGCCGACCTCGACGACCCGAATGCCCCACACGAGCATTTCGTAAAGTCCTTTGCTCAGCGACGCCAGCAGATAGTTGGAGACTGCTTTCAACTCAAGACCGACGCCGACGTATATAACGATACGCGCAAGCCAGACGAGCCTGTGCAGCCTGTCCTGGACTTTACCTACGACGTTGAAGAAATGCAGTGCCGTACTTCAGGGAAAGACGCCGCGTAACTAGACCTCAACCCCGCCAGTCAGCAGCGATCGCCAATCTTGAGACTGCCTACTAGCCTAATACACAAGAAGATAAAAATGCACGCGCTATTAGTCGAAATTGAGTCTCAGCTCAAAAATGTAATCGCAAAGATTCAACAAGTTATTCCTAATGACGAACCGTTGTCGATTGCCCACAACGCCTGGAACCTGCCAGGAGTAACAAGATTAGACCTTATCGCGGAAGCGCAATCCCTCATATCTCTTATTGATGAGCGCTCCATAGACGATCTCGGCGCGAATGAACCTCGGTTAAAGGATTTCATTCGACGGCTGCAACACCTTCAAAACCATGCAATTTCCCATTTCTGGGGCGGCAATGCGGGCCAAGCGGTACCAGCATATCTCTTCACACTAAATTCACTGCGAAATGCACTGCTGCAAGCTCTTCCACTTGATGATCGCGCCAAACGAGCCGAGGCCACACTTGCACTACGGAAGCTCTTAGGAAGCATCAGAAGCATGGAAGCACAGTTGGCCAATCTCACGCCCAGAACTACCAACGTATCCACGATGGTTGAGCGTATAGAGAACGCATATGATACCGCCGAGCAGCTTCCCACGGACCTTGAATCGCTATCTGAAGCACGAAAAAAGATTACAGATCTTCTGAACGATTCCATAAAAGAGGCGGCCCGCATCACCGCCGCCCGAGAGCATGCAGACGAACTCGATAAAAGACTCCTAAAGAGCGCCAACGACGCGCAATCTGTACTAGACAAGAGCGAAACTGCTTACGCCGCTGCCACTAGTGTTGGGCTCTCCGCTGCTTTCCACGAACGCTCCAAGCAGCTTGCCTCGTCCATGTGGACCTGGGTTGCCGGCTTAATAGGTGCGCTCGCCATCGGCGGGTATTTCGGCTCCCACCAACTTCAAAACCTGTCAGAGTTGCTAAAGTCTCCCGGCGCGACTCTATCTATTATTTTTCCGGACGCCCTGCTATCGCTATTATCAGTAGGAGCCCCAATTTGGTTTGCATGGCTAGCAACAAAACAGATCGGCCAGCGATTCAGGCTCGCTGAGGACTACGCTTTTAAAGCATCGATTTCGAGAGCATACGAAGGATTTCGACGAGAAGCCGCCCGATTCGACAAGGAAATGGAGAGTCGAGTTCTAGCCTCTGCACTCACTCGTTTAGACGAACTACCGTTACGTCTTGTCGAAACTGAAACCCACGGAAGCCCATGGCATGAATTGGCATCGTCTGACATCGTCAAACAAGCGATGAAAATGGTTCCTGACTTTACAGACCAAATCAAGAACGTTGCTCGCACTGCTGTCAGCTCGATATCAAGGGCGAACCAAACTTCAACAGCCCAGCTTGCAGACAAAGAATAGGCGCTGGCGTTCCAGGGGAAGACCCGGGTTTGGGCCGGAGAATTCTTGACGCTCACCACCAGACGCGAGCGGTCCATGATCGATGCCACGACAGCGACTCCTTAGGGTTGAAGCCGTGTGTCTAGATCCTGGCTTTAAACATTCTCAGGGTTCGGGCTCTGGGCCGATTCCGGCCCAGTTGGTACCGATTTGGTACTGCCCGGGGTGCCTGCAATCCGATTTAACAGATTGCAATTCGCAAACCATCCGCAAGTAACTGGATCTAAAGGAAAATTTCAGCGGAGTGGTCGGGATGAGAGGATTTGAACCTCCGACACCTACGTCCCGAACGTAGTGCTCTACCAGGCTGAGCTACATCCCGAATCAGGCCTCGAACCGGCTCCACGAAGGGCTCCGGCGGGCGGGGCGCGCAGTCTACTCGACCGGGCCACCCGGTAGCAAACCCTCCCCGCCCCGCCCGGTGGCTGCCGGCGGGAGGGGTGGAAAGAGCCGGTCAGAACGCGCTGCGCAGCACCCCGCCGTCGACCCGCAGGGCGGCGCCGGTGGTGGCCGACGCCAGGGGGCTTGCTACGTAGGCCACCATCGAGGCTACCTCCTGCGGCGTAGCGAAGCGCCGGATCAGGGAACTGGGGCGCACCTTCTCGAAAAACTCCTGCTCGACCTGTGCAAAGCTCCTGCCGCCGTCCCTGGCCAGGGCATCGACAAAGTCCTCGACGCCGCGGGACCGGGTGGGACCGGGCAGCACGCTGTTCACGGTAATACCGGTGCCGGCCAGGGACTCGGCCAGTCCGCGCGACACCGCCAGTTGCGCGGTCTTGGTCATGCCGTAGTGGATCATCTCGGCCGGGATCTGCACCGCGCTTTCGCTGGAAATGAAGATGATCCGGCCCCAGTTGGCGCGCTTCATGGCCGGCAGGTAGCACCGCGCCAGCCGCACGCCGGACAGCACGTTCACGTCGAAGAACCGCCGCCAGTCCTCGTCCGGGATGTCCTCGAAGGCCTTGGGCTCGAAGATGCCAAGGTTGTTCACCAGCACCTCGACCGACGGATGCGCCTGCACCAGCCTGTCGGCCACGTCGGCAGCGGCGAGGTCCCCTGCGAATCCCAGTACGGCGCCGCCGGCGCCGGGTTTGATCTTCGCCACCGCCGCGTCGACCGCGGCCTGGGTACGGCCGTTGACGATCACCCGCGCGCCCTCGGCAGCCAACGCCTGGGCGATGGCGAACCCGATGCCCGCGGTACTGCCACTGACCAGCGCCAGCCGGCCCCGAAGCTGTAAATCCATGGTCAGACCCTCGTGCCAAATCCTGATGTAATAAAGTGGCCACAGCATAAGCCACGGGATCTGTCATGCGCACGACGCTTCAGGACCCCCGGGACTCGGTCATCGATCCACACACGCTCGCGGCGTACCGGGAGACGGACTACCGTGTCGAGGGCGGGCCCGCCTTCACGCTGCGTATCGGTGTGCCCAGCCCGGCGCTCACGGCGCTGCATGCGGCCCACCGGGTCAATGGCAGCGCCTTCATCACGGCCTGCAACCCGCTCGGCAAGCGCCTCGACGCCGCTGAAAACAACATCCGGCAGGCGGCGCTGGCGGCAGAGCTCGAGGAATGCGGCTATGCCGTGCGGCACGGCACCGGCCTCGATCGCACCGGGGCCTGGCCCGGCGAACCCAGCTTCCTGGTGCTGGGCATGAGCCGGAACGCAGCCTGCGCCATAGGGCGGCAGTTCGACCAGAACGCCATCGTCTGGTCGGGAGAGGACGCCATCCCGCAACTGGTACTGCTGCGCTGACCCGGGCGGCTTCAGCCCCTGCAGCGCCAGGTCGCTCAATCCCGGGTGAGCGTCAGGCCTGCACCCCGGCGGCAGGGGTGGACGCGGCTGCACGCTTGTCTCCATGATCGGCGGGACTGCTTCACAGAGCAACCCCCGCGAGGACATCTGCCATGCGCATCGGATTCATCGGCCTGGGCCGCATGGGCACAGGGATGGCTGCCAGCCTGATCAGGGCCGGGCACCAGGTCACTGTGTTCAACCGCAGCGCCGGCAAGGCCGCACCCCTGCTCGGCCTCGGCGCGCGCCAGGCCGGCAGCATCGCCGAGGCCTGCGCGGGCGAGGTCATCTGCACCATGGTGGCGGATGATGCGGCCCTCGAAGCCCTGGCCTGCGGCGAGCACGGCATCGTGGCGCACCTCGCGCCGGGCACCGTGCACGTCTCCTGCAGCACCATCAGCGTGGCCATGGCACAACGACTCACCGGCCTGCATGCCGGGGCCGGCCAGCAGTTCGTCAGCGCCCCGGTGTTCGGGCGGCCCGAAGCGGCGCAGGCGGCAAAGCTGTTCGTGGTGGCCGCGGGAGCGGCGCCGGCCCTGGAGTGTTGCGCGCCGGTCTTCGACGCCATCGGCCAGCGCACCTTTGTCATGGGCACGCGGCCGGCGGATGCCAACCTGGTGAAACTCAGCGGCAATTTCCTGATTGCCGCCGTCATCGAGTCGCTGGGCGAGGTGCTGGCGCTCACCGGCAAAGCCGGCATCGATGCGCACCGGTATCTGGAAATGCTGACCTCCACGCTGTTCACGGCGCCGGTGTACCAGACCTATGGCGACCTGATCGTGGCCGGTAAAGCCAGGCCGGCCGGCTTCACCGCGCCGCTGGGCCTCAAGGACGTCACGCTGGCTTTGCAGGCCGCGCAGGACCTGCGCGTGCCACTGCCGCTGGGCAGTCTGCTGCGCGACCGGCTGCTGCGCCTGGTGGCCGCTGGCGACGATCAGGTGGACTGGTCGGCCATCGCCGGCCTCGCGGCGCAGGATGCCGGCCTGCCGGCACGCCCGGGGCCGGCAGCCAGCGGCTGATCCGGCCTCAGGCCTCGATCAGGCCATGTCGTATGGCCAGCAGCGTGAGTTCGGACTGGTTCGACGCCCCGAGCTTTTGCTTGAGGTTGTACAGGTGCGTGCCCACGGTGGATGAGGACAGGCTGAGGTCCTGCGCAATGCGCTGCACGCTGCTGCCGCGGGCCAGGCGGATGAATACCTCGAACTCGCGTTCCGACAGCCGCGCGACGGGACTGTCCGCGTCACCGGGATCGTCCTGCGCCAGTTTCTGCGCCAGCGCCGGGTCGAGGTAGCGCTGGCCGGCCGCCACGGTCGCCACCGCTTCAAACAACGCTTCCGGCGCGCTGCGCTTGGACAGGAAGCCCAGCGCCCCCTCGCTCAGGGCACGGCGCGCGTGCGTGGAATCGTCATGGGCGGACAGCGCCAGCACCCGGGCCTGCGGGTGATGGGCGCGGATGCGCTTGAGGGCTTCGATGCCCCCCATGCCGGGCATGGCGAGGTCCAGCACCAGCACGTCAGGCAGCAGCTGCGCGAAGGCGCGGCAGGCGCTCTCGCCCGAATCGGCCTCCCCCACCACGGACACCTCCGCATGCGACATCAAGAGCAGGCGGAACCCCGTGCGCACGACGGCATGGTCATCGGCCAGCAGCACCCGGGTCATGCCGCCCCCTTCAGGTCCACCGCCAGCGGAATCTGCGCCACCAGGCGCACGCCGCGCGGTGCGTGGTTGCAGACGCCGAACGTGCCACCCAGGTGATCGATGCGGCCGGCCAGTCCTCGCAGCCCGAAATTCCCCGGACGCGCCCAGTCCCCGGGCAGCCCCACGCCATCGTCCGTGACACTGATCGACAACTGCTCCGCGGCCGCCTCGACCCGGACCTCGATATGCGCGGCATGCGCATGGCGCAACGCGTTGATCAGCCCTTCCTGCACCACGCGACAGGCCGCCAGCGTGACGCTGGGTCCCAGCTGTGCCGGCAGCTGCTGATGCAGCGACAACCGCACCTGGGGATAGCGTTTCTGCCAGTCGCTGATCAATCCCGCCAGCGTGCCCGCG
>Ga0153956_1001955_pt1 | contig 16454 bp, 35 predicted proteins | sample TSFL040MetaG_FD_104704 | JGI IMG/M metagenome (GOLD analysis project Ga0153956, IMG submission 104704) | Attine ant fungus gardens microbial communities from Florida, USA - TSFL040 MetaG | ecosystem: Host-associated > Fungi > Mycelium > Unclassified | place: USA: Florida, Wekiwa Springs... | reverse complement strand
GTGGCTAGGCTTTTTGTCCTTGGCATATAGAGTCCTTTTTACGGGTGGAAAACTCTCGGTGTATGAACAGTCACGCAGGTTTCATAATCGCCGGTTTTTGCTCAATCTCATGCTCCGGTATGGGTCTTTCGGTAACTTCGGAGGTGATTATAACGCCCAAAAGGCTAAAAGTCAATACGGAAGTAATAATAGAGAGATAACCACCTTTTTTGATACTTATTCGACTGTTCGCGCGGGGGCGAACCCATATTGGTTGGGATATTATAAAGATTGGATAGGCAGAATAGGGCAGCCCCACCCCGTCAGGGCCGCAAATTCAAGGGCGAATAAGCTTATTGAGAGGGGTCTAGCAAGCTGCATAGGACGGGTGTCTCGGGGTAGCATACAGGGCCTTGCCCTGGATGGGTAGAGCTTTATAGGTTGGGTGAGACAGGCGGGCGGCTCTCTAACGAAACTGCGTGATACTGCAATTGGCGGACGGGTAGAGCTGTATAGGCTGTATAGGCCGCATGGCCGGAGCCGCCCGAATGCCGGTCAATTCCGTAAGTCCGTGTGGGCAGGATGGGATTGCGGGAAGGGTCGGGGCAAAAACTAAGACGCCCAGGGTCGGATTACACCCGCGTCACATTTCGCATCGACATATGACGTATAACGTAATGGCGTGATAATGTCAATCGAATAAAATCGATTACGCGCGTTTTATTGATCGATTTTATTCGTTTTACCCAACGCGAAAAATCGTTACTGTAATCCTTGTCAACGCAATCACGCGACGACGACGAATGAAAGCGAAACACGAAATGACGAAATCCTCCACCCCCGCCGCGACCATCGTCCTCAAAACCCTGCATGACGACATCATGCGCGACAACCCAAACTCCACCCTGACGACGAAACGTATGCGCGTCTGGCTCCGCGCGAATATGCGTGATTCCCACGACCACAACGCATCGTGGCTGTTCACGCAATCGCAATACGATACCGCTCGCTCGCACTTCGATCCCGCATACCGTGCGAAACTCGAACGCGCCGCGAAGCGTAACGCGAAATCGCCTGCCGCGACCACGCGCAAGCGTCGCGCGAAAACGAATGACGTGCTGAACGTCGAAACGACTGCCGAAACCGCGTGAATGAATATGCGTGTCGCGTCAAACGTGCGCCATTGAATGCGCATTAACGCGAATGAACGTCGACTGACGCGACACGCATTTAATTGTTGACACCGCCCACCGCCCGTACTATTATTTCCCGCCCATGCCCGCGCCCACGCACCTGGCACCATTTTATAGAATCTGGATTTATAGACTAACGTAATCACATGAGGAGATAATAATGAGTGATATCTTCGAATGCTGGGGACCTGACGCCCGCTGCGTAGTGCAAGATAATCTTGACGGTACCTTTTCTGTCTTCAAGGTTATCAGTCCCCACACTTTCTTTAATCGCTCTTCCGAGTTCAAGCGGGATTTGCTTGATACGAAGCTATCGAGAGAAGAGGCGGTATTCTGTGCTCGGGAACATGCCAACATGGTCCTGCCCGAAGAGTATCAGTAATCCGCGAGTAAAGTCTCAATCACTTTATTGATAGCGCTGCGAAGCTTCGCTATCTCAGCACAGGAGGTACCAATGCCCAAATCACTCATCGTCGAGCTCGTCGCACCGAGCGGTTCTCGTCCGTCTTCCATGCTCAGTTTCTTAAACCGACTGCTCAACCCGCATCGCATGTCCGCACTGACAGTCTCAGAGATCCTCCCTCCCAAAGAGCAGGCTCAACAGCTGATCCATGTCCTCACCGACCTGGAGAACGAACTCAGGGACAAGGGTCTCCCCGCCGAGCACCTGAGCTACATCGCCTGCGACTTTGACCTTTGCCAGCGGATCATGGAAAGGCTACCCCGATGACACCCGCACAACTCAAAGCGCTCCAGCCCGGCGACCTAGTCCGGCATAAGGAAGACCGCCGAGTCTATATCGTCCATGGCAACTACGGCGACCGGGTGACGGCTGCCTGCACTGTGGACCTGACGAACAGCGCTGAGTGGGACCGGGTCAGAACAGACGGCTCCGTAATTGCGGACTACGGCTGATGCATGGGTTCCTGAACCAGACCGTGCCGGTTTGGCAGCTCCTCGTATTGGTGACCTTCTACGTCATCTACAAGGAACTCGTCAAGCTGACAGTTAAGCTCACCTATAAGCGACTAAGGGATCAACACAATGCAAGACGAACAGCTCGAGCCGTTCTGGCAGAGTCTACCGACGAAGTGTCGCAACGCACTGAAGCGAGCGAAGTGCAACGACCCCTGGGACTGGACGATCAAAGGCCTCATGCGGATACCGGGCATCGGGCCGGATAGCCTCATCGCCATCGCAAAGTCCATACAGAAGCACTGTCTCTGATGCCTCGCGTCTACAACCGCAAGCGACACCACCCGCCGGGCGCAGTGCTGATCGACCGGACCACGCCCTATGGTAATCCGTACCGGGCGTCGGTCTATGGTAAGGACGAGGCGATCCGCCTGTTTGAGGAGAACGTGCTTCCACACCTGGATGTGGAGCCCCTGCGCGGCAAAGACTTGCTCTGTCACCACGACGGCAAATGCCATGGCCACAGTATACTGAGAAAGTTGCGGTTGACACGGCAACGCTAGTCGACATATTATTAGCCTGTCGGTAAATCCCGACAAACCTAACCCAAACGGAGGTTCTATGGCAATGCTTCATGCCCTCGTCGAAAGAATGGTAGCTCGATTGGACGAAGATGACAAGCTCGAGATCGAGCCGCTGTCCTGTACCGGTGAACGTGGTGAGCTCGTCATCGCTTATCCCGCACGACACTTCGCCAACGAGGCCTGTTATCGGGTCGTCATCACTCCCGAGGTCTTTCGGCGAGATGGTGAGCCAGCTCTCGGCATCGGGGAGTCTCATTTCTTCCCGATCATCAACAAGAGTGGTAAGAAGAAAAAGGACTGGACTATCCTCGGGTCTATCGCTGTAACGAAGGCCCCTCGCGGCTGGCACGTCGTCACTCATTACCGACAGACAGTCAACAGCTGCTACGTCCCGGACCACAACCACGAAATGCCGATCAACTCCTTCGACTTGTCGGAAGAGCTGGCAGACCTTGAATATGATAAGGGGGAAGACGAATGAACGCTACTGCTGCGGCCGGCAAGGCCACCCGTCGAGTATTCCAGCTGCTCGAGGACCACTTCGACGAGGCGGAGGGTCGATACAAAGAGGGATGGGGCGATGACAAGATCGCCAAGGAGACCGGCCTGTCGATCACCGCTGTCCACGACCATCGTGTCGCCGCGTTCGGCCGGATCAAGCCTCCCAGTGAACTCAAGGAACTCAAACGTGAGCTCGAGGAGGTGCAGCGACTCTACCTCAAGAGTGACGAGGAGTTCAAGGCTTCGGTCAATAGGCTGAAAGCGAAGATCAAGGCGTTGGAGGCGAAGTATGACTAATGTCTCCGTTCTTCTGCGTCGAGCCTTCAAGTCTGAGGCCGAATACCACAAGCAGCTCGAAGGCAAGACTCGAGTCGAGCTCGACAAACTGAGCATTTGTCTTGATGCGGCGAACGGGCGTGTCCTACTCGTCGGCCACAACGACACCCACTACTTCGAAGCCGAGCTCGACAACCCGGGGTTGAAGCTTATGACCAAGGAGTTCCGCTGGATGCGTGAGATGACCAAGCCCGGTCGTCGCACGGGTGACCGCGGGGAGCGTATCTATTTGCCCGGCGAGGGGGGAAGAAGATGATTATCCATCTTCTCGACAAGGAGGGCAAGCCTCGGCACGAGTTCGACGTGACGGGCGAGCTCAAGACCCTGCGGCAGCCGAGCACGGCGGTCCTGCACAAGGACGTCTACTACGTCTTCTCTTATACCAACGCCGGCGGCGGGGCTCTCACCTTCGTCGAGGCGGAACTGGTGGAGACTATCACGAGGATCGGCGGATGAGCTACCAGAAGTCCCGACCGTGGGGTGGCCGTGTCTTCAAGTGCGAGGATTGTGGTGCGGGACCCGATGCGCCGATGTTTGAGGATGCGGTTTGGCTCACCATCGCCACCCGCCAAGCCCTCCTCTGCTGTGGATGCACCGAGAAGAGACTTGGTCGTCCTTGGCGCATGGGTGAGCTCAAGGTTTGCCCAATGAACGGGGCGCTCCTCTACTGGATGGAGACTCACGGTGGAAATCGAGGTTGACGGTGAGGTGCTCGGCCATCTTCTCATAATCCAGCATAAAGAGGGCGGAACCTTCTCCGAAATCACCCAAAAGCTTCTGAATGAGCGGGCAGAGCAGCCTTTATTGCCGATAAAGCTTCCGAAAAGGCGGAAAAATGACCGACCATGAAGAGTGGACCCCCTGGTCAATTTGGCACGGCGCTGAACTGCCCACAATAGCCTTTGAGCGATTGGCTCAAGGCGGTGTTTGGCGGATACAGGAGCCGGTCGATCCTCGCGATCAGGTCGTGGCTCGCAACAATCCCGAAGCAGCCTTCAATCGATCCTACCGTATTGCGGTTTACAAGCTTGGCCGCGCGAGGAGCTACGGCAGCGCTACAGTACTTGGGCAGTGGGAGGGCGACAAGGACTGGGTTGAAGTGGGTTGGATCGAAGGAGGATAAAGGCAGTTGCGCCATCGCATATCGTCGTCTATAATGTGCGCGTGACACAAACCATAGGAGGTTGCTCAGTGTCGAAGGATTGGAAGAAGTTTGGATCACCCTACGATCCCAGTCATAGTGGTAAGATGCAGAAGCCGAAGACGGCGGAAGAGCTTCGCCGCGAAGAGCAGGACCAGTATCAGCTCCGCGGTTGTGGCGATCCTATGTGCCCGCAGTGCAACCCCGAAACCGCCGCGATGGCACGAGGATCAGTGACTGGACGTTCGAGTAGCCGAGGATACGATTACCGGATAATCGAGGAGATTATGCGAGATCGAGGAGGCACCTTCGCCATCGACAGCCTGTCCGACATGATCGGTCGGGAGTTCACGGCGCGCATTCCGGCGCAGCCGAAGAACCAGCCGCCGGCGAGCTATACCGCGGCGCGCAAGGAAGTCGAGGATTATATCTGCTCGGTGCCGAACCAAAGCTTCGATGACATCATCGGAAATGAGGACGCCATTGGCCAGCTGATCGACGCGATCCGTGCACCGGTCACGCACAAGGAGCTCTACGAGAAGTACGGCATGAAGATGCCGAAGGGTGCGCTGCTCAGCGGGCCTCCGGGCTGTGGCAAGACTATGTTCGCCCGCGCTGCAGCGGCCGAGATGGCCAAGCTCTACGGCACGAAGGACAAGGAGTTCGAGTTCCTGTCGCTCGCCGGCTCCGAGTTGCAGTCGATGTATGTCGGCCAGACGGAAGCGGAGATCAAGACACTCTTCACCTTCGCCCGCGAATACAAGGCCTATCACGGCTATCCGCTGCTGATCTTTATGGACGAATGCGAGGTCATCCTTCCGGATCGCACCGGCCGTGTCCGTCGCCTGGCGCCGTGGGAAGAGTCGCAGGTCGCCACGTTCATCGCAGAGATGGATGGGATGCAGGAAAGCGGTGCCTTCATGCTGCTGGCGACCAACCGTCCGGAGGTCATCGACCAGGCGGTGCTGAGAGATGGTCGCTGTGACTTCAAGATCACGGTGAAGAAGCCGACGCCTGAAGCTATCGAGGTTATCGTCCGCAAGAACTTCGAGGGGTGCTTCATGAAGGACAGCCTCGAGGACCTGGTGTTCGCGGCCGTCGAGTCGCTGCACGATCCGCACAAGGTCATAATCGAGTTCCATGCCCTCGGTATCAATCTCGAGGCGACCGAGATGAAAGATGTCCTCAAGGACGTGAAGCAGAAGCACTTCCTGCTCGAGCATATCGTCAGCGGCGCTATGGCTGCGTCGATCCCGGCGCGCGCTACTCGCTACGCCTTCGCCCGTGACAAGGCGAACGGGACAGCCGAAGGCATCACGACTGCCGACGTGGTCGCCTGCGTCAACGACCTGTGGATCGAGAACCGAGGCCTCGAGCACAGCTTCGCGCTCAACGAGTTCCGCGCCGAGTTCATGGCCGAGCTCGAAGAATATAACCGCCAGATCAAGAACAGAAAGGCGCACTGATGAGGTTCTTACTTCGCGTAACGGTTCACGGCTCGATGACGCCGAGGAGTCTGGCGCAATCCATCAAGACCCTCGAAGAGGCCATGTGGCTTGCACCGGATGCTCCTCCTCGGGACACTCATCGGTTTGTTTTGGCTCGATTGGACGTAGTCGACCATGAGGACCAAGACGCCGTAGAACTTACGGGTGAGCTCCTTCCTCGGCAGTTGGACGGCCATTCCGCTATCGCCAACATTCTCGCTGACGCCTTCGAGGAGTTTGGCAAGATGCCCGAAGGCAAGGACATGCCGGGCAATGCGATCACCCTGTGGAAGGCTATGAACCACGGGTGGACTCGTGTCAGCGCAATGCTGAGGACTTATCGCGAGAATTGAGTGGTTGACCCGGACGTAGGTTCATCGTATAAGCTATCTTATGTCCTACGCAGTCGAACAACGAGATAGCTTTTTCTTCGTAGTCGCACGGAAGCACGGCGTCGAGCTGGTAACCGTGTTCGACTACGAAGTTACGGCTAAGGAAATCTGCGCGAAGGCGAACGCCCGCTACCCGGGCTTCCAATCGATCCCCGAAGTTCCCGTGGACTCGCCGTATCCACGAGTTGGACATATCATCCCACGGCCCTACCCAAGAAAGGTACCGCTATGAAGACCACGCTCAAGTTCGAGCGGGACACGAAGAACACCAACGTCTACAAGAACGATGACGAAGGTGCTCCGATCCCGAGCCTCTACATCAACAAGGCCGCGTTCGGCAAAGGCGATCCGCCCAAGTCGATCACCGTCGAGATCAAGGAGATCGGCAGGTGAGCTACACGCTCGTTCAGCACACTGCCTTCTCCGTCGGCGGTAATCCGCAGTTCAAGGCGGCTGTCGAAGAGCGCTCGCTTAGCACTCAGAAACAGGTCCGTGCCGTTGAGCGAGCGGGTGGTCTTGTCTTCAAGACCTACTCCGAGGCGCACGACGCCGCCTTCAACCACAACTATCCGCCTGGCGTCGAGGGCCTGATCCCGCAGGCGAAGGGCAAGTTCGTCTCCCGCGCCGCTGTAGGCGAGGCGATCTTCATTCCGGAGGCAGCATGAAGGACATCGCTGAAAAAGTGGATCGGGTTAAGGACCTGATCGCCGAGCGTCACGGCAAAGGTGAACGCTACCGCTACGGGCGCACCATCGAAGAGGAGCAGATCACCGCCGACTTCATCGGCGAGCTTGTGGGCAACTCGCGCCGTATCGCTACCGCTCTCGAAGGCATCGCCGAGAAGGGCATCGGGGTGAAGGTCCCGCAAGAAACCTACCTTACCATCCAACAGCTCGCTTACGAAGCGGGCCAGAACTTCACGCGAGGTCAGCGGGCTGGCTGACGTGGTATTCGGTGGTTGACCCAGACATTCAAATGCGTTAGAAGGCTCCTGTCGCAATCGTGCGATAGGAGAATGTTATGACAACCACCGTTACCGTTCAGGTTGCCGGCCACAGGGTGCTCGTCACCGAACGCCAGGTCACCGAAGGCCAGGAAGGCCACAACGTCAACGAGAACGAGGTCACCCTGGAGCGTCAGGGACAGACCGGCACGTTCTACGTTCACGGTACCAACAGCCTCGTCATCAAGGAGCTCGACGAAGCCTCTGTGACCGAGGAGTTCCTCAAGACGGGTGGATCGGCGCGACCGATCACCGACGAGGACATCGCCCGCACCAACAACGCCGGCTGATCGCCACGGGAGGAGTTGCTTCGGTAGCTCCTCCCCAGGAGTTTCAAGACATGATGGATAAGAAGTACCGTGTGCCGAAGTCCGCGATCACCGAGAAGGGATTGAAGCGTCTGATCCGCGATGCGGCGAAGAAGCACTCCTCCATCGGTGACTGGGCTCGCGAGCACGACATCACCCCGCAGGCGGTCAGCGCGTTCTTCCGCAAGACGCAGGGTGCCGGCATCAAAATCCCCGAGGTACTCGGCTATCGGCCGCAGGTCATCTTCCTCCCGCTCGACGAGCCGCTCATCCAGGAGCTGCCGGCACCGCGCCGAGTGACCGACAAACCGAGCAAGAAGGTCGATCACAGCAAGGAGCCTGTGGAAAAGGCTTCGGCTCGTCGTCGCACCGACCGCGAGGAGGTCAAGAAGAAGCTGAAGAAGCGGAAGAAGGGTTAGTCCGATGCCGATGCTCTTCTATGGCACTATCGAGGGACGCAAGCGCAGCCTCTACGCCGCGAACCGTCGTCCCATCGAGGTGTCGATCTTCGACGGGTTCAAGATTGGTGACCTCGCGCCGTATATGAGCCTCGATCACCCGTCCGCATACGCTGTCGCCAATCACTGGTGGTTCGAGAGGCGTAAGCACACCGCCATCGCATGGCATCACAAGGAACTCGGCACCGAGCAAGTCGTGTTCCTTCCCGGTCTGCTCAACTGGATGGTCGCACTGGAGCTCGCTCGCATTGAGTTCGCTGAGCTGATCCCATCGCCGATCATATTTCGCTTCAACAATTATGAAGGGGTTTATCTCTATGAATAGCAACTCAAACGGCATGGTTTTCGTCGAGATGAGCCCTGAGCTCGCTGAGTTCGTCATCGAGAACTGCAACATCAATATCGAGATGGGTTTGAAGATGCTCGATCCTACCGGCGTCGCCGCGGGAACAAAGCTCGACCTGTCACGCGAGGCACTCGAGCAGGTCATTGCCCTGAACGAGAAGTTCAAGATGCTCAAGAACGCCACCGAGAGGGCACTGCGATGACCTGCGGTAGGTTTCAAGACCTCTCGGGAAGGGTTTATGGTAGCTTGATGGTTATATCCCGAGCACCAAACTCTGGTTCTTATGTTCGATGGCTTTGCTTGTGTGATTGCGGCAATCAAGTAGTTACTCGGGCTCAGTCACTTAGGGATGGGAAGACCAAGAGCTGCGGCTGTAGGTATGACGGTCGGTCTAACACCCCCACATACACAAGTTGGTCATCCATGAAGAAAAGATGCCTTAATCCGAAGGCGGCTGACTATCACCGGTACGGCGGACGGGGTATTACCGTGGCTCGGCGATGGCTTGAGTTCGAGAACTTTCTCGAGGATATGGGTGAACGTCCTTCCGGTAGAACATTGGGTCGTAAGGATAATGATAAGGGGTATTCAAAGTCCAACTGTCGCTGGGAAACCCCCAAAGAGCAGGCAAACAATAGGAGGTCCCCGAAATGATCCGTCCGATGAAAGGGGCTCAGGTAGAGATAGATCAGTTCCATCTTCTAAGGATGCCCCTATATGCTTTCCCTAAGATCGATGGTTTTAGAGCCGTCCTGTCGCATCGTCCTCTCACGTCGCGCCTGTCACCATTTCCCAACGTGCACTTCGATCGGGAACTCAGCAAGATATTCAAGGAGCCCCTGCTCGACAGTGAGGCCGTCGTCGGTAGTCGTCGAGGTGAAGGGGTGCTCGGTCGCACATCGAGAGGCCTCACATCGAAGGACGGCGAGCCCGACTTCCACCTGTGGTGCTTTGACACGCCGCAACTTGGCTATCGCTATGAGGACCGCCTTCAACTGACGAGGCGGATTATCCGCGACATCGACCACCCGCGCGTCCATTTCCTCAAGCCCAAATTAATCGAGAGCCTTGACGAGCTCGAGGAGTATTTGGAGCGTCGATTGGAAATGGGCTACGAGGGCATTATGCTTCGCTCGCTCGATGGTCCCTACAAGTTCGGCAAGTCCACGCTACGCGAGCAGTGGATGCTCAAGGTCAAACCCTTCGAAGACTTCGAGGCGAGGATCAAGGGGTACTTCGAGGAGGAGGAGAATACCAATGAAGCGAAGCGGGAAGCCACAGGAAAACTTAAGAGGTCGTCGGCGAAAGCGGGCAAAGTCCCGAAAGGCACACTCGGCGGCTTCATCGGCGACGAGCTCGACTCCAAAGGTAAGCCGACGGGGGTTGAGGTTAGAGTCGGAGGAGGATTTACGGCCGCACAGCGAAAAGCTTTCTGGGCTATCCGCGATGAGTTGGTGGCGACCGGCGCGATCATGAAGTGCAAGAAGCAGAAGATGGGCCAGAAGGATAAGCCCCGCCATCCCGGCTTCATGTCTCTCCGCCCCGAGTGGGATTTGGGGTAGAATACGGAAGTTGTCGTGGGTTATCGTTTATCGTATATGATAAAACACGACGCACGATGAGAGGTTTCTTATATGCTTATCGAAATTGACCTGGTCGACGCAGCTATCGTCCACTCTATCCTGATGACCCACGCGGAAATGCAGGACAATCGAGCGGTCAAATCAATGGAGCTTCAATCGCGTTTGCAGCGTGACGAGCCGGGCGAGACTGCGATAATCGACACGTTGGCGGCACAGGTCGCCGATTTTGAGGAGGACACTGAGGAGTTGCGCCGGATTGCTCAGATGTTTCCCCGCCTGATATAAGGAAGGATAACCATGCAAGCGCTTGAAGCACTAACACGACTGCTGTCCATCGCGGACATTCACTTGGGCACCGAACGAGCCCGCCGCGAAGAGCTCGAGGAGGGCGGCCCGGAAATGGATGAGATGGATCGCAAGGAGATTGCGGTCTCTATCTGCCAGGCGATGCTGAACACCGCGATCCCAGTCGCTCGATACCGCGCCTTCGTCCAGGTCGATGACGTGCAGCCGAAGCGCACGGCTCACCAGGCGGGCCGAGCTGTGGAACATGAGTTCACGGTCTGCTCAGTCGATATGGACGGCATCATGAGCGGTCTAATCGGCGTGACGGCGGTTCCGACCAATGTGCGGGTGACGATCTGGGAGCAGCGAGCTGACGGTGCCGACATGATCTCCGGCTATCAGGGCCAGACGAAGACAATGAAGTATCGTCAGTTCCTTCAGGCCCTGAAGGCTCTTGAGACAATGCCTACGGTACAGTAATGTCTCGTCGGCGCAAGGCACGTCGGAAGCAAGTAGCGGGTGGCGACCGGAAGACTCACTCTGAACGGGTGAAGGTCGACCGGCTCCATCAGCATCAGGTTGAGGCCTGGGTTCGGTTCAATCGGCCTGAGCGTCCCTATGCCGCTATCGCCACTCGCAAGCTTCGCTTCTCGGCAATCAATCAGCTGCTCGATGACCGTCCACCGTCTGTCATAAGGCGGGAGGACGGTCTTAGGGTGTATTTGTTCAAAGACGGTGAGGCGCGTGATCTCTTTGTGGAAACCTTTCACGACAGGTTCCGTGCTCGCGCGATCACGATAGGAGGACATCATGGCGCGTAAGAAGAAACAAGCAGCGCCTGTCGATCCTGAGGAGCGCGCTAGGCTGAAGAAGATGCGCGCGTTGCAGCGACGTGAAGCGCGCAAGTTAAATCGCGCCTCAAGGACGTCTGACGCGCCGACAGGACGCACTTCGACAGGTCCCTTGTATTCTGATCCGACGTGTCAGAAGGACGACTACGAGTGGTTGCGCCGTGGCAGTGCTAAGGCGTTCGCCCAGAGGGTATTGAATGATAGTCGAGATCGGCCTTACTGGCTGGTGATCGATAGGCGGACGTATGAGGACGCCGGCATCCGCACCGATCCGGTCGCTCACGTTTATCCCTGCAGTTATACCGTCCGCGGCAATCGCGTCTATTATGGCTTCCTGTTCCAGGAACACCGGGACATGATCGTAGAACGGTGGTCTGAGGTGCATTGTGCGCGCAAGATCACTCGCGAACAAGTTATGCGGGCAGTGCGTCGTCGCTGACGCGATGCGCGTTCCTGACGCGCGATCAATCGACATAATGGCATGAAACGACGCGCCTGGGGCATCCTTAGGTGCGTTTTTCAGGTGATCGATGCGCGATGATACGTTGCGCGACGCTGAAACGACCTAAAGCGCCTCATGTTGTCTGGGTTTCTTTGCCTTGCACATGTTGTCGATCTTGAGGACAACGCCAGCCTTGGGTTCGCCCCACCAACGACTGAACTTCTTGTACTTGAGGGCCTTGCGCTTCTCGATCTTCACGCGGTCTAGCTTGTTGCGGTCGATGAAGTAGTCACATGCCGCCAGCACGTCAGCCAGCTCCTCCTCGGTCGATATAACCAGGCTACGCCTACGCGAAGGATGCTTGCCATTGGGAAAGGTTGAGAGCTTCATGAGCTCAACCACCAGTTCCGAACATTCCTCGGCTGCTTTACGTAGGCCATACCACTTCTTCGCCATCGCAATTCCTTTCACTTGTATCTATAATGGGAACCTTTTGCCACGTCAATCGTTTATATACCTTCTCTTTGAGGGGGCGCGCATATTATGGCGCCACGATAACACCGCGGTTTAAGCAGGGGCGCGTGAGCTATGAAAGAGTTTTTCGGCGACTATTTCGCCATTGGAGTGGGGCTTATGATTGGATCAGCTGCCCATCTGGGTAAATTATTAAGCGAGGGCAAGATGCCCTCCTGGCTTCAAATCGTCGGTTATCTACTGCAGCTCGGCCTCGTCGGTCTTGTCTGCGCTGTGGTCTCGAAGAAGGTAGGCATACAGGATGCTGACGTTCGAGCCCTGTCCGCTGCGATCCTGTCGCTGTCGGCGAACGAGACAATCCAGTTCATCAAGAAGAAGGCGAAGCAGCCTCTCCTTCAAACCCTTATCCGGATACTCTCCGAAGAGACCGAGAAGAAGGGTTGACTTCTCATCGCCCCGTGTTAGATTGGAGTCGCTGAGGAACTAGGTTCCCCGGTAGGTAGAGGGGATGGCACGGTTCGCCATTCTTTGATGAGCGAAGGCACCAGAGTTTAACTCGTGCGACTGCTGCAACAGCGCGGACGCTGTCCCCTCTATCTTTATGGTTGACGCCCCAGGCGCAAACAACCTTGACCTTCTTCCGCTTCGCGAACTTGAAGATGGTCGACAACCACCAGTCATTCCTGTGGCCCACTTGTCCATTGATCTTGGACTGATCGCGCGAGCGGATCGCGTAGATATTCAGGACGAGGATACCACCGTACCCCCAGCCCTTGCTGTAACGGATGACCTTGGAGATCGTCGCGTCGTTCTTCTCATGGTCCGCAGTGCTCGGGTTCATCATCACCCAGATTACCAAAGGGAGACTGGGGTCCCAGCACCGGTATAACCACCAGCGGAATTTCTTACAGGAACTGATCCCAGCCTCACTCAGCATATTAGTCCTCCATCACCGACTCGTTGGGGATCAACTGCCGATGCTGTATCCATCCGTGGAAATTTCCGTGGAACTCGGGCTGCCTCCACATTCCGCCTTGTCCTGCGCTGATGAAGTGATCGGGCGTTGCCTGATGCTCGGCCGGCGATGCATGGACAGGCTGACTGACGACGAGTTTCTCATAGCGAGCGACCTCGGTCTCGTAGTCGGCGTTCCCATCAAACGGGACATAGGACAGCCTCGCGCACCGAGCTGTGGAGAGCTTCCACAGGTACTCGAGTTTTGCCTTGTACCGGTTGTTGAAGGGCATCGCATAGAAGTCGGCGATGTCTTCATCTTCCTCGGTGATGTAAGGCAGGTGCCATTCACCGGGCTGCAGCAGCTTTGGCGTCGAGGCCGCCATCATGCCTTTCATTGCCAACGCGAGGTCATTGAACTCGGGCTGAGCGTAGTCGCTGATCCGCAGGGTGAAGAAGTTCTTCCAGTGGGTTGCGGTGACCAGCACGTCGATCCAGCCGAACCACTCGAGCGGACGATTGGCATGCTGCTTGTGCATACCCTCCCCCGACCACTTCTCCACCTGCCATCGACAAGTATCCGCGAGGACCTGCCACTCGTGTGCCCACTTCGCTTGCAGTTCCGGCGATGCGAGAATGTCCGACTGCATACCCGGCTTGTTCATCCCGAACTGGGGAATGAAGATCGGCTCAGTTAGCAGGACACGCGACGGGACAGCACGACTGCTGCGCGCATTGCGTGAGAAGACCCGATGCGTCATCAGCTCAGAGTGTATAGCTCGCCAATAGCGCAGGTGCATCGTGGTGATACGTATTCCTTCCGGACTGATACTGTCCGCGATCATCTTGACTTCCATGTCAATTATCCTTTTTCTTTGGTGGCCACTTGAAACGGTACTTATCTTTCTTGTCGGCTTTCGCCATTCGACGTTCCCACTCCTTGCGGAGCTCCTTGTCCTCCTTCGTCTGTGGCACCTCCTTCCATTTCCAGTTGCCCTTGCGATCTGTGCCGTTGGCCATCGCGAGCGGTTTGAGGCCTTCCGTAGGTGGTGGCCCTAGCCAACCGCCCGAAGGCGTGTCATCCTTGGGTTTCTTCTTAGCCATGACAGCTCCTTTGACTGTGGCATTGATGTCTGGTATATTTGGCGGGCCGGGGGTGATCGTCCGGAATAATGGAACCATCAAGGAGATAGCTATGAGTAAGAAGACTGCCGATCAGGCCGAGCAGCAGGAACAGACCAAGGAAGAAATGACCGAAGATCGGGTCCAGGGACAGCAGGAGGCCGAGGGGGAAGCCGAACAGGCTCACGAATCGGATCAGGAAGGCGCCCTCGACGGTCTCGATGAGGAGGAGGAGGAGCTTCCCGAGGGCGTGCAGCCGCTGCCGACCGAAGTCAAGGGCGCGCTCGAGGCCGAGTATCCGGTGCTGCGTGAGCACGGGACGCACGACGCCGCGATGAAGGGTCTGCAGACCGACGCTTCGGGCAGTTACGACCGCTCGAAACTCTGACTCCCCCGGAGGGGCAGCAAGGAGGCCGCCGACCCTAAGATCGACGGCCCTCCTCTTAGAACTTGCGGCGCGTGATATGCTCACCCCTGTTGCCTTGCATCGCCACTCGACTTCCATGATTCCTACTACCTAACATACATGAATGGGCGCTGCAACCGCTTCTTCGCGCAGTCGGGACCGAAACCGATCTTGATTGAAGCGGGATCAGTCAACTCGAGTCCACAGGCGGCGCAGCGGCCAGCATGGAAGATCATCACGCCGTCGGGTATCTTCTGGTCCTGGTTGAGCCGGCGCCAGAACCAATCGAACGCATTGAAGCTTTCCTTGAGCCAGTGATACTTCAGGTGCTCCGACTTCCTGGTCGAGCGGAACCCGTCCGGGAAGATCGTGCCGAGATACCGATAGCAGTTCCCGCCCGTTAGGCGTGAGACGAACCAGCTCTCACCGTCGCTTTTCCTGATCTTGAACGTGTAGTGCTTTCCGGTCTTCTCGGAACGCAGGGTGATCTTCGCTTTGCCGGCGAGGACGAACTCGACTGCCGCATGAGCGGTCAGGATGGGGGTCTCGTTCTCCCAGCCCGGATGCCCGAACAAGTCGGGGTCCTCACTTCTTTTTGGCTTTGCCTTCATTGAGGGCCACACTGACTTTCTCCTTGATCTTCGCTGCTTCATCCTTCGGCCACGCCCAGCCGTGCGCCGGCTTCTCGAGCTTCATTGCTCGGAGGACTCCTCGGACTTCTCGTCCTTCGACCTTGAGCTGAGTGGCAATGTTATTCGCACTGACGTAGCCGCTCGTGTCGAACTTGGTCTTGGCGGGCTTAGGTTCCTTGGCTTGTCGCTTAGGCTTATCTCCACGTCCGTTACGGGATACGTCCTCATCACCTTCCCGCTCGGGGCTATCAGGCTCAGCGTCGCCTTGGTCATCTTGATCTTCCTCGTCACGCTTCTTGCCTCCTTCGACTGAGCCATACTTGAACCGGAGCACCCATTGGGCGACTTGCTCATCGCGCCACTCAGCCTCCGCCTCTGTGGGTTCATACTCGAGGAGCATCAGCAGATCGTTGCCTGGCATAGTGATCCGGATGCCGGATGCGGTGATGACGCCTTTCCTGCCGCCGACGGGATCGCACTCCTCCCAGGTGTCGCCATTGAGTAGCTTGGAGAGCATGAACGCCGCGGCGTACTTTGCCTTGAAGTTCAGCACCAGCACGCGCGCGTGTTCTTCGCCATCACGATGGAGGTCGCAATAGATGACGTAGGGGTTGTCCCCGCAAGACCCATATGGAGGTTCAAGACTGGTCTTTGTTTTCTCTTCGTCGGGCGCGTGTGATTTTCTTGCTCGTGCCATGTGCGATCACTCCTGTTCGGAACGTCGTGCATTTTACCTTGAACGCGATGCAAGAGTCAACTGCCCATGTCCCACTTTGTTCGCACTCACAAACGACGGAAGCTCTTCCTCGACCAGTTGGCGGTGGGCTCATCAGTCTCCTTCGCGGCATCGGCTGCCGGCGGCACCGTGAGGAACTTCAAGAGGTGGCGGGACTCCGATCCCGACTTCGCCGCTGACTGGGAGGAGGCCATCGAGGAAGGAACCGACTTCATCGAGGATGCCGCCACCGACCGGGCGTTGAAGAAGTCCGATCCGCTCATGGCAATGATCTTGAAAGCCCGTCGCCCCGAGAAGTATGATCGCGGGAGCAAGCTAGAATTGAG
>Ga0153956_1001954_pt1 | contig 16461 bp, 16 predicted proteins | sample TSFL040MetaG_FD_104704 | JGI IMG/M metagenome (GOLD analysis project Ga0153956, IMG submission 104704) | Attine ant fungus gardens microbial communities from Florida, USA - TSFL040 MetaG | ecosystem: Host-associated > Fungi > Mycelium > Unclassified | place: USA: Florida, Wekiwa Springs... | reverse complement strand
GAGGCGACATAGGTATAGACGGCGAACATGCCGCCGAAACCGATGGCCCCGATGCCGAGCGTCAGCCATACCTGCCCGCGTTTCAGCGCCCCAAGTTCACGCATCGGATGGGCGTCGAGATCGCGCGGTTGCTTCGGCGCGAAGGCCCAGACCAGCCCCATGGTCAGCGCGGACAGCATGGCGACCAGGCCGAAACCGGCGCGCCAGCCGGTGACCTGCCCCATCCAGTTGGCCGCCGGCACACCGATGACCGTGGCGATGGTCAGGCCCAGCATGATGCGGGCCACGGCGCTGGCCCGCCGCTCCACCGGCACGATCGACGCGCCCACCAGCGAAGCGACGCCGAAATAAGCGCCGTGCGGCAAACCGCTGACGAAACGGAAGAACAGCATCCAGTGATAATCGGGAGCCAGCGCGCTCAGGCCGTTGGCGAGGCCGAAGACCAGCATCAGCATGATCAGCAGGAACTTGCGCGACAGCCGCGCCGCCAGAACGGCAATGGCTGGCGCGCCGACCACGACGCCGAGCGCATAGGCGCTGATCACATGGCCCGCCGTCGCCGGATCGATATGCAGATCCTTCGAGAAATAGGGCAGCAGACTCATGGTGGCGAATTCGGTGGTGCCGATGGCGAAACTGCCCATGGCCAGCGCGAACAGCACCACGCCCGGACGGCGCGCGGGCGCGGCGTCAATGACCGCGCCGGGAGCAAGACTTTCCATATTCAGAACTCGCAAACACACACAGAAGACGTGTATTTACAGGTTACCGCACCGGATTACGAGGGCCTTGACGTCACTTATTGTTGCGCCGCATCAATTCTCGACATGCGCCCGCAACCGCTCCATTGCCCCTTCCCATTGGTGGGAGATGATATCGAAATAGTGCCGGGCGTCATCGAAGCGCGGCCGCTCCAGTTGCCAGACCGTCGTGCGGCCGAGGCGCAGGTGAGTGACCAGACCCGCTTTTTCCAGCACATGCAGGTGCTTGGTGACGGCCTGCCGGCTCATATGTGCCGCGCCGGTGAGGTTGACGATGGAGGCCGGGCCGGCGCGCAGCCGCTCGACAATGGCCAGCCGCGTTTCATCGCCCAGGGCCGCGAAAATCGCCGCTTCAGAGGGCAAGCCAGGCCTCGATCAGTCTGGTCTGGGCTTCCCAGCCGCCGTCATTGGCGGTGAAGGCTTCGGCGCGGCGGGCCAGTGGAATATTCTCGAAGCCGCTTTCGGTGATCACCAGACGCACGCCGCCCTCCACTTCCGACAGGGCGAAGGTGCAGAGCGTCATCGGCTCCTGGCTGTAATCGTAATCCGTCCTAACGCCATACGGATGCCAATGGAAACTGAAGCGCGTCTGTGGCGTGATCTCGCCGACGACGATATGGAAAGGTGTGCCTTCATAAGGTTTCTGCATGGCCGCCACCTCGTCATTGACGGCCGTGGGCACGATGACGCCAGTCAGTTTTTCACCGGCGCGGAACGGCCCATCGAAGCGGACGCCGAACCACCGGCCGAACTGATCGGCCTCACTGACCGCCGCCCAGACCTTGCCAAGCGGGGCTTTCAGTACGATTTCCTTGCGGATTTCATTTTGCATCTGGCAACTCCATGGTTGCCCTTTACGTTCGCGGCGGCAAATACGCAACCAAAAAGTTGCTATTCGATCTTGACGGCCTTCGGCTCGCTCTTGCGCAGGGCCAGCGAAATGACCGTGGCGAGGATCAGCGCCGTGCCCAGCCAGTCGTAAAAGCCAAAACGCGTGCCCAGCCAGATCATGCCGATCACCGCCGCCGCCAGCGGTTCGGCGCAGGCCAGTAGGCTTGAGGTTTCCGGCCCGACGCGTTTCACCGCCGTCAGATAAGCATAAAACGGGATCAGGGTGCCGAAGACGATAACAAAGGCGAAGGCGCCGATGGCGGGGGCATCCCAAACGCCTTCAATCGCCCAGGGCGCATGAACAAGACTGAGCGCCAACCCGCCGATCAGCATTCCCCAGCCGATGACGATGGGCGGCGAATAGCGCGACATCAGGGTCAGGGGCTGTATGGAATAGAAGGCCAGCGCCACCGCCGAGCTTAAACCCCAGAGCAGCGCCATTTTCGAGATCGACAGGCGGCTGAGGCTGCCGTGCGTCACCATGAAGAAGGTACCGGCCACAGCCATGAGAACGCACAAGAGTTCAAACGGCGTCGGCCAGCGTTTCTTGCGAAAGGCGAGCCAGCCGACGATCAGCACCGGGCCGGTATACTGGATCACGGTCGCTGTGGCGGCGTTCGAAGCGTTGATGGCGGCAAAATAGGTATATTGCACGGCCAGCATGCCGAACAGCCCGAAGACCAGCATGCGCCGGGCGTCATCCGTGCGCGTCCAGACGGTGAAGAGATCGCGCGGTGTGCGCAGGGCCACGAAACCGAGCATCAACACGCCCGCCATCAGCATCCGCACCGCCACCAGCCACTCGGTATTGACACCGCGATGGGCGAAAAGGAACTGCCCGAAAGTGCCCGATACCCCCCACAACATGGCCGACATGAACGCCAGTCCGCAGCCTTTGAGATAGTCGGATTTCATCATGTACACCTGATTATAGGCCCGCAGTCCTATTCCACAGTCACCGGCCTGGCAAGATTTGAGCAGTAGGCGGGCCACGAAAATCACATCTTTTGGTTGATATCGGAATGTGTCATCATGTTTAACGATTGAAGCAGATGGGGGATTATCATGCAGATCGGCTGGCTTCTCGCGGCGCTGATGTTAACGGGCGCAACTTCTGACAGACCGGCCGATATCGCCAGATCCATTGCGGAAAAACCGCCCGCCGACCTGGATGCCTATTATGCGCTGAAGACGCAACTGGGGCCGGCAGGATTTGCGGATCTTGAGTCGGAGGTGGTAAGATTGGGCAATCAACAGGCCGGTATCAGTGGCGAAAGCGAATATCCGACTTGCCGTTTACCGGACTGGCAACTCTCGGCGGCAGCGGCCATCACGCTGGTGTCCGTGACAAAAGACAATGCGGAGTGGGCCATCAACCGCGCGCAGGCTGTTCGCGCCGAACGCGACCTGGCCAGCTTCCGCAGCCGGGTAATGGCCGGTGAAGCGGTTGATCCCGAGTTCGCCGGCGTTGCGGGCCAAGCCAGACTGGCGGTAACCGAAAAAGAGGTGCGGGCGCGCACTTTTGCCCGGCGCGTGTCGGAGGATCAGTTCGATCGTCTGAGCGCGCGGACAATTCAACAAAAGCGGCTTTGGGCGAAGGATGTGAATCCAAAGGTTCAGGTCTATTTGCTGCAAGCCAATGTCGCGCAGATCTGCCGCACGGACCGGGCCAATACGGAATGGCTGAAAGCCGATGTGAAAACCAATGGCTGGCCGCGCCTCTCTACGGAGGGCGTTAACATGGCAGGCGACGCCTGGCTGCTGATACAGCACGCTGACCATGATCCCGCGTTTCAGCGGGAAGTCCTGATTTTGCTCGAAGCTCTTTTGCCTTCAAAGGATGTGGCGCCGCAAAGCTATGCCCTGCTCTATGATCGTATCGCAACGGCGGATAAACGGCCTCAACGCTATGGCACTCAGGGGCGTTGCACGGGCGAAGCAACCTGGGAACCCTTGCCCGTGGAAGACCCGGATCATTTGGATGAGCGCCGCGCGCAGGTCGGTCTGGGGCCGGAGGCGGAGTACAAGAAGATGTTTTCGTACTGTACGGCTGAGATGACTGCACCGGCGAAGGAGACGTAAACGCGTGCTCGGATTTACTCCACCGTCACCGATTTGGCCAGATTGCGCGGCTGATCGACGTCCGTACCCTTATGGACAGCGGTATGATAGGCCAGAAGTTGGATCGGCACGGAATAGACAAGGGCGGCGATGAACGGGTCGCAGTCCGGCGCCCGGATCACCTGCAAAGCCCTGGCCGCATCGCCCGAAAGCGACGGCACCTTTTGCGGGGCATTGGTGATCATGATCACCCGGCCGCCGCGCGCCGCCACCTCCTGCACATTGGAGGCCGTCTTCTCGAACAGTTCATCGTCCGGGGCGATGACCACCACCGGCGTATTTTCGTCGATCAGGGCGATCGGGCCATGTTTCAATTCGCCGGCGGCATAGCCTTCGGCATGGATATAGCTGATTTCCTTGAGTTTCAGCGCACCTTCCAACGCCAGCGGGTAGGTTTCGCCGCGGCCGAGATAGATGACATCGCGCGCCTTTGAGAGCGCGTGGGTGGTGCGGGCGATCTCGCCATCCATGCCCAGCGCTTCGGCGATCAGGCCGGGAGCTTCGAGCAGGGTCTGGACGTAATGCGCCTCCCCGTCGGCATCAATGCGGCCGCGCTGTGAAGCGGCGCAGACAACCAGAGACAGAAGCGCCGAAAGTTGGGCGGTGAAGGCCTTGGTGGAAGCAACGCCGATTTCGGGACCGGCATGGGTGGGCCACAGGATATCGGCCTCACGCGCCATGGTGGAGGAATGGACATTGACCAAAGCGGCGGTCATCAGGCCCTGATCCTTGCACCAGCGCAAGGCGGCCAGCGTATCGGCGGTTTCGCCCGATTGCGATACGGCCACGGCCAGCGTGCCCGGCGTGACGGCCGGTGTGCGGTAGCGGAATTCCGATGCCACCTCGACATCGACCGGCAATCCGGCCAGTTTTTCAAAAGCATAGCGGGCGATCGAGCCGGCATAGTAGGCGGTACCGCAGGCGATAATCTGTATGCGGACGATTTTTGAGAAATCGACACCGGACTTGATATCAGCCCGCACGGCCTGCGCCACCGGATCGAGATAGGCGGAAAACGTGCGCTGACAGCTTTCCGGCTGCTCATGCACTTCTTTCTCCATGAAATGACGGTAGCTGCCTTTTTCGACCAGAGCGGCGGAAGCGGAAACGGTAACGATCGGACGATTGACCAGAAAGCCGCCGGCATCGCGCACCTCGGCGGAATCTTTTTTCAGGATCACCCAGTCACCTTCTTCAAGATAGGTGACGCGCTGGGTGAAGGGGCCAACGGCGAGCGCATCCGAGCCGAGATACATTTCCTCCTCGCCCCAGCCGATGACCAATGGCGAGCCACGGCGCGCGCCCAGCAGAATATCGTCCTCGCCTTCCACCAGAATCGCCAGGGCATAGGCGCCGTGAAGCTGATCGAGCACCGATTTGAAGGCCTCTTTCAGTGTCTGGCCGGATTTCAGCGCCCCATCGAGCAGGTGGGCGATGACCTCGGTATCGGTATCGGAGTCGAAAACCTCGCCCCTGGCTGTCAGGACAGCTTTCAGTTCGGCATAGTTTTCGATGATGCCGTTATGGACCAGCGTGACCTTGCCGTATTGATGCGGGTGGGCGTTGGCGATGGTCGGCGCGCCGTGGGTGGCCCAGCGGGTATGACCGATGCCGGTCGCGCCGCTGAGCGGCTCTTCGGCGATAACGGCTTCGAGATTGCGGATCTTGCCGGCGGCGCGGCGGCGCTGGATGCCATCCGCCGTCTGGACAGCGATGCCGGCGGAGTCATAGCCGCGATATTCGAGGCGGCGCAGGCTTTCCAGCAGGCGCGGGGCGGCGGGTTCATTGCCGATAATACCTATGATGCCGCACATGAGGATCGTACCTTTTCGCCGTTCGCGCTAAATTGCCATTTTCAAATAGCACATGAAAAATTGAATTGCTATAAATTGGTGTTACAAAAAATGGCGAACCAAGGCCTTACTTTGCTATGAACAGGCAATTAACCGATTATCTTTATAATTTGCACATAAAATGGAGCGAATTTTACAATTCGTGACAGGACGGCAGAGAAAATTTGCAACAAATTAATTGCAAATATTTTATCACGCCCCTAAACGAAACAGGACAGCCAGACGGGGCGCACGGCCCCATCCTCACCCCTGCCTCTTCCCTTGTAATAAAGGGAGAGGGGAAGAATAAGGAGCCGGACATGAGCGAGAACAAGTGGGAGAAACTGCAAGGCGCAGTCAATGCGTCCGGCATTTCGATCAAGGACGTGGCCGAGGCCGCCGCCATCGCCCAGAGCAGCATTTTCCGCGCCATGAACGGCTCCACCAAGGCGCCGCGCCCGGAAACGGTCGATAAGCTGGAGGCCGCCTTTATCTCCCTGCTGACGCAGAAGATCGCCGATTACCGTCAGGCCATGTCGCTTTACGGCTACAACCCCATCCGCAACCGCAACGAAGAAATGGCCACCCATATGCCCGCCATGACCCAGACCCGCAAATATTTCGGCACCGACGGCATCCGCGGCCAGGCCAACACCTTCCCGATGACCGCCGAGGTCGCCTACCGCGTCGGCATGGCCGCCGGCAAGATGTTCATGTCGGATTCGGATCGCCGCCACCTGGTCGTGATCGGCAAGGATACCCGGCTGTCGGGCTATATGATCGAGCCGGCGCTGGTGGCCGGCTTCACCTCGGTCGGCATGGATGTGCGCCTGTTCGGCCCCTTGCCCACTCCCGGCGTGGCCATGATGACCCGCTCGATGCGCGCCGATCTCGGCGTCATGATCTCCGCCTCGCACAATGCCTTCGCCGATAACGGCATCAAGCTGTTCGGCCCCGACGGCTACAAGCTTTCCGATGAAGTGGAACTGGCCATAGAGGCGCGCATGGACGGCAACATTCTCGTTGGGGTCGCCGATCCGCACAAGCTTGGCCGGGTGCAGCGCGTCGATGACGCCCAGTGGCGCTATGTCGAAATCGCCAAGGCCACCTTCCCGCGCCACCTGACGCTGAACGGCCTGCGCATCGTGCTCGATTGCGCCAATGGCGCCGCCTATAAGGTGGCCCCGCTGGCGCTCTATGAACTGGGCGCCGAGGTCTTCCCGCTGGGCGTGACGCCGGACGGCCTGAACATCAATGAAAAGTGCGGCTCCACTCAGCCGCAGGCCATGGCGCAGAAGGTCAGGGAACTGCGCGCCGATATCGGCATCGCGCTCGATGGCGACGCCGACCGCGTGGTGATCTGCGATGAAAACGGCCAGATCGTCGATGGTGACCAGATCATGGCCATCGTCGCCGGCGCTTTGGCTCGCAAGGGTTCGCTGCAAGGCGGCGGCCTGGTGGCCACGGTGATGTCGAACCTCGGCCTGGAAAGACATATGCGGAAGCTTGGTTTGTCACTGGAGCGCACCAAGGTCGGCGACCGTTATGTCATGGAGCGGATGCGCGAGGGCGGTTTCAATATCGGCGGCGAACAATCCGGCCACGTCATCCTGAGCGATTACGCCACCACCGGCGACGGCCTGATCGCGGCGCTTCAGGTGTTGGCCGAGCGGGTCGAATCCGGCAAGCCGATGAGCGAGTTGGGCCGCCAGTTCGAGACTGTGCCGCAACTGCTGAAAAACGTGAAATACACCGGCCAGAATCCGATGGAGCGCGAGGCGGTCAAGGCGGCGATCAAGGCCGGCGAAGAGGCCCTCAAGGGCACCGGCCGCGTTCTGGTGCGACCTTCCGGCACCGAGCCGCTGATCCGCGTCATGGCCGAGGGTGACGACGCCGATCAGGTCCGGGAGGTGGTCAATGCAATCATTGACGCCATAAAAGCAGAATCGTAACGGCTCCTTGAAGCCTGTTGTGATTGCAACGGCTTTCGACTACTTGGTTACAAGGCTCAACATGTGCGGGTATTCAGGCCCGCTTTTTCATGTCCATTGACTATACGCTCGTTTCAGGTCCGCGAAGCGGCCTGACCTTCGATTTCGTTCCCAGCCATCACAGCAATAATGATGCCGGCCAATATTCCGAAGACCGGCATGGACCGGACGTTTTCAGCATCAGGGAGAACGCCTTTCTCTTTCTGGAAAAAGCCGTAGCCGATGCTTTTCCGGATTGGTACAAAGGCTATTACCATTGGGGGGTCTGCTATCTGCCAGCAGAAACCTGGCTGATCATATTCGAGAATTTGCGTGTCCTTCGTTTCGACATACGTGCGGGCATGCACCCGAAGCAATTGCTGGAAAAGCATGTGCCAAATCGCGGTCTGCTCATGTATCCGGGCACGCTGAACCGCAAGGCATTGCTGGATTTTCTGGACCGATTCGAGCACCGGGCACGGCAGTTGCTGGAAAGATATCCCTATCTCGTCACAGGCGGCATCTAAAAATAATCAGGATAGTGAGGACATGCTGAAAGGCCGCGGCCGCATACTAGTCTGCGTCATGGCAGAAGACGATGGGCCACCTCTTAAGTTTCAGGATGTGGGGTCCGCGCCCCCACAAACCTTTGTCTTATTCAAAAGAGAACCCGGCCTCTTGCTGGCCGGGTTCTCTTTTGAAGGAGAGAAGATATGGGGTCACGGACCCCACACCCCATAACTTAAAGGATGCTCTGGCCGGTCTTGGCCCAATCGGCCAGGAAGGTTTCCAGGCCCTTGTCGGTCAGCGGGTGCTTGAACATGTCGCGGAAGGTCTGCGGCGGCAGGGTGGCGCAATCAGCGCCGGCGATGGCGGCCTGGGCGACATGGGTATTGTTGCGCAGGCTCGCCGCCAGGATTTCGGTGTCGAAATCGTAATTGTCATAGACGGCGCGGATATCGTGGATCAGCTGCATCCCGTCGGCGCCCTGGTCATCGAGGCGGCCGACGAACGGCGAAACGAAGGTGGCGCCGGCCTTGGCGGCCAGCAGGGCCTGGGTTGCCGAGAAACACAGGGTCACGTTTGTCATCAGGCCCTGGGATGAGAATTCCTTGGTGGCCTTGAGGCCATCGATGGTCAGCGGCACCTTGATGACCACATTGGTGGCGATCCTGGCCAGCTTTTCGCCTTCCTTGATCATGGTGGCGGCGTCGGTGGCGGCGACTTCGGCCGAGACAGGCCCTTCGCACAGCTCACAGATTTCCTTGATCACCTCAAGAATGTTGCGGCCGGACTTGGCGATCAGGGTCGGATTGGTGGTAACGCCGTCGATCAGGCCGGTTGCCATCAGTTCGGCAAGAACCTGGGTGTCGGCGGTATCGGCAAAAAGCAGCATGAAGGGCTTCCTTGGAAAAGGGTGACGTGAACAGCCAGTTTAAGGAATAGCTTCCAACCGGCATGATAATTCTGTATGGGAGGCTTAATCCCCATTCCCCCCCGAAAAAGCAAGTTTTATCTGTTATGAGTGATGCCGTTTTGAAATCGGAAGCTCCCAAAGTAGGTTTCGTCAGTCTGGGCTGTCCCAAGGCGCTGGTCGATTCCGAGCGTATCCTGACGCGCCTGAAGGGTGAGGGTTACGACACCTCGGCCTCATATGCCGGGGCCGATGTCATCGTGGTCAATACCTGCGGCTTCCTCGATTCCGCCAAGGAAGAAAGCCTTTCGGCCATCGGCGAGGCGCTGGCGGAAAACGGCAAGGTCATCGTCACCGGCTGCATGGGCGGCGAGGAAGATCTGATCCGTTCGCGCTTTCCCAATGTCGCCGCCGTCACCGGCGCGCACCAGTACGACGCGGTGATGGACGCCGTGCATACCGTGGTGCCGCCCAAGCCCGATCCCTTCCGTCCGCTGGTGCCGGAGGATTCGGCCGGCGTGCGCCTGACGCCTAAGCATTATGCTTATCTCAAGATTTCCGAAGGCTGCGATCATCGCTGTTCCTTCTGCATCATCCCGTCGCTGCGCGGTGATCTCGCCTCGCGCCCGGTGGCGGAAGTGCTGCGCGAGGCCGAAATCCTCGCCAAATCCGGCGTGAAGGAACTGCTGGTCGTCTCGCAGGATACCTCGGCCTACGGGCTGGATATCCGCTACGCCCAGAGCGAATGGCGCGGCCAGAACTGGAACGCCTCGTTCGAGGACTTGGCGCGTGGTTTGGGTGAACTCGGCATCTGGGTGCGGATGCACTATGTCTACCCCTATCCGCACGTCAATTCGGTCATCCCGCTGATGGCCGAGGGCAAGATCCTGCCCTATCTCGATATTCCCTTCCAGCACGCCTCGCCGAAGATTTTGAAAGCGATGAAGCGCCCCGGCAACCAGGAAAAGACGCTCGACCGCATCCTCTCCTGGCGCGAAGTCTGCCCGGACCTGACCCTGCGCTCGACCTTCGTGGTCGGCTTCCCCGGCGAGACCGAGGCCGATTTCAACTTCCTGCTCGACTGGCTGGAAGTGGCGCAAATCGATCGCGTCGGCGCCTTCGCCTATGAAAACGTCGAGGGCGCGGCCGCCAAGCTGCTGCCCGACCATGTGCCGGAAGAGGTCAAGCAGGACCGTCTGGCCCGCTTCATGGCCGTGGCTTCGCGCATTTCGACGCAAAAGCTGGCCAATAAGGTGGGCCGCATCGAGGACTGCCTGGTTGACGACATCCGCAATGACGGCACCGCCATCGCCCGCACCAAAGGCGACGCGCCGGAAATCGACGGCCATATCTTCCTCAAGGGTTTCAATGGCCTGAAAACCGGTGATCTGGTCAAAGCGAAAGTGACCCGGGCCGACGCCTATGATCTGTGGGGCGAGCCGGAAGGCCTGATCAAGCTCAATCGTGTGCCGGGTGTTCGCCCCGCCGTCCGCCGCCATACCCTGATATCGCGGATATAGCAGCTGTCCCTCCCCGGCATGACCGGGGAGGCAATTCAAAACTTTTCAGTCAGCCGGCGCGACAGGCGCTTCTTGATGCGTGCCAATGCTTCCGCCGAGGCCGGATTGATGAAATCATAGCCGATAGCCGCCCAGTCGGGATCGTCCTTTTCGTAACCCAGGCGTGGCAGGATTTCGAGCGAGGTCACGAAGGCATGCGTGCGGTAGGGCAGAAGCACGCCGCCATTTACCACCTGATGCGCCCTGGCTTCCTCATAGTTGCGGAACCAGTGATTGATCGAATCCTTCAGGCCGGGGCTGGCGAAAACTTCGGAGAAATCGACCTCTTCCGCAGCCGTTTTCAACGCGGTCCAGGTCGGGAAACCGGCTTCATGGGCGATCACAGTCAGGGCGTGCTTGAGTTGCAGGCCGGCGGGGGCGTTTTCCAGATGGCGGAAGCGGTCGCGCGCCGTTGCCTCATCGGCGCGCACGGCTTTCAACAGCCTGGCGGCGTCGCGTTTATATTGTTCGATGGGTTTGAGGTCATGCACGTCAGGCATGGGGAATCTCCTTTGCGTCACGGCTTTTCCCCATCCCGGAAAGCCACAAAAGAGCAGATTATATATCGCAAGTCTCTTGCAACAGGCTGACGTCACCGTCTTTCGCGGGGTTGAGCCGACCTGCCGGCTCAGGGTGCTTCTATTCGTCTTGCTTTTAAAAAGCAAGACCGCTCAAGCGCCGCGAGGCTCGCCGCAACGGCGGCGGCGGGCAGTCGCCCTTGCCAAAGCCTGGAACGCTTTGGAAATCATTGCGCCTGGTGTTTGCATTTTCTTCATGATTGCGGCGTGAAGTGATGTTAAGGAATTGGGGATAGCGTTCCCAAAACTCAGATTTCGGGCGGGCAGATTGATCAATCTCAAAGAGACGCTTCAGACCTTCGATCACGCGCATCCCGTCATGCCGCCGCTGGCCGGTGTGCTGAAAAAAGGCCCTGCCTATCACGATCGCTGGTGGTTGACCGGAGATGGCCTGCGCATGTATGCCCGCGATTATACCGCCGCCGCCGGACGCGTGCGGCTGCCGGTGATCTGCCTGCACGGCCTGACGCGCAATTGCAGCGATTTCGAGGAGGTCGCGCCCTGGATCGCCGCGCTCGACCGCCGCGTCATCGCACCGGATTTCCGCGGCCGCGGCCTGTCGGAAAACGATCCCGACGCCATGAACTACCACCTGTGGACCTACGCCAAGGACATACTCGACCTGTGCGACGCCTTCGGCATCGGTCAGGCGATCTTCATCGGCAATTCGATGGGCGGACTGGTGACCATGGTGCTCTCCACCCTGCGGCCCAACCTGATCAAGGCGGCCATACTGAACGATATCGGCCCCACCCTCGCGCCAAAGGGCCAGGCGCGGATTTCGGCCATGGCCGCCCTGCCCCGCCGCGCCATGCGCAACTGGCAGGACGCCAGCGCCTTCATCGCCGAGCAATACCGGCTGATTTTCCCGGACAATACCCCGGCGGACTGGCTGGAATTCGCCCGGCGCGTTTTCCGCAAGGGCCGCGACGGCAACCTTCACCTGGCTTATGATCCGTGCATCACCGACGCCTTCCGCACCCTGACGGTCGGTTCGGCCGCCTATGATCTGGCGCCCTGCTACGCCAGCCTGGCGCATGGCCGCCGGATACTGCTCGTTCGCGGCGCACTGTCGGATGTGCTCGACGCGGCGGAAGCGAAAAAGATGGTGGTGTCGAAGGACGTGACGCGGGTGGATATCGACCGCGTGGGCCATACCCCCCTGCTGACCGAACCGCAGGCGCGGATAGCCATTACCGACTTCCTTGAATCACAGGGGTAAAGCGCCCATATCGCTTTCATGCTTGTGAGGTGCTGATGACGCGGACCGTGGTTTTTGACAGCCCGTTTTTGCTGGGTTTCGACGATATGCGATTGCTGATCGATCGCGTCGGCCGCAGCCATGACAACTATCCGCCCTATAATGTCGAATCCCTGAGCGCCGATCATATCCGCATCAGCATCGCCGTGGCCGGCTTTACCGCCGATCAGTTGCGCATAGAGGTGCGCGGCGCCCATCTGACCGTTTCAGCCGCAAGAGATCGCGCCGGAGAGGCGCCGGAGCGGGAATATCTGCATCGCGGCATAGCGCTTCGCGGGTTCAATCGCGCCTTTGTGCTCAGCGACGGCCTGGAAATCACCAGGGCCAGCCTGGCCTATGGCCTGCTGCATATCGACCTCATCCGGCCGAAACCGATCGACACGGTGAAGATCATCCCGATTGAGGTCGGGACGTAGCTTCGCGCCAATGCCATGGAATCTCCAAAATTCATTCATTGAATTTTGGCAAGGGCGACCGCCCGCCGCGCACGTTTGCGCGTAACCTCTTACGAAAAAAGCCTCATCGTTATTTGCGCAGCAAATCACAATCAGGCCGCGTTTGTATCCGCCATGCTGGTAAGTATGGCGTAGAGCGCGTCCGGCTTGTCGATCAGGCGCAATTGCTCGCGCAGGTCCTTCTGGCGCAGCAGGCGCGATACCTTGGCCAGGGCGCGCAGATGCTCGGTGCCGGCGTTTTCCGGCGCCAGCAGGGCGAAGATCAGGTCAACCGGCATATCGTCGATGGAATCGTAATCGACCGGCACATCCAGGCGCACGAAGATACCGTGCATCCGGTCGAGGCCCGGCAGGGCGGCATGCGGCACGGCCACGCCCATGCCGACGCCCGTGGAACCGAGTTTTTCGCGCTCCAGCAGGGCCTGATGCACATCGGCCGCCTCCAGGCCCAACTGACGCGCCGCCACGTCAGCCACCATCTGGAGGGCCTGACGCTTGGAGTTGACACTGACATTGCCGAGAATGGCGCGCCGGTCCAGCAGGGTGGTTAAAAACATAGCATATCCGTAATCGACATTTCCGGCTCCCCTCAGCCTGGGTGTTTCGGACCCGCATGGCGGACGGGGCGCAGCGAACGCCTGCCATAGAGAAGTGGACCCGGAAGGTCAACCTATTCTCAAATGACAGGCGAAGGCGCGTAACGCTCCCGTCCCGGTTTTCCCCGGATATGACTGTTTACTGGGTGGTCACTTTCGCGCCGGTGCGTTCCGGATCGATCCAGCCGATATTGCCGTCCGGCCGGCGGTAGATGACCGACAGGCCGCCATGCGCCGCGTTGCGGAACATGATCGCCGGATAGTTGGACAATTCCATTTCGGCCACGGCACTGGAAACCGTCATGGTGCGCAGCGCCGTCTCGGTTTCGGCGATGATCATCGAATGGGGCGGCGAGGTATGATCCATGCCGTCGTCCATTTCATCGATCTCGCTGTCATCCTCGCCGTCATAGGCGCGAAGGACCGTGACGTTCGCCGTCTCTTCCTTGACCGGCGTGCCATTGTGATGCTGCTTGAGGCGGCGTTTATAGCGGCGGACCCGCTTTTCCATATTGTCGAGCGTACCGTCAAAGGCCGAATGGGCGTCACCGCCGAAGGCGTGCGATACCAGCGTCTGACCCGACGCGAGACGTATCCAGCAATCCGCCTTGAAAAGGTAACCCTGTTTCGAGATGGTGACCTCCGCGTCACCGCCGCGCTCGAAGTATTTCGCAATACCCTGAGCCAACTGAGTCTCGATGCGCTCGCGCAGAGCGTCACCCACTTCGACCTGTTTTCCACTGACTTGAATTTGCATAGCGATATGTCGCTCCGTTCTTAAAGAATAAAGAACCGTCGCCGGCCTGGAGGCGCCGGCGGCAATGATGCCCGCGATTAGCCTGACGGACACGGCAAGCTTACGCTTCCCAGCGGGGTTTGGAAGTCAAGAAAATGTGTAGGCGCTGCGGCATAAAACCACCCCTCTTCACCTTGATTATTATGAATTAATTACAGGGTCGGAGATCATGATGCCGCCGGCCGATACGCCTGCCGCGCGACTCGATCAACGGTTTTGACGCTTGCGCTCCACCGAGGACGGAATACGCAGGGCTTCCCTGTATTTGGCCACGGTCCGCCGGGCGATATCGACTCCGGCCTCTTTCAGGATTTCGACGATGCGGTCATCCGAAAGGATTTCCCCGGACGTCTTTTCCCCGTCGATCAGGTTCTTGATCTTGTGGCGCACCGCTTCGGCCGAATGGGCCGAGGTGCCGTCGTTCGAGGCGATGGAGGAGGTGAAGAAGAACTTCAACTCGAAGACCCCGCGCGGCGTGGCGATGTATTTGTTCGAGGTCACGCGTGAGATGGTCGATTCGTGCATCCCCACGGCGTCGGCCACGGTTTTCAGGTTGAGCGGACGCAAATATTCGACGCCATAGACGAAGAAGGCATCCTGCTGGCGCACGATTTCGGCGGACACCTTGAGAATGGTGCGGGCGCGCTGGTCCAGGCTCTTGATCAGCCAGTTGGCCTGGCTGAGGCAGTCGTTCAGATAGGATTTTTCGGCCTCGGAGCGCGCCGATGTCGCCACCCGGGCATGATATTTCTGATCGACCAGAACGCGCGGCAGGGTGTCGGAATTGAGATCGATGCGCCAGCCGCCGGTAGCGTCCGGGCGGACGAAGACATCGGGCACCACGGTTTGCGACGGTTCGGCGCCGAAAGCCGCGCCCGGCCGGGGATTGAGCGATTTCAGCTCGGCGATCATTTCCGAGAGGTCTTCCTCATCGACGCCGCAGATTTTACGCAAGGCGCCGAGATCGCGGCGGGCCAGCAGTTCGAGATTATCAATCAACGCCTGCATGGCCGGATCGAAACGGTTACGCTCGATCAGTTGCAGTTTCAGGCATTCCGGCACGCTTTGCGCCATGATGCCCGTCGGCTCGAAGCCCTGGCAGGCGGTCAGCACCTTTTCCACCAGATCAAGCTCGCAACCCAGCCGGTCGGCGATTTCCGCCAGCGGCGCGCGCATATAGCCGGCCTCATCGACCGCATCGATCAGGATCTGCGCGATGGCCATTTCCGGCGCGCTGAAATGGGCGATCAGCGCCTGGTCGGTCAGGTGTTCGGTGAGGGTTTTCTCGCGCGTCAGGACGCGTTCCATATCCTCGTCGCCATCGAATCCGCCGCCGCCCTTGCCGGCCCTGGACCAATCGACCACCGGACCTTCCCCGGTATCTGCGGCGGCCGATTCACGTTCGCGCACCACCGGCTCGTCATCGCCATAAACATCGGAACTGGAGGCATCGAGATCGGAATTGGCGGCGATCGTATCGCGGTCGCCCAGTTCCAGTTCGCGGGAATCACCAGGCTCGGGCGCCGCCTCGGCATCGCGCGCTTCATTGGCCTCCCCCACCGGATCGCTGTCGTCGCGCTGAAGCAGTGGATTGCGCTCCAGTTCGGTTTCAATCACCGCCTCAAGCTCAAGGTTCGACAATTGCAGCAGCTTGATCGCCTGCTGCAATTGCGGGGTGATGACCAGCCCCTGCCCCTGCTTGAGTTCTAACCTTTGACCGAGCGCCATTGCGTGCCTTCAAGCGCAATCCGAAAAGTGGACGCCACTTTTCGGATATATTGCGCGCCAACAAAATAGACAGTTTCGCGTCATACTGAGCGAAAATCGTCTATATTTCTTTAGCTCCGGCAATTTTTGCGGCAGCCATACGAAAATCAGCCGCCATTCTGCGTTAACAAGTGCTGTCGAATGGTTAATGGCCGATCACAATCGGCAATTTATGCCCAGCGATCTGGGCCGGACCGATATTCAGCAAGCGCCCTTATACCTCCCCACTTGTGGGGAGGGGACCGCACGACCGCAGGGAGATGCGGTGGTGGGGGTGTCGCCGTCAATACGCTGAATGCCGCTCCAGCCCGGCGCCTAATTAAAGGACTCACCGAGATAGACGCGCTTCACTTCGGGATCGTGGGTGATCTCGTCCGCCGTGCCCTCGAAAAGGACTTCGCCGGAATGGATGATCGAGGCGCGATCGACCAGATCGAGCGTTTCGCGGACATTGTGGTCG
>Ga0153956_1001953_pt1 | contig 16462 bp, 11 predicted proteins | sample TSFL040MetaG_FD_104704 | JGI IMG/M metagenome (GOLD analysis project Ga0153956, IMG submission 104704) | Attine ant fungus gardens microbial communities from Florida, USA - TSFL040 MetaG | ecosystem: Host-associated > Fungi > Mycelium > Unclassified | place: USA: Florida, Wekiwa Springs... | reverse complement strand
GCTTCACCATGGAAGACGACCGCATCATCGCGGGCCGGCTCAAAAGCAAATTCGGCCTGGAGATCGTGGCGCCCGATGACGCGGATCGCGCCACCGTCGATACGATCATCCAGACCGAACTTTGCCGGGGTCAGTTTCTCGAACCATCGCGCGCGGCGTATCGCGATGTGATGGCGCGGCTTGTCGCGCAAGGCTGCGAAGGCGTGATCCTCGGCTGCACCGAGATTCCGCTTCTCGTGAAAGATGGCGATGCGCCCGTGCCGCTCTACGACACGACAACGCTGCACGCCCTTGCCGCTGTCGATCTTGCTCTAGCCTGACGCGCTTTACGCGTGCGGGCGATGCTCCGCCGTCGCTGTGGAGCGGTCCGGCGTCGAACGATGCTCCTGCGTCTGCGTGGCGCGCAGGCCGCGAAGGCCATAGCGTTCCACATTGCGCTGCCAGCTCAGAAATTCCTCCACCGTCAGCGCATAGCGCTCACAGGCGTCGTCCAGAGAAAGAATGCCGCCGCGCACGGCAGCCACCACTTCCGCCTTGCGGCGCGGGACCCAGCGCTTCGTATCCGGCGCAGGCAGATCGGCGAGTGAAAGCCAACGCCCGTTCGGTCCCATGACGGTTGCTTGGATATTGTTGTCGAATTCTTGTCCCATGCGTCACCTCGCTGTTACGAAACGGAGAAAGCGCGGGTAGCACAATGCGTTCCGTGTCTGCTCACAGCACATCGCGAATGCGTTAAGCGGATGCAAACGGCATTGTTCGAACGCAGTTTGAATTGCGATCAACTGTTTCGTTCTGCGTCACGCCGTCTCAAAAATGTACGCACAGAAAAAAACGCTGTCGTCGTGTTGAACAAACATGCGATGCCGAAACGCAGTATTTTCGCGCTTAATGACAAAGTGTCGATGCAGGAAAAGTTCCACCGCCATCGCTTTGCCGCAAAGCTGAATCGAAAAGCGCATGGCTTTAACCCGCTGTGACAAAGCTGTGGCATCGCCCGATTCAGCAATCCGCCACTGTCGGTTTGCCTGTCATACGGCGTTATCGTAAGTTGCGCCCGCGTCAGATGGCCGGATGGCCGCGGGGTTTCGCAAGAAGCTTCGAGGAAAGTCCGGGCTCCACGGAAACACGGTGACGGATAACATCCGCCGGGGGTAACCCCAGGGAAAGTGCCACAGAAATGAAACCGCCCACCGGCCTAAAGCCGCGGCAAGGTTGAAAAGGTGCGGTAAGAGCGCACCGCGTCTCTGGCAACAGAGATGGCAAGGCAAACCCCACCGGGAGCAAGACCAAATAGGGACGGCACGTAATCCGTTTCCGGATAGCCGTCCGGGTAGGTCGCGTGAGGTGTGGGGCAACTCACATCCCAGAGGAATGGCCATCCATCTCCCGAAGCCTCGGCGTAGGGAGAGGACAGAACCCGGCTTACAGGCCATCTGACGCATTAGAACACGTCATGGCCGGACAGCGAGGCCGAAGGCCGAAGCGCGATCCGGCCATCCAGCTTTAACCGACCATGCTTTGTGGGGACCGAGGTGAGTTTGTCACTCCGTTCAAACCAAAACAGCTCTAGTGCTTCGCTTTCTTCGCGTGTTTGCGCTTTTCGGCGAAGTGCTGGCTTTTGCTCTTCTTGAACGGCGGCTTGCCGCTGTGCTTGCGCGGCGGTGCGCTTCCCGCGCTGTCGGGCATCGCGGTGTCGACGCTCGGGCCATCCGGCGCGGCGAAGATGCGCACGCCGCCTTTCTTGCGATCTGCCACACGGGCCGCGAACGCTTCGGCGACATCGGGTGAAACTTCGAAGCGCGTTTCGCGCTCATAGACGCGGATCGCACCGATATCCTTCTTGGTGATCTCGCCCTGGCGGCAGATTTCCGGCAACAGCCATTTGGGATCGGCCTTGCGCTCGCGCCCGACGGTGATCTTGAACCACACGCCGTTTTCCATATCGCCGGGCCGCGGCGCGCGCGCGGTTTCGGTGCGCTCACGCGGCGCGGCGCCTTCCGCTCCAAATTTTTGTGCACGCCGTTCGGCGCGGTTGCGCGGCTCGCGCGGCGTTTCGCGGCCACGCTGTTCGCCACGCGGCTCGAACACTTCGCCGATGTCTTCCGGCGCGGGCAATGTCGCGCGGTACATCTTCACGAAGGCCGCGGCGATGTTCTGCGGATTGTGCGCGGCGAGCAGGCTGTTCGCCATCGACAGTTCTTCGTCGCTGCTGGGTTCGGTCAGGATCGGGTTCTGCAACAGCCGGTCCTGATCCAGCTTGCGGATATCTTCGGCGGACGGCGGTTCGGTCCAGGTGAACTGCACCCGCGCACGGCTCAGCATTTCTTCGGCGCGGCGGCGGCGCGAATTAGGGACGAGCAGAATGCTCACGCCTTTGCGGCCCGCGCGTCCGGTGCGGCCGCTGCGATGTTGCAGCACTTCCGCGTCGTTCGGCAGATCGGCGTGAATGACCAATCCCAAATTCGGCAGATCGAGGCCACGCGCCGCAACGTCGGTCGCCACGCATACCCGCGCGCGTCCATCGCGCAACGCTTGCAAAGCATGATTGCGTTCGTGCTGGCTGAGTTCGCCGGACAACGCCACCGCCGCGAAACCGCGCTCCAGCAGAATGGCTTCCAGATGGCGCACCGAATTGCGCGTGGCGCAGAAGATCAGTGCATTGGGCGGGTCCATGAAGCGCAGCAGATTGACGATGGTGCTTTCCGCCTTGTTGTGCGCAACGCGGATGGCGCGATATTCGATGTCCGCATGACCTTCGCTTGCACCCAGCGTTTTGATGCGCAGCGCGTCGCGCTGATAGTGTTGCGCCATATTGACGATGGTCTTGGGCAAGGTTGCGGAGAACAACAGCGTGCGCCGCTCCGGCGGCGTCGTTTCCAGAATGAATTGCAGATCTTCCCGGAAGCCCATGTCGAGCATCTCGTCCGCTTCATCCAGCACGACGACTTTCAACGCCGAAACTTTCAATGCGCGCCGTTCCAAATGATCGCGCAAACGTCCCGGCGTGCCGACGACGATATGCACGCCGTTTTGTAATTGGCGGCGCTCGCTGCCCGGGTCCATGCCGCCGACACACGCCACCACGCGTGCCCCGGCATATTGATAAAGCCAGTTCAACTCGCGCTGCACCTGCAACGCTAGTTCGCGTGTCGGCGCGATGATGAGCGCCAAAGGTTCGCGCGCCGGGCCGAAGGTGCCAGCGCCTTCCAGCAGCGTCTCGGCCATCGCGATGCCATAGGCCACGGTCTTGCCGGAGCCGGTCTGCGCGGAAACCAGAAGATCGCGCTCCTCCGCATCGGCCTCCATCACGGCGGCTTGTACGGGCGTGGCTTCTTTATAGTCGCGCTCGGCGAGGGCACGGGCGATGGCGGCAGGGGTCTTGCGGAAAGCCAAAATGGAACCTTTGGGGGAGAGGCGCCTCATTGGCGCGCGCTCTCTTTATCCCTATTGGCCGCAAAAGACAGGGAAAATGCGTTTCAGGCCGCTTTTGCCGCGTCCGCCGCTTCCAGCGCGCGTTCGCCGGCGTGCAATTCCAGCGTGAACATGGCCGCAAACCACTGGTAACCGGCATCGATGAGATGCTGGTTCAGATAGATGCCTTTCCCGCTGCCATCGTCCAGAACGAGCAGCCCCTTTTCCTGCGCGTTCTTCAGGATCTGCTTCACATGCGCGCGCGAAACCGCGAAGCGCCGCGCCAGTTCGGAGATCGTGATCTGTACATGCTGTCCGCCACTCGGCGGCCCGTCTTTGCCCGCCGCCGCGAAGAGGCTGAGGAAGATCAACACGCCCGCATTGGCGTCGGCGAATACGGCGAGTTGCGGCGGCACATGGTTCATCAGCCGGTATCCCGCGATGTAGGATTCGATGATGTGCTGCAGATAGGTCCGCAGGAAAACTTCGCTTTCACGTGCGGCACGCGCGATGCCGGCCTTCTCCGGCATCATTTCCGCCAACGCATCGAAATAGCCGATCCAGCGGCTGAGGAAAGTGTCGACCAGTTTCGGCGTCGGCATCAACAGACGAATGCGCCGGTCCTTCGGCGCGGGCGCGTCCACGACGTGACCCGACATCTGCATCACGGCCAGCATCGCGGCGGTGCGTCCGGGGCTGCACATCTGGTGCTGCGCGCAGAACGCTTTCAGGCGGCTGGAGGTGAGGCCGCTCGCCGGATCGTTCGGATCGCGCGTGTAATGCAGATAGAGCGCGGCATGCGCGACCTGGATGCGCCCGCGGTCGTTGCTGATGAGATTGAGGAAACGGTTGCCGACAAACTGGTCGATGAAGGTGCGCGCAAGCTGCATCACATAGCGCGGAAAATCCGGCCGCGCGCGGAACGCCGCCATCACCGCCGGTGAAAACGGATCTTCCATCGCCGGTATTTGCGCTTGCGATCCCGCCGCCGACATGACGCCCCGTTCAACTTTTCCGCCAACCCCTTCGGCGGAAGATGTGGTCAGTTTTCTACAGGATCGTGGCCGATCTGACCAATTATTTGCAGTTGTTGTTCCGTCCCTAACCGCGCTTTTTGAAACACTTTTCGTGTCGGGGCGGTAAGCATGTTCGGGAAAATTCATAAGACGCATGCCGGCTTCGGCCTGCTGCTTCTGGGCGCGCTCACAGCGTCGCCCGCACCGGTTGACGCCGCGGGCGACACTTGCGGCAGCGGCACGGCGACAGCGGATCAATCGGTGACATGCGGCTCGGGGAGCGAAACCACCGGCCTGCAAAGTTCTGCCTATGGTTATCTCAGCAAGGCGAGCAACAACGTCGCGGCCGCTTACGGCACGAACAGCAATGCCAGCGGGCAGGGCAGCATCGCCATCGGTTATTCCGCCGGCGCCAGCGGCACATCCAGCACCGCCGTCGGCAGCGCGTTCGATCTGAACGGCAACAGCATTCTCGATGCGGGCGAAACCACCGGCGCATCGGCGACGGCGGCCAGTGCGTTCGGCGCGGCGGCGCAAGCCCAAGGCGCATACTCCACCGCCATCGGCACCGGCACGCGCGCCGTGGACCAGTTCAGCACCGCCGTTGGATACCGGGCGACGTCCTACAATCAGGGTGACACGACGCTGGGCACCAACACCATTGCGGGCGTGAGCGGTGGCACCACGCAATACGACACCGCCGTCGGCTATGCTGCGCAAGCCACCGGCGGCCACAGTTCGGCGTTCGGACAGATCAGCAGTGCCAGCGGCAATTACGCGACGGCTTTGGGCTATTTCGCAAACGCGGCCGGCCCGAACTCGGTGGCGGTCGGGTCGGGCAGTTCGGCCAGCAGCTATTATGATGTGGCCATGGGCCTCAACAGCGCGGCCTCCGGCGGGTCCAGCGTATCGATCGGCGACCGCAGCACCGCCTCCGGAGACTCCGGCGTGGCATTGGGTGCGCAGGCCATCGCGCAAGGCGATCATTCGGTTGCCGTCGGCGGCGGCGCCAGCAATACGGGCGCGCACGCTTATGCGGATTCGGGCGTTGCCGTCGGCTGGGGAAGCGTGGCGGGCGTCGATGGCGGCCCGCAATTCTCCGATACCGCGTTCGGCACCTATGCGAAGGCAACCGGATACGGTTCCACCGCCACCGGTGCGAGCGCCAACGCATCGGGCGATTTCTCCGTGGCGAACGGTATCTACGCAACGTCGAGCGGCAGCAATGCCGCTGTGTATGGTGGTTATGCGACCGCGAGCGGCAGCAACAGCTCGGCGTTCGGCTATGAAACCAAATCCGCCGGCAGCAACAGCTACGCCGGCGGCTCCTATGCGTCTTCCACCGGCGATGACTCCATCGCGCTCGGCGGCGGCGATGATTTCTCCACGTTCGGCGCTAAGACCTACAACAGCGGTGATATCGCCATCGGCACGAACAGCGTCGCGGGTGTGAGCGGTGGATCGGGCACCGATGACATCGCGCTCGGCTATGGCGCGACCGCAACCGGCAGCAACAGCATTGCGTCGGGCGCCGGTGCTTCCGCCACCGGCAATCGCGCATCCGCTTACGGTTCTTCAAGCGCGGCGAGCGCGTCCAACAGCATCGCCATCGGGCCAACCGCCACAGCGAGTGCGGGCGATGCCGTCGCGATGGGCTTGAATAGTATTGCGAGCGGCACAGACAGTGTCGCGTTGGGCCCCGCCGCTCATGCCACCGGCAATTTCGACACGGCCGTCGGCACCAGCGCAGTCGCCAGCGGTGGATCGAGTTCCGCGTTCGGTCTCGACAGCTTGTCCAGCGGCACGAACAGCACGGCCATCGGGTTCATCGCGCATGCGACCGGCCAAGGCAGTGCGTCGCTGGGATCGTTCAGTTCCGCCGGCGGTCTCAACAGTGTGGCGCTGGGCACGAGTGCATCGGCACCTGCGGACAATTCCGTAGCGCTCGGTGCAGCATCGCTCGCCGATACCGCCAACACCATCTCCGTTGGCTCCGTCGGCGCCGAGCGCGCGATTGTGAACGTCGCAGCGGGCGCATTGTCGTCCACCAGCACCGAGGCGGTGAACGGCAGCCAGCTCTTCGCCACCAACCAGAACATCGCGACAAATACTGCTGCGATCGACAACCTCAATCTCGATGTCACCGATCTGCAGACCCAGGTTGCAAGCCTGGGCAGCGGCATAGGTGGCGGTACTTCCGGCGGCACAGGTACCAGCGGCACCGGCGCGCATTCGGTATCCATCGGCGATGGCTCGAAGGCGACGAAGACCGGCTCCATCGGCATCGGCAACAACGCGTCCTCTACCGGCGCGAACGCTATCGCCATCGGCAGCAATTCCAGCGCGACAGGTTCCGTCGTCGTCGGCAACAGCGCCCATGCGGCGGGTGGCGGCTCGGCTTACGGTGACTTCTCCGTCGCCACCGGGTCGAACAGCGCCGCCGTCGGCGCCAGCGCCAGCGCGACGGCGACAAACAGTTCCGCCTTCGGCACCGGCGCGAAAGCGACGGCAGCGAACAGCGTCGCCCTTGGCGCGAACTCGGTGGCGAACGAGGCCAACACCATCTCCGTCGGCTCGGCGGGCAATGAGCGGCGCATTACCAATGTCGCCGCCGGAACGCAGGCGACTGACGCGGTGAACCTCAGCCAGCTACAGGCGGGCATGGCCGATACACTGACCTCCGCGAACGCCTACACCGATCAGAAATTCACCACCGTCTCCAACAAGCTCAATGGTCTCGACACGCGCATCAACCGCGTTGGCGCGATGAGCGCTGCGATGTCCCAGATGGCGGCGGCTGCCTCCAACATCGGCAAGGACAATCGCATTGCCGTAGGTGTGGGCCTCTTCGGCGGGCAATCCGGCCTCGCCATCGGCTATCAGCACAACCTCGCGGACAATGTGAACTTCACCGTCGGCGGCGCGGTCAGCCAGGGTGAAGCGACGGCGGGTGCGGGATTGGGCTTCGGTTGGTGATCGAGAGTTGCGCTAAGCGGCGCGCCGGGTCTCGACCACCGCCTCATCTTGCGCGGGCTTGGGCAGCAGATGCTCGATCCAGCGGCGCGCCGCGCGCAACACGATGCCGCCATGCCGCCAGTGCAGGAGCAGATGCGGGCCTTTGCCGATTTCGGCCCATTTTTTCTCGCCGGCCAGATTGTCATGCAGTTGCCGCACGCATTCGGCGCGCAGCAGATCGTCTTTGCTCGCCACCATGGTGAGTACCGGCACGGTGACGTTGTGCGCGGCATTCACGGCCGCATAGCCCATCGCGACGACGCCGGCGAGAAGCTCGGCGCGGATCGCCTGCATCACCATCGGATCGGCCAGCAGGCGAATGGCCGCCGCCGCCGTCAGTTCGCGCGCATCCGTGCGCTCGACCACGATTTCCGATCCGCTGGCGAAGATCCGCATCACGTTGGTGAACCAGCGATAGAGCGTGTTGCGCAGCGCGGAGGCGAGGGCGCCCGGCGCCACCAGTACGATGCCGGACAGATTGAGATCGGGCGTCGTCGCGGCAGTGTGCACCGCCACCGAACCGCCCATGCTTTCACCGATGATGAACAGCGGCGTCTGCTCTCCGACACGCTTGCGGAAGAAGGCGATGGCTTCACGCGCATCGCCGATCACCCGCTCCTGGCTGGTCCAGCTTCCGCGCGAGGCCGTGGCGCCGAAGCCGCGCTGGTCATAGGCCATGCAGGAGAACCCGCGTTGCGCGAGTTTGGGTGCGATGTCGTCATAGGCGCCGGAATAATCGCAACAGCCATGCAGCAGCAGGATCGCCGCGCGCGGTTGGCGCGCCATCCAGATGCGATAGGGAACGTCCGCGCCATCGCTCGCCGCGAACGCGCCGCACAACACCCGGCCATGCACCGGATCCAGCGCGGAGAGCGCCCAGCGATTGCCTTCAATCTTGTCCTTGCGTGTCCAGCCGACACTCCGGCGTAGCGCGAGACGAAATCCCCCCACGGCGGGTAACTTTCACAAATCCGTCTCAAAACGCGGCGTGCCCCCTTGCGGTTGCATCGGCGCGAAAGAGTCCCGCGTTAAGGTTTGGAGAGATAGCGGTCGATCACCGCATCGACGGTGTCGATGACGACACGGGCCGGGCCGTCTTCGCCAAAGAGCTGGCCGGAGGCATAGACCCCTTCCAGCAACAGCATCAGCGCATCGCCCAGCCGGTCCGGTTCGGGCGCGCCCATCGCGGCTGCCGCATCGCGCAGCTTGGTACGAAAACGTGTCTTGATATGGGAAGAGACTTTGCGCGCGGGATGGCGCTTGTCGGGATATTCCACCGCCGCGTTGGTGGTGCCGCAGCCGCGATAATCCGGCTTGTTCGCTTTTGCCAGAAGATCGACCAGCCAGTTGTGGAAGCAGCCGCGCGGGTTGGAAGGATCGGCCGCCATCGTGGCATCGAACCGCGCGAGGCCTTCCTCGCCCATCATCCGCAGGTAGTCGGCGACCAGCTCGTCCTTCGACGGGAAGCTGCGATAGAGGCTTGGCTTGGTCACGCCGGCGCGCGTGACGATCTCGTCGACGCCCACCGCGCGGATGCCCCGGCGGTAGAAAAGGTCCCGCGCGCTTTCGCGGATGCGCTCGGCCGCGCGCTTGGGAACGCCTATTTTACGGGCGCTTCTCGCACGCAGGGGAGCTTTGCCTTTTGTCACACGTGCGCGCCTTGACGGTGTTACCGGGCGGTACCTATAAGGCACCGGCTAGCGTACCGGTCAGTAACATAGCGTTCGGGATGTTGTCACGCGAGGTTGCGTGAAGGCGCGCAAGCAAAACGGTTCGGCGCCGCGAACCGCATGGTCACATCGTCCTTTCCGGGACGCATGAGCGGAATGCGAGCGTTGAAAGCGGTTGTTGCATGACATGGATCGTTCGCGTCGCCCTTGAGCGGCCACTGACCTTCATCGTCATGGCGATCCTGATTGTCATCGCAGGGCCTTTGGCCGCGATGAACATGCCGACCGACATCTTTCCGGATATTAAAATCCCCGTCATCGGCGTGGCGTTCCAGTACACCGATCTTTCGCCCGACGAGATGGCGGGCCGCGTGATCTCGCAATATGAGCGTGGCCTCACCACCACCGTCAACGACATCGAGCATATCGAAAGCACCTCGCTGCCCGGCATGGGCATCGAGAAGATCTATTTCCAGCCGGGCGTGGATATCGCCGTCGCCAACGCGCAGGTCACCGCGATCTCGCAGACGACGATCAAGTCCATGCCGCAGGGCATGAACCCGCCGCTGATCCTGAATTACAACGCTTCCACCGTCCCGATCCTGCAGCTCGCCTTCTCCGGCGACCATATGTCGGAAGCGCAGATCCTCGATCTGGCGCAGAACTTCGTGCGTCCGGTGCTCACCACCATTCCCGGCGCGGCTATTCCTTATTCTTATGGCGGCAAGGTGCGCCAGTTGCAGATCGACCTGGATAGCCAGGCGCTGCAGGCGCGCGGGCTGTCCGCGCAGGATGTCGGCAACGCCATCGCGGCGCAGAACCAGATCATCCCGGTGGGCGATGTGAAGCTCGGCGCCACGCAATACACCGTGAAGCTGAACGACGCCGCTGAAACGATCGAGGACCTCAACAACATCCCGGTCAAGACGGTGAACGGCGCAACCGTCTACATCCGCGACGTGGGCCATGTGCGCGACGGCAATCCGCCCCAGCGCAGCATGGTGCATGTGGATGGCGTGCGCGCGGTGCTCACCACCGTGCTCAAGAACGGCTCCGCCTCTACGCTGGATATCGTGCAGGGCGTCAAGGACGCGCTGCCCAAGCTCAAAGCGACGCTGCCGGACAATTTCAAGATCAGCCTGCTGAACGACCAGTCCATCTTCGTGAAGGCAGCGGTGTCGGGCGTGATGCGTGAAGGCGTGATCGCGGCGGCGCTGACCAGCCTGATGATCCTGCTGTTCCTGGGAAGCTGGCGTTCCACCGTCATAATCGCCATCTCGATCCCGCTAGCCATCTTCTGCGCCATCGCGGCGCTGTGGTTCGATGGCGAGACGCTGAACCTGATGACGCTCGGCGGCCTTGCGCTCGCGGTCGGCATTCTGGTGGACGACGCCACTGTCACCATCGAGAACATCAACTGGCATCTGGAACACGGCAAGGACGTGCGCACCTCCATCCTCGACGGCGCGCAGCAGATCGTTCAGCCGGCCTTCGTCTCGCTGCTTTGCATCTGCATCGTGTTCGTGCCGATGTTCGCGCTGAAAGGCGTGGCGGGCTTCCTGTTTGTGCCGATGGCAAAGTCCGTGGTGTTTGCGATGATCGCCTCCTTCATCCTGTCGCGTACCCTGGTGCCGACAATGGCGATGTATCTGCTCAAACCCCACGCCGTCAGCGGCGAGCCGGTGGAAGACGCGGATCACGACCTGCATGGTGCGAAAGGCAACAACATCTTCGCCCGCACCCAGCGCGGCTTTGAAGAGCGCTTCGAGAATTTCCGCGAAAGCTACCGCAACATTCTCGCGCTGGCGCTCGCCCATCGCCGGCCGTTCGTCATCGGCTTCCTCGGTTTCGTCATCGCATCTTTCGTACTGTTCCCGTTTCTGGGATCGAACTTCTTCCCGTCGGTGGATGCGGGGCAGATCACCATCCATGCGCGCCCGCCGGTCGGCACACGCATCGAAACGGCGGCGCGCATGTTCGGCGATTTCGAGCGCGAGATCCGAAAGACGATCCCGCCGCGCGAAATCTCCTCCATCGTGGACAATATCGGCCTGCCCACCAGCTCCATCAACACCGTCTACAACAACTCCGGCCTTATCGGATATCAGGACGGCGACATCTACATCACGCTCACCGAAGACCATGGCCCGACGGCGGATTTCGTGCGCAAGCTGCGTGAGCGTCTGCCGCGCGCATTCCCCGGCACGACCTTCTCCTTCCTGCCGTCGGACATCATCAGCCAGATCCTGAACTTCGGCGCCCCTGCGCCGATCGACGTGCAGGTCTCCGGCCCCAAGCTCGACAAGGATCGCGCCTATGCCTCGATCCTGCTGCGGGGCCTGCAGAAGATTCCGGGCCTTGCCGATGCGCGCATCCAGCAGGCGTTCGACAATCCGCAGCTCAAGATAGACGTGGACCGCTCGCGCATGGCGCAGCTTGGCTTGACCGAGCGCGATGTGACCAACAGCGTGGTGGCTTCGCTCGCGGGCACATCGCAGATCGCGCCGACCTTCTGGCTCAATCCGAAAACCGGCGTCAATTATCCCATCGTGGCGCAGATGCCGGAATACCGCGTCGACACGCTGGACCGGCTGGAGAACATCCCGATCACGGGCGCCGGTGCGCAAAGCATGCAGATCCTGGGTGGCCTCGGCACCATCAGCCGCGAGGATTCCAGCGCCGTCGTCTCGCATTATAACGTGATGCCCGTGATCGACCTCTACGGCACGCCGCAGGACCGCGATCTGGGCGCCATCTCCAGCGATATCGACGATCTCATCGCCGCCACGGCGAAGGACTTGCCGCGCGGCGTCACCGTCACCGTGCGCGGGCAGGTGGTCACCATGAACACCGCCTTCATCGGGTTGGGTGAAGGCCTCGTCGCGGCGATCATCCTGATCTACATGCTGATCGTCGTGAACTTCCAGTCCTGGCTCGATCCCTTCGTCATCATCACCGCGCTGCCTGCCGCGCTCGCGGGCATCGTGTGGATGCTCTTCGCCACCGGCACCACCTTGTCGGTGCCCGCGCTCACCGGCGCGATCATGTGCATGGGCGTCGCCACCGCGAACTCCATTCTGGTCGTCAGCTTCGCGCGCGAGCGTCTCGCCGAACATGCCGATGCCGCGCTTGCCGCCGTCGAAGCCGGCTTCACGCGTTTCCGCCCGGTCTTGATGACCGCACTCGCGATGATCATCGGCATGGCGCCGATGGCGCTAGGCTTGGGCGAGGGCGGCGAACAGAACGCGCCGCTCGGCCGCGCCGTGATCGGTGGTCTTGTTTTCGCAACCGCCGCCACGCTGTTGTTCGTGCCGGTGGTGTTCAGCATCGTTCACGGCCGCGCCGCGCACAAAGCGCAGAACGCGCGGCCCACGCCGAAATCCGGAGAAGCCTATGCCTGAGAACATGTTGCGCTACACGCCGCCACCGCGGCTGAAGCTCATCGGCATCGTCGCCGCCTGCGTGCTGGCCGTGATCGTGGTGGTGGGTCTCATCACGCGTTTCGTCGGCGGCCGCTCGGTGGAAGCGTGGACGGCGGACAACGCGCTTCCCACCGTCAGCATCATCGATCTGGAGACGAGCAAGGACGCCAGCAATCTCGTGCTGCCTGGCAATGTGCAGGCGATCAACGCCGCGCCGATCTATGCGCGCGTCTCCGGTTACCTGAAGAAGTGGTATGTGGACATTGGAACGCCGGTGAAGGCGGGGCAACTGCTCGCCGAGATCGACGTGCCCGATCAGGACCAGCAGTTCGCGCAAGCGAAAGCCGATTACAACACCGCGCTCGCCAACCAGCGCCTCTCCGCGCAGACGGCGAAGCGCTACAATCTTTTGGGCAAGGCGAACGCCGTCGCGCCGCAGCTTGTCGATGAAGCGAACGGCGATCTTGCCGCCAAGCGCGCCGCTGCCTTGTCCGCCAAGGCGAACATGGATCGCTTGAGCGATCTCACGAACTTCAAGCGCATCGTCGCGCCGTTCGACGGCATCGTCACCAGCCGCGGCACCGATGTCGGCCAGCTCGTCACCGTCGGCACCGCAGGCTCGACGCCGCTGTTCACCGTGGCGGATGACAGCAAGGTGCGCATCTATGTGAACGTACCGCAGAATTATTCCGCGCAGCTCAAACCCGGCATGAAAGCGAAATTCACCGTGCCGGATTATCCCGGCCAGAGCTTCACCGCCACGCTGATGGCGAACGCGCAATCGGTGAATATGGAGTCGGGCACGGTGCTGATGCAGCTTCAGGCCGATAATCCCGGTCACAAGCTGAAGGCCGGCGCCTATGCGCAGGTGAGCTTCGATCTGCCCGCCAGCACCAACACCATCCAGCTTCCCGCCAGCGCGCTGATCTTCAACGAGAACGGCACGTCCGTCGCCACCGTCGGCCCGAACAACCGCGTCGTGGTGAAGCCCATCACCATCACCCGCGACATGGGCACGTCGGTGGAGATCGCCGCTGGTCTCACCCACCACGACAAGGTCATCGACAACCCGCCGGACTCTTTGCGTCCCGGTGACGAAGTGCGCGTGAGCAAGGCCGTGGAGAAAGCGTCGTAGTACCGGACGTCACCTCCCCCTTGTGCGGAGGTAATTGGGAACCGTCCTTCTCGCACCTTCGTTCTTCCCGCATGGCGGCGAAGACGAAAAAGAAGCGCAAAACTGGGAAGTGGTCCGGCCGGGTCACCCGCGAAAGCGATGCGCTGGACCTGAGGAAGGGCGTCTTCACGCTCAACGATCCGAAGAAGATCGCCGCCTCGCTGAAGCGCTCCGCCGAGCACAGCCGCCGGCGTAAGGCCGATCCCTATCGCTCGGCGCTCTCCATGCTAACCTTCTATATCAATCGTGCGGGCAAGAACCTGCCCGCCGCGCGTAAGAAGAAGCTTAACGAAGCGAAGGACGAGCTGAAAAAGCTCTTCCACAAGGACAAGCCGAAGAAGAAAAAGACGAAGAAGAAGCGCAATTGAAAAAACGCGAGCCCGCTCGGCTCGCGCTTCTTCCTGTCGGGACAGCTTACTTCTTCATGCCGTCATAGATTTTTTGCGCCATGTTCAGATGGTCCTGAACCACGGGCGCGGTGTCGGCAGCAAAGGCTTTCACGTCCTTGTTGTCGCCGCTCTTGGCATAACCTTTCATCAGGATGAGCGCTTCTTTGTGCGCATCCACCTGCTGGCCCATGTAGCGCGCGTCGAAATCGGCGGCGCTGGCGCCGCGCAGATTGTCGATCAGGCCCTGGCGGCGGTCATCGAGATGCGCCGGCGCGGCAGGCTGATGCTTCATGCTGCCCAGGATGGATTTCAGCTTGGCGGTCGTCTCGGTATGCGCCGAAACCATTTTCTCCGCAAAGGCCTTTACATCGGGATTGGCGGAACGCTGCGCGGCAATCTTTCCCGCTTCGACTTCATACATGTCGCTGATGGCAGCGCCCGTCACGAAGCCTTGCAGGCTGCTCGTGGTTTCTGCGGACACGGTGCCGACGACGTGGCTGGTCGTGTCCTGCACAGTGCTCATCGTCTCGTTGTTGGTGCCGGGGGCCGGGCTCTTATGGCCGGGCTGGTTAGGTGGCGCGGCAAAAGCGGCGGTGCTGCCCAACAGTACGGCGGCGGACAAAAGCAAAATCTTTTTCATGACAATCTCCACGTTCACCGTGCGGTAACGCGGCGGTCATGTGCCAGTTCCGGGTTTGCGCGCAGGGCGCAAATGTTCCGAACGGAACATTCCAAATGCGATGATCCGCGCGATCAGGCTTCCAGCCAATGAACGCTGAACAGCCGGTTCGGATCGGTCCACACCTGCTTGGGCACGAAGCCCGCTTCGGTGGCCAGTTCGCGGAAGCCTTCCACCGTGTATTTGTGCGAGTTCTCCGTGTGGATCGTCTCGCCTTCGGTGAAAGCGATGCACTCGCCCGCAACGCTCACCTTCTGATCTTCCATGCTCATCAGATGCATTTCGATGCGCTGATGCGTTGGGTTGTAGAAGGCGTAATGCGCGAAGGCGTCCGGATCGAAATTGGCGTCCAGCTCCTTGTTCGCGCGCACCAGGATGTTCTTGTTGAACGCCTCGGTCACGCCTGCCGCATCGTTGTATGCGGCATGCAGGATCGCGGGATCCTTCACCAGATCCACGCCGATCAGAAGCCCGCCGCCTTTCAGCAGCGAAGCGGCGCGGCGCAGGAACGCGGAAGCTTCGGCGCGCGTGAAATTGCCGATGGTCGAGCCGGGGAAGAAGCCCACGCGGCGCGCCCCGGTCGCAACCAGCTTCAGCGGCTTGGTGAAATCCGCCACCACCGGATAGACCGGGACAGTGGGAAAAGCGCGCGCGAATTTCGCCGCCATCTGGCCCAGATAGTCGCCGGAAATGTCGATCGGCACATAGGCGCGCGGATTCCTCAGCGCCTCCAGCACGATGCCCGCTTTCGCGAGCGATCCGGCGCCGAATTCGATCAGCTCCACCTCGTCGCGGATGGCGCGCGCGAATTCGCCGGCCTTGTCGCGCAGCAGCTTCGTCTCGGTGCGCGTCGGATAATATTCGGGCAGCTCGCAGATCAGGTCGAACAGCCGCGAGCCTTCGTCGTCATAGAAATATTTGCACGGCAGCTCTTTCTGGTGATGCCGAAGCCCCGCCAGAACCGCCGTCGCGAAGTCGCTTTCGATCCGGCGTCCGCGTTCGACGGGAGACCGGAAGAGAATGCCTGCACTGCTCATGAATCCTCCGCGAGGCGAATGCCGCTGAACTGCCATCGCGCGGACGGCGGGAAAAAGTTTCGGTATGTCGTGCGAATGTGATCGTTCGGCGTGGCGCAGGAACCGCCGCGCAGCACCAGCTGGCTCACCATGAACTTGCCGTTGTATTCGGCAAGCTTGCCGTCAAAGGGCTGGAAGCCCGGATAGGGATCGTAGGATGAACGCGTCCACGCCCAGGCATCGCCCAGCATGCGCGTTGCGCCGTTGGATGCGCGCGGATGCAGATGATCCAGATCGAGGAAGTTACCGTCCGTGGTTTCCGTCTCGGCCACCGCTTCCCATTCGAATTCGGTCGGCAGGCGTTTGCCCGCCCAGGCCGCGTAAGCCGACGCTTCGAAGAAGCTGACATGCGTCACCGGTTCGCCGGGATTGATCGGCCGCACGCCGTTCAGCGTGAAATGCTTTTCGGTGTCCAGCCAGTAGAGCGGCGCCTTCCAGCCTTCGCGCTCCGCCATCGCCCAGCCGTCGGACAACCAGAACTCCGGCTTTCTGTAACCGCCATCTTCGATGAAGGCGGAATATTCGCCATTCGTCACCAGCCGTGACGCCAGCTTGAACGGGCGCAGCAACACGTCATGCCGCGGGCTTTCATTGTCGAAGGCGAAGTCCT
>Ga0153956_1001952_pt1 | contig 16462 bp, 20 predicted proteins | sample TSFL040MetaG_FD_104704 | JGI IMG/M metagenome (GOLD analysis project Ga0153956, IMG submission 104704) | Attine ant fungus gardens microbial communities from Florida, USA - TSFL040 MetaG | ecosystem: Host-associated > Fungi > Mycelium > Unclassified | place: USA: Florida, Wekiwa Springs... | reverse complement strand
GAACGTCACGCCTCCTCCCGTCTTCCTCATGCCTCGCGGGTCACGCGAGGAGGCGCGTTCGCAGTTAGCGACAACATGTGTCGCTAACTGCGAACTCGGTCCGGGGTGGGGGCCTCAGGGGCCACGGGAGTGTGACGTCCCCGGCGTCTTCGTCACGGACCCTTGACGTCTTCCCGCACGAAGCCTCACGTCCTGGGCGCCTCATGGGGGTCACAGCCTGCCAGGACCCCCATGAGGCGCCCAGGACACCCGCGACCCACCTCGGACGGCCGCAAGGGCCACGAACAACGCCGTCCCTCACTCAGACCGCCAGATGCCCGAACTTGTCCCGGATGCGACCGTAGAAGCTCGTGCCTGGCAGTTGCGCCAGGCAGCCGGCGGAATCGATGAAGCTGATCTCGAGCTCGGCGCCGGATTCGAGGTCGCCGAACTCGGTCCCATCGAGGGCGATTTCGACCGGCTCGCGGTCGGGGGCGTTGCCGACGGTGAGGACGTCGTGGGGGGCCACGACCAAGGCTCGGGCGGTGAGCGAGTGGGGGGCGATGTAGCTGACCACGTAGCCCTTCACGCCCCAGGCGAGGATCGGACCGTGGTTGGCGAGGTTGTAGCCGGTCGAGCCGACCGGGGTGGCGGCGACCAGGCCGTCGCAGCGCACGTGGCCGACCTCGTCGGCGGCGATCCGGTAGCTCAGCTCGGCGACCCGGTCGTGCGGGCGGCGCTGCAGGGTCACGTCGTTGAAGCCGACGGCGGTGCGGCCGCCGGCCTCGACCCGGATCGCGGGCAGCTCGATCGTCTCGACCTCGCCGGCGAAGGCGCGGACGATCCCTTCCTCGGCGTCGCCACGCTCGACCGCGGCGAGGAACCCGACCGTGCCGAAATTGACACCGAACACCGGCACTCTTGTACCGGCGAAGCGACGGAGTGCGTGCAGGATCGTGCCGTCGCCGCCGAGCACGAGGCAGAAGTCGGGCGTCTCACCATCCCGCTCCAGCTCCACCCCGGTCGCTTCGGCCCCGTGCTTGTCCAGCTCGCCCTGGTCGGCTACGAGCCGCCAGCCCGCGGCCTTGGCGGCCCGGGCGGCGATCGGGACCGCCTCGGTCGCGGCCGGCGGGTGCGAGTGGGTGATCAGCGCCGCGGTCCTCATTCCTCCCCGCCTCCCCCCTCGTCATCGACGCCCGTCGAGTCGGCGGCGGCGATCGCGCCCTCGAGGTCGCCGACTTCGTCTCCCTCGCCCCCGCACCACACAAAGGTCTCGCGGTTGCCCTTCGGCCCCGGCAGTCCCGAGGAGGCGATGCCACGGATCGGCAGGCCGAGCTCGCGGGCGGCGAGCGCCACCTTCAGCACCGCCTCCTGGCGGTCGGCGGGATCGTGGACGACGCCGCGGCCGACGCGCCCCTTCTCGAGCTCGAACTGCGGCTTCACCATCGCCAGGACCTCGCCGCCCGGAACCAGGCAGGTCGCGACCGCGGGCAGAACCTTGGCGAGGCCGATGAAGGAGACGTCGATCGTCGCGAGCGAGGCGAGGAAAGGCAGGTCGGCGGGCCCGAGGGCGCGGGCGTTCAAGCGCTCGATCACGGTGACGCGCGAGTCCTTGCGGAGGCGGGCGTCGATCTGACCGTAGGCGACGTCGACCGCGGCGACCCGCGCGGCGCCCCGTTGCAGGAGACAGTCGGTGAAGCCGCCGGTCGAGGCGCCGACGTCGAGGCAGTCGCGGCCGGTGACGTCGATCGTCAGCGCCTCCAGCGCGTTCTCCAGCTTGATGCCGCCGCGCGAGACGAAGCGCGGGCGCGCCTCCAGCACGAAATCGGCCTCCGGCTCCACCAGCTGGCTCGGGCGCAGGGCGACCGGCCCGTCGGCGCCGACCCGCACTTCGCCCGCCCGCACCGCGCCCGCGGCGGCGGACCGCGACGGGAAGAGGCCCCGCTCGGCCAGAACCGCGTCTATCCGGGCCTTCCTCATCGTCGGAAAGCTACAGCGACCCCGAAATGCTGTTCCCGGCAGTCCTTCCCACGCAACTCGGCGACCTCGGACACCTGTTTACGGACTTTTAACGGTGCCACTGGCGCGGCCCTGTAAACGTGGTATACAAGGAATGCCTCCTATTTCCGCCGCCCAAGCCAAATTCGGCCCCAGAGCAGGGAAAATGCCCCAAAAAGAGGCCTCTGTGACCCCCCTCACAGACAATCAGCACATACGTTCGTACGCTGTTCAAGGATTCAGTTGGAGCAACCGATAGGAAAGTAAACAGAGAACTTCTTGGTCGAGTCCCGCGTCGTAAATATGGCCCTAGATGCTTCCCACATCTGGCGCCCACGACACAACTGGGCTCACCTACCTCCCACGGATCCACATATATAGAGATACATATCTCTCCTCCCTGTAGTAACCCCAGAAGCGCCCCGCCCTCCCAGGCGGGGCGTTTTCTGTTGTGGGGGCTTTCTAGAGCGGAATGCCGCTCAGGGCCGCGAAGTGGACGCGTCTGCCGGATCGGCCTGTGCGCCAGTAAATGCGCCAGTGAGCCCCGAGCCGTGCGCCAGGTAGGCGTCCATGCGAGCCCTCACGTCGTCGTGGCTGCCGGGGAGAAGGTGCCCGTAGACGTCGAAGGTCGTCTGGATCTTGGAGTGGCCCATCACTTCCTGAATCGCTTTGGGATTGGCTCCCGTGTCGATGAGGAGGGACGCGAACGTATGCCGACACTCATGCATCGTCAGCAGCGTCAATAGCTCGGGCTCGCGGTCGTCATCCTCGGCCGCCTCGCGCTCGGCTGCGTTATGAGCCATCCAGGCCCGCTTCGCCCGACCGTCGATGGTCGACGGGTAGAAGACCTGCTGTGCTGACCGGCCGAAGATGCGATCTTCACCGCTTCGCCCGGTCCGCAGCAGTTGCTCGTCCAAGAAATCTCGAAGGATCGCCAGGATCGGGATCGTTCTCTTCCCGGCCTCGGACTTCGGGTCAATCTCCCCCTCGACCTGATCCCAGCCTTTGCGGACGTAGATCAGGTTCGCTCCCAGGTCGATGTCCATGCAACGAAGCGTCTGTAGCTCACCGCGTCGGAGCCCCGCGTAGAAGGCCGTCGCCCAGATCGGCCGGTCCTCGCCTGGCAGGGCCGCGAGAAGGGCCGCCGCCTCCGCCGGCTGGACGATCCGCCGTGGTCGCTGCGTCTTGCCGGTCGGCACGTCGATGCCCTCGGTCGGGTTGAAGGCGACCTCTTCCCGATCCATCGCACGCTTGTAGAACGCCTGCAAGGGGTTGATGGCGTTGCTCGTGCTGGAAGCCGACTTCCGCGCCAGCAGATCGTCCACGAATTCCTGTACGTCGGAGCGCCGAACCTCAGTCGGCCTGAGCGTCCCGAGTTCAGAGCCACGAAGGAACAGACGTACCGCCCGCTCGTACGAGCGGACCGTGTTCGGCTTGTATCGCTCGCGCCGCTTGGGGCGGATCGTTCCGTCGGCCATGCCGGCGACGAAGTCCTCAAGCGCCTCAAACAAGGTGCGGCGGTCCTTGGAGGCGGCCCGAAGCGCGCCCTTCTCTGCCGCGACGAGCGCTTCCCGACGCCACGACTTCGCTTCCGCTTCGCGCTTGAAGGTCTTTCGGACCTTCCGCCTCTCTCGATTGAGGTAGACCCAAGCCTCGTAACCACCCCCGCAGTTGCAGCGGCGCCCCTCGCGTGAGGCGCAGGATTTGGAATGGCGTTTGACGATCCCCTCAGCCACGATTGCTCCTCAGTTCGGACGAGATCGCGACACGGACCGGATACGTAGGGTTCCGTACAGCCATAGGAGTCAATGCCTCCTCTTGGTCAGGCCCTCGCCGGCGTTGGCGCGCCGTCGAGGGCCGCTATGTGGATCAACCCAATCTAGCGCCGAGTCTGGACGGCGGCCGAAGACCGAGAAGGCCATCAAGAGATCTCCTCCGACACCGGACGCGACGCGCTCTCTGCCACCCAGCGTTCAAGCTCGCTCACCGGCACCAGGCGCTTGCGTCCACGCCTGACCAACCGCAACTGAGGCGCGACGTTGGCGTCGAAGAAGTCCGGCCCGACGCCGATCGCCGCCGCTGCCTCCGGCGGGGTCAGGGCGATGCGGGGAACGGTGGTCGCGAGCTTCTTCGCCACGGTCAGCCAGATCCCCTCACAGCTCGATCTCCATCGCCTGCTCGCGCTGGAGCCTCTGCACCCGCTCGATCCCCAGCTCCTGTTGTGCCCGCCTGATCGCCCGCTCGGCCTGTTCGCGCTCCCACGACCGATCCTTCGGCCCGAGCGCGGTGTCCTTGTCCCGAACGCCGTTCTGGTCACGGTAGCCCTCGACCGCCCGCACCGCCCGGTCCCAGGCGACCCGCTCCCTGCCCTCGGGCGGCCTCTCCCCCAGCTCGGCGACGATGTGGTCGGGCGGGGATACGCGGGCGGCGGCGAGCGCCAGGTCGACGCGGCGGTCGAGGACGGCGTCGATCGCGGCCAGCTCCGCGCGGGCCTCGTGGGAGGGCGGCGGCAGGGCGTCGTGCTCGGGCCGCAGCCCGTCCATCCCACGCGAGACCTGCCGTTCGCGGGTGTCGAGATGGTCGGCGGCGAGGTCGTGGGAGCGCTTCGCCTGCCGTCCCCACCGCGGCCTCTCGCCGAGCGCCCTGCGCTCGGCGTCGATCCCGGCGAGCAGCTCCTCGCCGCGGGCGAGCCTCCTGTCGAGGTGGGCGCGAAGCTCCTCGGCGTTCTGCTCGGTCCCGGCCTCTGAGGCGACCTCGCGCCGCAGCCGCGCCAGATCCGGCGAGGAGAGCCCGCCGAGCCTCGAGCGCAGCGCCTGGTCGTGGGCGGAGACCTGGGCGCCGTCGCGCTCGGCCGCCGCGGCGATGTGGGAGAGGCCCTCGCGGGCGGTCGAGTGCGGCGCGTACTCCTCCCGCGCGAGGTCGACCTCGGGGGTCGCGTAGAAGAACGTCTCCCCCTTGCTCCGCGAGGCGGCGACATAAAGCTCCTGCCGGTCCATCGAGGGATCGGCCATCACGTAGGCGCGGTCTACGGTCGAGCCCTGCGCCTGGTAGGTCGTGGCGGCATAGGCGTGCTGGAGCGCCGGGGACCCGTCGTTGGGGTTCTCCCGGGAGAGGTAGCCGGCGTCGACCACCACCCGCCTTTCCGAGTCGACGCCGGACAGCCCAACGCCGCGACCGCCGGGGTCGATCGCCTCCACCCGCCAGCGCTCGCGGTTGTAGATCCGGTCCTTGTGGTCGTTGACCCGGGTGATGACCTGGTCGCCGACCGCGAAGCGGGCCTCGCCGACCTCGAACTCAAGGTCGCCCAATCGACCCTCGGCCCTCATCACCTCCCGCGCCAGGGCGTTCAGCCTCGCCACCTCCGCGTTGCGCTTCGCGATCATCAGCGCGTCCTCGCCCTCAGCGAACGAGCGCCACCAGTCGCGCACCATCTCCTCGCGGCGGGACTCCGGGTCGGCGGAGACGACCACCCGCTCGGCCGAGCGGTAGACCTCGACCGCCTCCGCGCCCTTGCCTTCCCGTATCCGCCGCGCGCCCTCGCGGTCGAGGTCGTGATCGTGGCGGATCACCTCGTCGAGGACGACCGGCTCGGTGCGCGCGACGATCAAGGCGAAGAGCCCTCCGGCCTCGATCTCGCCGAGCTGCGCGGGGTCGCCGATCAGGACCAGCCTGGCCTCCGCCTCGCGGGCGTGGTCGATCAGCCGCGCCAGGGTCGCCGAGTCGACCATCCCGGCCTCGTCGACCAGCAGGACGGACCAGCGAGGCAGGCGCCGTCGCCCGCCGTCCAGCTCGGCGAGGAGGCGGGCGACGCTGGTCGCGTCGAGGCCCTCGGAGCGAAGCACGTTGGCCGCCCGCCAGGTCGGCGCCGCGACCGTCAGCCCGACCCCCGCCCCGGCCCATGCCTCCGCCGCGGCGACCGTGGCGAAGGTCTTGCCGGTGCCCGCCTCGCCGACCACGACGACGAGCCCCTCGCCGCCGCTCGCCAGGCGCCCGACCATCGCCCGCTGGTCGGCCTTCAGCGTCGGCCGGGTCGCGAGGGCGCGGGCGAGCCCGATCTCGCCGACGACGGCATGGCCGGTGTCGGCGGCCATCTCCTTCGCCGCCGCGAGGGCGTCGCGCTCAAGCTCCCAGATGTGCCCGGTGGTGTAGCGCGGTCCCTTCGCCGTCGCGCCGATCGGGATGATCGAGTCGCGCGCCAGGAAGGCGTCGGCCCGCTCCTCGACCTCGGCCGCCGAGGCGCCGGCCCGGAGCTGGTCGGCGACGGCCCGGACCACGTCGCGGCGGTCGAAGTGGGAGGCGTGGGCGGTCAGCGCCTCTTCGAGCGCGTAGGAGGTGACCTCCGGCCGGGGCGCCTCGCGGACCACGCCGAAGGTCGAGCGGATCGCCTCGCGGTCGAGGCCGATCCCCTCGGCCTTGGCCCGCCACGTCTCCCGCAGGCTCTCCTCGGCGATGTCTCGGTCCTTGGCCCTCCGCGTCTCCAGGGTGGCGACCTGGCGGGCACGGGCGGAGGCGTCGGGCGCGGTGGCGGCGAGGATCTCCGCCCGCCTGGTCGAGAAGGCGCGGAGGTGGTCGGGGTCGAAGCCCTCGATCTCGGCGATGCCGTTGGTCACCTCCTGCCAGCGGACGCCGAGCCGGCGGGTCAGCTCCCACCGCAGGTTCGCCTCGTAGAGGTAACCGGCGGTCTTCGCATGGTCGTATATCGCCGGGTGGTAGAGACGGGTCCAGCGACCATCGGGACCACGGGTCGCGTTGGCGACGAGGACGTGGGTGTGGAGCTGCGGGTCGCCGGCGCGGGAGGAGCGGTGGAGGTAGGCGGCGGCGAGGAAGCCGCTCCCGTGGACGAACTCATGCCCGCCGTGTCCGCGGCGGGTCCAGCAGGCCCACCGCTGCATGTAGTCGAGGGCGGCCTCGACGGAGGCGCGGTGGGCGGCCATGACCTCGGCGCCCGCGCCCTCGCCGCCGAGCGCCCAGGTGAGCGAGACCGACTTCGGCGCCGAGAAGGTCAGGTCGAAGCCGGGGACGGGTCCGCGGCCGGGGACGTGGCGCAGGCCGAGCGACGCGCCGCTCGCCGGGTGGCAGCCGGTCAGCATCGCGGTCAGTTCATCGGCATCGACCTTGCCTTCGAGGCCGAGATCGCGGGCGGAATCGCCGAGCCAGTATCCCTCGGCCTCACCGCGCCCGGAGTAGTAGTCCTCCTGGCCTTCGGCGACCTTTTCCGTGTAGTAGCGCTCCTGGCCGGCGCCGAGCTTCCCGATCGAGAGCATCACCGGGGATGTCCGTGGGGCGGGGTCGATCCGTCGCGGGACGGGTGCATGACCCCATTGGCCGACGAGAGGCCGTCCTGCACCGGGTCGGGGGTGAATTCCACGGTGGGGTTGTCAATGCGTCCTCAACTGCGTATCCGAGAGATTCGTCGTCAGCGTCGGCCGCCAAACCGACGCATCTTGGAATCCCAGAACCGCCGAGCCTTTACTTAAGCTCCTCTGCGTATGATCCCCCACCTCCTCCTCCGCGATCCAGAGTCCTGGACGCTCGACGAGCTGAACCGCTTGGTTCTCGATCAGATCCCCGAGGGCCAGCGCATCGAGTACAAGAGCACGCTGCTACTCGACACGAAGAGTCAAAAGGTCGAGGTCGCCAAGGACATCAGCGGGCTGGCCAACGGCCAAGGCGGTTGGATTTTCTTCGGCATCTCCGAGGACGAAAGCCCAGAGCCACTACCCACCGAACTCAGCCCGATACCGGCCGAAGGTCTACAGACCCGCCTTGAGAACATCCTCGACTCTGCCCTAGAGCCTGTTCCCAGCTACGGCGCGGTGACGATCAAGGCCGATGAGGGCTCGATCATCGTCGTGCGCGTCGGCCAAGCCTCGGGTCGCCCTGTGATGATCCAAGGCTACGAACAACATCGGTACTTCGTCCGCAGCGGCACCCGCACCAGGCCGATGAATGCCACGGAGGTGGCGGCCGCCCACGAGGCTGCGAGCAACCGCGCCGAAGGAATCCGCAGCAGGCTCGCTCGCATCCCACTGCGGTCGAACATCGCCGAAATCAAAAGCATGCGTCTCCCCACGTCTCCTGAATTGCCTTGGCTGCCGTACGTCAGTCTGGTCGTCGCAGCGATCACCGGTACGGATGAATTGATCCCGCGAAACCAGATCGGAGTGGCGAACTTCGCGGAGGATTTCGACGGCTATAGGGAAAATCGACCCGTCCGGTCGGGGCAGCAATGGACGATCAATGCGTTCGGTGTTATTGATCAGGTGAGCGATCCACCGCCCCCGAAGGAACAGGGCGTGTGGGACTCGGTGGGAGCTCCCGTAGACCCCGATGACGAGCGCCTGATGAAACACCGGGTTGCGATCTACCGAATCGGCGTCTTCGAGTGGGCCCACCGCTATGCCCAAGATGGCATCCCCTCACGATCCTTCGCCGATGATGTGCATAACGCGTTTCTTTACGCGGGTCGCGTTTTTGACCAAGTCGGTTTCGCAAATCAACTAAAGATCTGGTTGCGAATCGAGCATGCCGAGGACGCGAATCTTCTCTTGGCCCACAGCATGGAACTTCAGTCAAGAGCCCCGGGGACGGACATCGTGGAGTACTCCACTGAAGCCGAGGCTGAACGTCTACTGCGAGATCCAACCTCGATAACGCACAGTGCCTTGGACGCCATCTGGCAGGGATTCGGCATCGAACGTTGCTCGCTGTTCGACGGCGACGGCGCATGGATCGAGTGAGGGTGTAGTCGGCTGTGCCGGCGCGACTTCTCGCGCGCCCCCGGCGCGGTGATAGTGCGTGAGGGGTTCTGCTGTTGGCTGTTTCGCTGACCTTCTGAGCTTCCTACTACCTGCCTGCCTGGCCTCGTCCTGCCTTGCCTTCCTTCCTGGCTGACGTTGTGGCTCTGGCCTGTCTCGCCTGGGATGGCTTCCGTGACTGACTCTCCCTGGCTCAGTCGCCTGCCTCTTCCGTGATTGGCCTCAGGCTCGTTGGGATCGATCCTGAGCCGAACGCGAACGCCCCGACCCTCTCGGGCACCGGGACCCAGTGGATCCCGTCTAGGAGTTCCCCCGGCGGGACCACCATCGAGTCGGCCAGCCGGACCAACGTGTCGATCCGGGGAAGGCGCTCGCCGTTCTCCAGCTTGCCGACCTCGGTGCGGTGGAGCGAGGCGCGCACCGCCAGCTCCTCCTGGGAGAGGCCCTCCCGCCGCCGGACCCGGCGCAGGTTGCGGCCGAAGCGCTCGGCGACGGCCGGATCACGGCTCCTCTGCGGCATCGGCCGGGTCCTCGGCGGGGGTGACGCGGAGGCCGCCTCGCATGAGGTCGGGCGGCTCCCAGGCGATCCCCTCGAAGAGGGCGCCGTGGTCGACCCCGAGCGCCCCGATCACCCTGACCAGGGTTTCGAATCGCGGCAGCCTCTCCCCGCCCTCCATCAGGCTGACCTGCGTGCGGTGGATCTGGGCGCAGAAGGCCAGGTCCTCCTGGGTCAGCCCGGCCTCGTCGCGCAGGCGCCGCAGGTTCGCGGCGAAGCGATCGGAGATGGGCCTACCAGCCATGCGGATCGTCTTCGTCGGGTTGGCGGAGGGGCGGGCCGGCTGGCACCTCCCACTCGATGCCCTCGACCAGTTGATCGACGGAGACGCCGAGGGCCGCGGCGAGCTTCACCAGCGTCGAGGTGAGCGGCATCCGTACGCCCTGCTCGAAGAGGGGATCTGGGTGCGGTGGACGTCGGCGCGTTCGGCCAGCGCCTCCTGGGAGAGTTCGAACTGCCGCCGGCGGCGCCTGATCCGCCGCCCGAGCACCTTCTTGACGTGTCGGTCGAACTCGTTCATCGGCCTCGCCTCCTATCGGGGCGTGTCCGGTCGGGGCCGGACCCCTCGCCGCCGTGGACCAGCTCCTCCAGCTCGACCCCCACCGCCTCGGCCAGCGCCATCGCGGTGAGGAACCCGCACTCCGATCCCCCGGCCTCCAGCCTGCCGACGCTGGAGCGGCTGATCTCCGCCCGCATCGCCACCTCCTCCTGGGTCAGGCCGGTGCCCAGGCGTGCCTGGCACAGGTTCCGGCCGAACCGCCGGAGGGCCTCGCGGCGGTCACTCATGGCCTTCTCCTCTCTTCGGGAGGTGCGCCAGGAGCGCGAGCCATGCCTCATGGCGGGACCGCTCCCTCTCGTACTCCGCCCTCACCTCTTCGAGATGGATCGTCTCGGTCGTCCGCCGCGCCACCAGCCGCCTGAGCGTGCGGTCGGGCACGAAGACCTCGCCCTGGCGCAGGGCGGAGCCCAGGCGCCCGAGCGCGGCCACCTCGCCCATCGCGCACCCCGGGTCCTCGTCGTCGCGCAGGAGCCGGAGATCCTCCGCCCTCGCGATGAGGAAGTCGTCGGCGTCCTCGCGCAGGATCGCCAGTTGCTTCCCGGTGAGGCCGTCGAGCGGCACGCGGGTCTCGCGCCCGCGGCGGCTCATCGGGCCTCGCCCCCGGCCTCCCCGAGGAACGCGAGGAAGGCGCACAGGGCGCGACGCTCGGCGACCGCCTCCTCGTAGCGTTCGACGAGTTCCTCGTCCATCTCCTCCACTTCCCCGGCGATGCGCGCCATCACCTCCCGCGCCGCCGGGTCGGGGACGGCGAGCTGGCCGTCCCTGAGCGCGGCCACCATGCGGGCGAGGGCGGCGACCTCCCTGATCGCGCCCTCCGGGTCCTCGACCGTGTGGAGGAGGCGGAGGTCCTCCGCCTGGGCCACGAGGAAATCCGTCAGCGACGCGCGGGCGATCCCGGCCTGCTCCCCGGAGATCCCGTCGAGGCGGACGCGCGCGTCGCGCTCGCGGCGGCTCACCGGCACTCACCCCCGACATCGCGCGGGGGCCGCGCACCGCCCAGGACATCGAGGAGCGCGCGGTGGGCCTCGTGGACGGCCGTGACGTGCTCGTAGCCCGCCGCCTCGTCGTAGCCTTCGGCCGCCCTCGCCATCGCGGCGCGGGCCTCCTCGTCGGGGAGCGTGATCTCGCCGGCATCGAGCGCGGCGAGGAGGCGCCCGAACGCCGCGGCCTCGCCGGCCACCGCCTCGCGGTCGGGCAGGCCCTTCGGGTTGGCGAGGTCTTCCTCGATCCCGGCGATCCAGCCGTTCAGTTCGTCGTGCAGGATCGCGGTCTGCGCGGCGGGGAGTCCCAGGGGCACGACACGCGGACCGCACGTAGGGTGAGTGCAGGACATGGGGAGCTGTTCCTCCTTGTGTCTCAGGCCCTCGGTAGGTGTTCACGCACCTCCGGGGGCCGCTTCTGAGGCCGGTAGCCCGCTACCGTTCCCGCTGCATCCGGCCTGGTGCCAACTGAGCCGGATGCCACGGGGCCGGCGTTCCAGCGCGCGGCCCCACTTATGTGGGCAGACAGGCTAGCAGCTTTGTCTATGCACCCTAGACAAAGCTGTTATTTCCCGTGCAGGATCTGATCAACACGCGAACGATGGAGGCCGACCGCTTCGCCGATTTCGGCCAGCGACATGCCAGCGGCCTTTGCTCTCTGGAAGCTTGCGCGTCGCTCCTCGCTGGCCTCGTTGAGCTGACCTTTCGCCCGCTCAAACTTGGCCTGTGCCCGTTGTGCGTCAGCACGGACCTTCCGCTTGGGGTCGGCGGGCATGGCCGGAGACTATGCGTCGGCGCTATCCGACCGGAGGACGCGCTCTCCGGATCATCGAGATGTGCACCAATCAGTCAAGTAAGCCGAGCAGCTTGCAGGCGCTCCGCGCGTCGATCGCCGGTGGCTCCAGACCCGCATGGTCAAGCAGATCCTTGTCGCCGCTGACGATCGCCTCGGCGCCGGACTCTTGGGCGAGCGCGACCAGATAATCATCGTTGGGGTCGCGCAGAAGTGGCTTGACTCCCCTTGGGTCCTCGCGCATCGTCGCGGCGTCGGCGATACCCCCAACGATCTCGGCCAACTCCTCCTCGGTGACCCGTTGGCGAAAGTAGGGCTTGCGTAATCCGCGTTCGATCTCGCCCAGCAACCGGGGGCAGGCGATCAGCTCGAAGCTGGCTCCCGCCAGGTCGGCGTAGAGCAGGCTGGGCGGGCTCTCGCCGTGCGGGTTGGCACTGCCCGACACCAGCGTCGTGGCGTCGATGATGAGGCGCTTCAACTACCTGCCCGCTGCTCGGCCGCCATCTCCTCGCGAACTTCACGCACCGCTTTCGCGGCTTCGCGTTCGATCTCCTCGGAGGGCACCCCGGCGAACCGCTGCTTGACCCTTGCGCTCGCCTCGCGCCCCAACTGGATGCGGGCAGCGCTTTCGAGCAGCTCGCGATCGCCCTTGTCGGGGTGACGCCGGCGAAGCCGCTCAAGCAGCTCGCGGTCGAACTCGACCTTGATCGTCGGAGATGCGGCCATGAACGGATGGTAGCGCCGGGTTCAGTCCCCGACCGCCCTTCCGTGTCGTGCCAAGAGGTCACCCAGGTCGACTTCTGTGCGCCAGTAGTGCGCCAGTGAGCCACCGAAAACGCCGGATTCAACCGGAGACAGCCGGACTGGATTCCGGAGCACAGAGCCAAACGCCAGCGTCGATCGGGCGTCGGCCAGTTCTCTCCTCCCTGTAGTAACCCCAGAAGCGCCCCGGCTCCCCGCCGGGGCGTTTTCTGTTGTGGGGCTTTCTAGAGCGGAATGCCGCTCGGAGTCGCGAGGTAGCGAGCGCCGCCGATCTGAAAGCCTGCCGCGGTGACGCTGGCGCTGAAGATCCTGCTGTCCCCGGTCTGCGTGGTGGCGGTCTCGATGATCGGACGCCGCTGGGGCCTCGCGGTCGCGGGCGTCCTCGCGGGGCTGCCGGTGGTCGCCGGCCCGATCCTGCTGGTCGAGACGCTCCAGAACGGGCGCGGGTTCGGCGCCCAGGCGGCGGCAGGCACGTTGCTCGGACTGGTGGCGCTGACCGCGTTCGTCGTCGTCTACGGTCGAGCGGCAAGGTCGTTCGGACCGATCCGTTGCGTGCTCGCCGGATGGACGGCCTTCCTGCTCCTCGTCGCCGTCCTCGACCGCGTGCCCGCGCCGGCGGGCGCCTCGCTGCTGCTCGCCGGCGCGGGCTTCGCCCTCGGCCTCCGACTCCTGCCGATCCCGCGGGCCCTGCCGCCGGTGCTGGTCCGGCCCCGCTGGTGGGACCTCCCCGCCCGCGCCGGCGCCGCGCTGGTCCTCGTGCTGGTGCTGACCGGGGTGTCCGACGCCCTCGGCCCTCACCTGAGCGGGTTGCTGGCGCCCTTCCCGATCATCACCAGCGTCCTCGCCTTCTTCTCCCACGGCGAATTCGGCGCCGAGCGCACCCTGGTCCTGCTGCGCAACTTCCTGCTCGGGTTCTACGGCTTCGCGGCGTTCTGCTTCGTGCTCGCGGTCAGCCTCGGGTCCGTCGCGACCGGCGCCGCGTTCTGCCTCGCCGTGATCGCCGCGCTCGCCGTCCAGGCCGCGGTCTTCCTGTTGCGTCCCGCCCTCGCCGGTCGCAGACGGGCGATCTCGTAGCCGAGGAGGCGCCGGAAGTATTGGTGGCCGGGGCCGAGCAGATAGGCGTCGTTGTTGACGAGGAGGACGCCGCAGCTGCCGCAGAGGCGCTCGACGATCGCCGTGTGGAGGAGCCAGCGGGAGTACCTGGCGCTGGACCCGAGGCCGTGGAGGAGGGCGACATCGTCGTCGACGGTGACGATCGCTTCGGCGACCGGCCCCTCGCCGTCGGGTCCGTGGACGCACCACCACTCGATCGGCCCGGGCGTGAGCAGCCCGCGGCGGGTGTCGTCGAGGCCGGGCTCCCAGCGATCGAGCTCCGTGCGGGTGACGGTGAGCCCGGCGCGGCGGGCGTGGCCGACGTTGGTGCGGACGGCCTGGCGGTGGCGGCCGCGCAGGTACTGGGCGAAGTCGGCGGGCAACGGCAGCACGCCCTGGGCGCAGCGATAGCGGTACCGGCGGCGGCCCTCGTCGCGGATCGCGAGGTGCTCGCCGATCATCTGCCCAGCCGGGGACGCGGTCAGCCACACCCGTGACCGCGGGCAGGCTGCGGTCATAGCGGGCAAGCTCCCACGACCCGGCCCGCAGTTGTCCTAAAGCCGCGTACGGGCCACGGCCCTCGATCTCGCGGCAGGCCGAGGCGACGCCGCAGACGCACAGGAAAAGCTCGCTTCCGTAACCGGTTTCGGACATTCGACTGGGACGGGAGGACGGGCCGATTCTGTGGAGTGGCGGACCGCTCAGGGGTGAACAAGCGGTGAGGAAGCCAGCCCCTTTCGACAAGCTCCGGCGACGCGATTTGCGAAGCTCCGCGGGATGGAATGCGTGTGCGGCTGTGGCCGGGACATCCCCAAGGATTTCGCCGACCGCAACTACATCGCCGCCAACGTGGCGCTCGAGCTGCTGACCTGGGACAAGAACCGGGCGCTGCCGGGCGCGGGGCCGGACGGACGCGAAGGCCTGATCGCGCGCGGCGTCGAGTGCTATGAGCGGCTCCTCTACTCCCTCCACGGCGAAGGGGGAGGTGACCCCGACGCGGAGTGCAACGCGTGGCTGGGCGAGTCGCGGGCGATGCGGGCCGACCGCTCCGACATGACGAAGCGCCGCTTCTTCGGCGGCAACGCGCCGAACGTCAGCAAAGAGGACATGGACCGCCTCGACCGCCGGCACCCCGAGCGGAGCTTCACCGGAGCGCGCGAGGCGGCCGGCGAAGCGGCGGCGACCGCGAAGCGTTCCGCGACCGTGACGACCGACGACGACCTCGTCACGCAACTCGAGCGCCTCCGTGTTCTCCGCGACGAGGACGTCCTCACCGAAGAGGAGTTCGCCGCCGCCAAAGCGCGGCTTCTTGGGGGCGGGTGAGGAACGGGCGCGGTTCCGGGGGGCGGGCGGCTCCCGGCCCGGGTGAGTTCGCAATGTCGGGGGACCTTTCGGAGACCGGAATCGAGGGTCCGGATCGCGCTGCAGCTCTTGTGGTGGTCATGGCGACCACAAGAGCTGCAGCGTGATCGCGACGTCTGGGGAAGACGCACCGAAGCGTGACCTTCCCGGCGCCTTCGTCACGGGGTCACACTTCGGTGAGGGATCCGTGGCGCTCCCGTGACCCTCCCGGCACGGTCCCTCCACCTCTCCCCCCGGGAACGGCCCGGGAGGGACGGCGGGGGTGACCCTGGACGAACCTCCCAGCTGTTCGTGAGGGAAGGGTCACCCCCGCCGTCCCGTCCCTCCCCGGCCTGCCCGAGCTGTGGACGGGAGGGCCCGTCCCTTGGCTGTCCCCCTCTGGCTAGCCGGGCATCTAGCTCGGGGCTGGGCCGGTTGAGCGGCGGACGACCAGCCTCGCGGGGAGCTCCACCAGGCGCCGGGGGGTGGCGGGGTCGTCGATTGCCGCCAGCGCCATCCGCGCCGCTTCGGCGCCGAGCTCCTCGGCGGGCATCTCGATCGTGGTCAGCGGGGGCGAGACGAAGCGGCTCATCGGCACGCCGTTGTAGCCGACTAGTGAGACGTCCTCGGGACAACGCAGGCCGGCTGCGTTGATCGCGTCGAGCGCTCCGACCGCCATCACGTCGGAGGGGGCGAAGACGCCGGTCGGGCGGTCGGGCACGTCGAGCAGGCCACTCATCATCCGGCGCCCTTCCTCGAAGGTCGGCGTCAGGCTCCTCGGTCCCGGCCAGCCGACCTCCTCTCCCCCACCCACGGCGACGGTCGCGCTGAAGCTCTCGGCACGGCGGATGGAAGGTGTCGATGTCGTCGGGGCCGGCGAGCTGTGCGAGCCGCCGGTGCCCGAGCGCGAGGAGGTGCTCGGCGGCCAGCGCCGCGCCCGCCACGTCGTCGTGCAGCGCCGAGCTGTAGTTGCCGCCCGGCAGGCCGCGCCCGGCGAGCACGACCGGCACCTCGTCCCCCAGCAGCCGCGCCAGCAGCTCGCCGCTGTCGAGGCGGACCGCCGCGGTGATGACCGCGTCGACCCGGCGCCCGACCAGATGTCCCAGCAACCGCTCGAAGCGCTCACGCCCCTCCGCCGTCTCCGCCACCAGCGGCACGAAGCCGTCGGCCTCCAGCACCCGCGTGACCCCCCGGATCAGACCGGCGCTGTACGGGTTGTCGTGGGTGGCGATGACGACGCCGACGCTCCTCGTCGTCCCCCGCTTCAACCCGAGGCGAGGAGGTCCCGCGAGTACCCGAGCTCGGCGGCCGCGCTCCGCACTTTCGCCGTCGTGGCCGGACCGATCCGCGATGGCCCGCTGCTGTCCAGCGCCCGCGATGCGGTCGATACGTGCACCCCCGCCCGCTCGGCCACGTCCCGCAGCGTCACGTTCCGCCGCGGCCGCCGCTCGTCCGATTCCGGTAGCACGCCCTCCACCACCCTGGCTCTCCCGTCCGAGCGTCTGCATTTGTTCCCGCTATGCGGGAACAAATGCAGACGCCCCCTAGAGCGCCAGCGCCAGCGGCTCCTCGAGCAACGCCCTGATCCGCGCCAGGAACTCCGCCGCCGGGGCGCCGTAGAGGATCCGGTGGTCGCAGGCCAGG
>Ga0153956_1001951_pt1 | contig 16471 bp, 16 predicted proteins | sample TSFL040MetaG_FD_104704 | JGI IMG/M metagenome (GOLD analysis project Ga0153956, IMG submission 104704) | Attine ant fungus gardens microbial communities from Florida, USA - TSFL040 MetaG | ecosystem: Host-associated > Fungi > Mycelium > Unclassified | place: USA: Florida, Wekiwa Springs... | reverse complement strand
TGAAGCGGACTTCTGAACCTGAACCACACGAGAATCATAAACTTGCCAGTGTCCCTTTAATTCCGAAGTTCGCATCAAAGGTCGCCGCAAGGACATGCGAACTTCGGAATCGGGACACTAGTGGACGATCGGAGCGTGCGAACGGTGCCGGAGCGCCGTGGGGCCGCTTCGGACGCGAGCAAGTTCCAGATCGAGACAGTGGCGCGCCGAGGCTTCACCCGGCGCTCGCGCATGCCCTGTCGAGCCAAACCCCGGCGGGCGCGCGTGACGTGGCGGATATGCACGGCGGCCGGTTGGGTCTTGGCGTGAAGTCGGATATATGGCGGTGGTATCGCTTCGACGAAGGCTCGATCAGCGAGCCCGTACCAACTGGAGAAACGCCGTGACGACATCCGCGACCGCGCCGCTTCCTGCATCCGTCCTTGAAGCGCTGGCGCGCTACGACACGCCGACGATCTGCAATGCCATGGAGATCGTCGCGCCGGAGCGCCGGCTCATCGGATACACCACGAAGCCGCTGGTCTGCCCGTTTCCCGACTTGCCGCCGATCGTCGGTTATGCGCGTACGGTGACCATCCGCTCCGCGGTGCAGTCGGGGCTGCCCGCCGCCGAGCAGGCGGCGCGGCGCATCGCCTACTACGACTATGTCGGCACCGGCTTCGGTCCGCGCATCACGGTGATTCAGGACGTCGATGGACCGGACGTGGGCTACGGCGCGTTCTGGGGCGAAGTGCAGAGCAACGTCCACAAGGCGCTCGGTTGCCTCGGCGTCATCACCGACGGGTCGATCCGCGATATTCCGCAATGGGCTCCGGGCTTTCAGGCGCTTGCCGGCTCGATCGGTCCCTCGCACGCCTGGGTTCATGCGGACAGTTTTGGCGGCGACGTCCGCGTCGCCGGCATGACGGTCCGGTCGGACGACCTGATCCACGCCGACCAGCACGGCGCGATCGTCATTCCGATCGATGTGGCCGCCAAGCTGCCGGACGCCGCCGAGCTGTGCGCCCGGCGCGAGACGCCCATTCTCGAGATCGCCCGCAGCGCGTCGTTCTCGCTGGAGAAACTCAAGGACGCCCTGAAGCGGTCCTCCGAGATTCACTGACGTCGCGGAAGCCGGGATCGGTCGCGGCCCGAAGTGCGCCGCCGCGGCCGTCGCTGCCGGTGCGGGTCTGATCCGGCCGCCGCCGCACAGGGTTACCAAAGTGTTGAAATTCGAGTGTTGAATTTGACCCGGAGCGGTATCGTCCGGGTGCCGGCTCGCTTTTGCCGGGTCGCCGGGCTGTTCGTCTGCTTAGGGGTAACGCCTCTTTAATGGCGCCAACGCTAGGGTACCGACGCGCGGTTTAGAATGAACCGCGCCGCCGTCCAGGATGGCCGGTAGATCGCGTGCGTTGGAGTGCATCATGGATATCATGACGGGTGCCGGACTGACCTTCGGCATGATCGTAATTGCCGTGATGGTCTTTATGGGCGGCGATCTTCATATGTTCGTCAGCGAACATGCGATGATCATCATCTTCGGCGGCGCGACCGCCGCCACGATGATCCGCTTTCCGCTCGGTGCCATCCTTCACGGTCTGCCGCTCGGCGCCAAGTTCGCCTTCACCATGAGCCGCCTGTCGGCCCGCGACCTGGTCGACGAACTGGCGCGGATCGCCGAGATCGCCCGCAAGCAGGGACCGGTCGGACTCGAAAAAGTCGAAACCAACGAGCCGTTCCTGGCCAAGGGAATCCGGTTCGTCGCCGACGGCTACGATCTCGAATTCATCCGCGACAATCTCGAGCGCGATCGCGACAATTTTCTGATGCACCTCGACGAGGGCAGCAAGATCTACCGCGCCATCGGCGACTGCGCGCCGGCATTCGGCATGATCGGCACCCTGATCGGCATGGTGCAGATGTTCGCCAACATGACCGACCCGTCCAAGCTCGGCCCGTTCATGGCCACCGCGCTGCTCGCGACGCTTTACGGCGCGCTGGTCGCGAACCTGTTCTGCCTGCCGATCGCGGACAAGCTGCACGGCAAATTGCTGGACGAGGAAACCAATCGCACGCTGATCATCGACGGAATCCTGATGATCCGGGATTCCAAGAGCCCCACGCTGGTGCGCGAAATGCTGTTGGCCTATTTGCCGGAGAAGCATCGCCACGAGGAAGGCGAACCGGTCCCGGCGTGATCTGACGTCGATCCTGGAAACCAGCTATGGCCAAGAAAAAACGCGGCGATGCGCATGGCGGAGGGCACGGCTGGTTCGTCACCTTCGCGGACCTGATGGGCCTGATGATGAGCTTCTTCGTGATGCTCGTCGCGTTCTCCACCATGGACAACAACAAGCTGAAGATCGTTGCCGGTTCGATGCGGGACGCCTTCGGCGTCCAGACCGAAGCAAGGTATTCCGGAATTATCGAGTCGGACGGTCTGCCGACGCGGCCGAAGCTGAAGAATTCGGCGCATATCCCGCCGGACGAGGCCTCCAACACGCCGACTCCCGACGAGCAGGAGCGCTTCAAGACGGCCGGCGCGCGCCTCAAGACCGATCGCGAGTTTGCACTCGCATCGGCGTCCCTGCGACAGGCGTTGCAGGACATGCCGGAGCTGACCGAACTCTCGAAGCACATCATGTTCGAGGAGACCAAGGAAGGTCTCAATCTGGAGATCGTGGATCAGGACGGGCGCTCGATGTTCGCCGAAGGCTCCAAGGTGCCTTATGAACGCACGCGCCTGCTGATCAAAAGGCTCGCGGCGCCCCTCAGGGCGACGCCCTTGCGGATTTCGATCACGGGCCATACCGCCTCGAACTTCATGCCGTCACGCAGCGACTATGACGGTTTCGATCTGTCCGCGGATCGTGCCAATGCCGTTCGCCAGATCCTCGCACGCGAAGGGGTGCCGGCGAGCCATATCTTTGAAGTGTCGGGTAAATCGGACAGCGTGCCGCTGTTTCCGGACGATCCGTCCCTGGCGGCCAATCGGCGCGTGACCATTACCCTGATGCGCGAAGCGCCGCCGCTGCCTCCAAATCTAAAACCCTGATTGTCCACAATACTATTTTACCGTGCCGCAGCGCCCCGCCAAGGGCTCCCAACGGAGGTTGCCGATGCTATGGTGCCGGGATTGACTGACTTTTGCTTGTGAGCGATAGCCCCGGATCAAAACAACCGTCAGAGCGTTTTCAAGGCACCATGGCCGTCAGCGACACAACAGCCGAAGCCACGGGCGAATCTTCGGCAACGACGACCGGTTTTTGGGCGTTGACGCTCGGAAGCATCGGCGTGGTTTTTGGCGATATCGGAACGTCGCCCCTGTATGCGTTCCGGGAAGCCGTGACCGGAGCGGCCCAGGGCGCACCGCCGTCGCGGACCATTGTTCTCGGCGTTCTGTCGCTGATCCTCTGGGCGCTTCTCGTCGTCGTCACGGCCAAATACGTCCTGCTGCTGTTGCGCGCCGACAATAACGGCGAGGGCGGAACGCTGTCGTTGATGGCGCTGGGCCAGCGCGCACTCGGCCGGTCGAGCTGGATGCTTCTCGCGCTGGGCGTGGTGGGCGCGTCGATGTTCATCGGCGATTCCATGATCACGCCGGCGATTTCGGTTTTATCGGCCGTCGAAGGTCTGAAGATCGCGGCACCGGCCCTTGAGCACTACGTGGTGCCGCTGACGATCCTGATCCTCGTGATCCTGTTTTCCGTTCAAAGCGGCGGAACGGCGCGCGTCGCGTCGGCATTCGGTCCGGTGATGGTGGTCTGGTTCACCGTCCTCGCGGTACTGGGTCTGATCCACATTACCGACGATCCATCGGTGCTGGCGGCGATCAATCCGTGGCATGGCATTCACTTCCTGCTCGCGCACGGCACGATCGGTCTGGTGACGCTCGGCGCGGTGTTTCTCGCCGTGACCGGCGGTGAAGCGCTTTACGCCGATCTCGGACACTTTGGCCGCAAGCCGATCCAGGCAAGCTGGCTGTATTTCATTCTGCCGGCGCTGCTCATCAACTATTTCGGGCAGGGCGCGCTGGTGCTCTCGCATCCGGCCGCGATCGAAAACACCTTCTACCGGATGGTCCCGGAAAGTTTTCTGTTGCCGCTGATCGTGCTTGCGACCGCGGCCACGGTGATTGCGAGCCAGGCCGTGATCACCGGTGCCTATTCGCTGATCCGTCAGGCGGTGCAACTTGGACTGCTGCCGCGTTTTGAAGTTCGCTACACCTCCGAGGTCCATGCCGGGCAGATCTATCTGCCGCGCGTCAACACGCTGCTGCTGATCGGCGTGCTGCTGCTGGTGCTGATGTTCCGCACCTCGAGCGGGTTGGCATCGGCCTACGGCATTGCGGTGTCCACGACGATGGTCGCCGACGGCATCATGGGCTTCGTCGTCATCTGGAAGCTCTGGAATTGGCGCGCGGCAACGGCCGCGGCGCTGATTATCCCGTTTGTGGTGGTCGATACGGCCTTCTTCAGCGCCAATCTGCTCAAGCTGTTTGAAGGCGCGTGGGTGCCGTTGCTGTTCGGCGTGACCATGGTCGTGCTGATTTGGACCTGGCGCCGCGGGGCCGCGATCCTGATTACCAAGACCCGCCGCATCGAGGTTCCGCTCGCGGATCTCATCAAGAGTCTCGAGAAACGTCCGCCCCACATCGTCAAGGGGACCGCGGTCTTTCTCACCAGCGATCCGAATTTTGTGCCCACCGCGCTCCTGCACAATCTCAAGCACAACAAGGTGCTTCACGAGCACAACGTCATCCTGACCATCGAGACCGCGCAGACGCCGCGCGTCGAGCTCGCAGAGCGCGTCCGGATGGAGAACATCAGCGACAAGTTCTCGACGGTCAGATTGCGCTTCGGGTTCATGGAATCGCCGAACGTGCCGAAAGCGCTCGTGATCGCGCGCAAGCTCGGCTGGCAGTTCGACATCATGGCGACGTCATTCTTCGTGTCGCGGCGGTCGTTGAAGCCGTCCGCCCAGTCCGGGATGCCGCTTTGGCAGGATCACATCTTCATCGCGATGAGCCGCTCGGCCAACGACGCGACGGATTACTTCCAGATCCCGACGGGGCGGGTTGTGGAAGTCGGGACTCAGGTCACGATCTGAGCCAAAATCGCTAAATCAAGCGAAGCCATGCGTAAAATGCATTTCTGGGGCCTGAAATCTCGATATGCTATGCGATGAGCGCGGGCCTATAAGGCCGCCGCCCTGCATTGTGCAGTGAAGCATTTCGAGGTTGAGGCCTCCTTCCATGACAAGCAGCATCGTCACGTCCGCCGCGGCGACGCCGGCGGGAAATGGACTTCGTAACGGGGACAGCCACTCCACAGCCGGGTTCGGGGCGCTTACGCTGGGCAGCATCGGTGTTGTTTATGGCGATATCGGTACCAGCCCGCTCTACGCGTTTCGTGAGGCCGCGGTGGCTGCCGGCGCGGCCGGAGGAAGCGCGAGCCCGCAAGCTGTGCTTGGCGTCCTTTCGCTGATCCTGTGGGCGCTGATCGTCGTGGTGACGCTGAAGTATGTCCTGATCCTGCTTCGGGCGGACAACCACGGCGAGGGCGGGATTCTGGCGCTGATGGCGCTGGCGCAGCGCCCTGTAAGCCGGCGTGCGGGGACCATCGTGCTGCTCGGCGTCATCGGCGGCGCGCTGTTCTATGGCGATGCGGTCATTACCCCGGCGCTGTCGGTGTTGTCGGCCGTCGAAGGCATCAAGCTGACGACGTCGGCGCTCGATCCCTATGTGGTGCCGATCACCCTCATCATTCTGCTGGCGCTGTTTGCGGTTCAGTCGCGCGGCACGGCGCGCGTGGCCGCGTTCTTCGGACCGGTGATGTGCGTCTGGTTTGCCACGATCGCGGCGGTCGCGATTCCCCACGTCGTAAAGCATCCGGAAGTCTTGCTGGCTTTCAACCCGCTCTACGCCACCGGCTTCATGCTTCACCATGGCATCATCGGTTTCGTCACGCTGGGCGCGGTGTTTCTGGCGGTGACGGGGGCTGAGGCGCTCTACGCCGACCTCGGCCATTTCGGCAAACGGCCCATCCAGGCGGCGTGGCTTGCGATCGTGCTGCCCGCGCTTGCGCTGAACTATCTCGGGCAGGGCGCACTCGTGATCGCTCATCCCGAAGCGATCGAAAATCCATTCTTCCTGCTGTTCCCGGCGTGGTCGCTGGTTCCTGTTGTCGCGGTGGCGACGATCGCGACGGTGATCGCGAGCCAGGCCGTCATTACCGGCGCCTATTCGCTGACGCGGCAGGCGATTCAGCTCGGATTGCTGCCGCGCTTTGAAATTCGCCATACCTCCGAGACGCATTCCGGCCAGATCTACATGCCGCGCGTCAACATGTTGCTCGCAGTCAGCGTCGTGCTGCTGGTGCTGATGTTCCGCTCGTCCAGCGCGCTGGCATCGGCCTACGGCATTTCCGTCACCGGAACGATGGTGGTCACGGCGATGATGGGATTCGTCGTGATCTGGAAGGTCTGGCGCTGGCCGGCGGTCGCCGCCGCGGCCCTGATCGCGCCCTTCCTGTGTCTCGACCTGACATTCCTTGCCGCGAATCTGCTGAAGGTCTTCGAGGGGGGCTGGGTGCCGCTGGCGCTCGGCGGGCTCGTGATGCTGCTGATGTATACGTGGCGGCGCGGCAGCCGGCTGCTGTTTGAAAAATCCCGCAAGCTCGAGTTTCCGCTGCTCGATCTGGTCGCGATGCTGGAAAAGCGGCCGCCTCAGCGGGTACCCGGGACCGCCGTGTTTTTGACCAGCGACCCGAGCTGTGCTCCGACCGCGTTGATGCACAGTCTGAAACACTACAAGGTGCTGCACGAAAAGAACGTCATTCTCACCATCGAGACCGCGCCGACGCCGCGGATCGCGGCGGACGACCGGGTGAAGCTGGAGGAAATCAGCACCACGTTCTCGCACGTCACGCTCCGGTTCGGTTTCATGGAAAGCCCCAACGTGCCGAAGTCGCTGGCTATCGCGCGAAAACTCGGCTGGCAGTTCGACATCATGGCGACGTCGTTTTTCCTGTCGCGGCGGTCGCTGAAGCCGGCCGCGCAGTCGGGGATGCCGCGCTGGCAGGATCTGCTGTTCATTGCGCTCAGCCGCACGGCCAACGACGCCACCAGCTATTTCCAGATACCGACCGGCCGGGTGGTCGAGGTGGGAACGCAAGTCAGCATTTAGGCTGGCATTTGCATCGTGTCGGCGCTTGATTTTATTCGCGCCAAAGGCGACTTTGGTCGCCGAAAAGCGGGGCGAAATCGGCTTCGAATGGTTCAATGTGCCCGACAGGCGGGGCGCAAGGAGGACGTGTTGGCGGACCGGAATTTTGTCGTTCACGATTTGACGCCGGAAGATGTCTTGCAGGGCGTCGCCGACGGACGCTATCTGCTGATTGACGTCCGCGAGCCGAACGAGGTTGCCGCGGAAGCCTATCCGGACGCGGTCGTTGTTCCCTTGTCGACCTTCGATCCCAACGCGATTCCCGATCCGCAAGGCAAGCAGATCGTGTTCGCATGCCGGTCCGGCAAGCGCTCGGTGACGGCATCGCTGGCGGCGCAGGCCGGGGGCCTCGCCTACGACAAGCATCTCGCAGGCGGCATGCTGGGATGGAAAGCGGCGGGACTGCCGACCCGAACCGGCGGCTGATCGTCCGATGATATCGATGAACAAGGTCTTCGCCGACCTTCCGGTCACGGTCTTCGAGGCGATGTCGCAGGCCGCGCGCGACAACAATGCCATCAATCTCGGGCAGGGTTTTCCCGACGATCCCGGTCCGGAAGATATCCGGCGCGCGGCGGCCGATGCCGTTCTGAACGGCTACAATCAATATCCGTCGATGATGGGAATTCCGGAGTTGCGGCAGGCGATCGCCACGCATTACGGACATTGGCACGGCCTCTCGCTCGATCCGATGACCGAGGTGATGGTGACGTCCGGCGGCACGGAGGCGTTGACGTCCGCCATTCTCGCTGTGGTCGAGCCGGGCGACGAGGTCATCGTCTTTCAGCCGGTCTATGACTCCTATCTCCCGATCATTCGGCAGGCCGGCGGCATTCCGCGTCTGGTCCGTCTCGAGCCGCCGCACTGGCGGCTGACGGAGGACGCGCTGCGAAGCGTCTTCACCCATAAGACCAAAGCGGTGCTGTTCAATAATCCGCTCAATCCGGCCGCGGTGGTCTATCCGCGCGAGGATCTGGAGTTGCTGGCGCGGTTCTGTCAGGAGTTCGATGCCGTCGCGATCTGCGACGAGGTCTGGGAGCACGTTGTCTTCGATGGCCGCGAGCACATTCCGCTGATGGCCATTCCCGGCATGCGCGACCGCACCATCAAGATCGGGTCGGCCGGCAAGATTTTTTCACTGACGGGGTGGAAGATCGGGTTTGTCTGTGCCGCGCCGCCGCTGTTGCGGGTCACGGCCAAAACGCACCAGTTTCTGACGTTCACGACCGCGCCCAATCTTCAGGCCGCCGTGGCCTATGGCCTCGGCAAGCCCGACGACTTCTTTCTCGACATGCGCAAGGGTCTGGCGCGCAGCCGGGATCGGCTGGCCAAGGGCCTGGAGAGCATCGGCTTTCCGGTGCTGAAATCGCAAGGCACTTATTTTCTCACGGTCGATCTGTCGCCGCTCGGTCTCAACGAGACCGACGAGGCGTTCTGCAAGCGCATCGTGACGGACTACAAGGTCGCGGCGATTCCGGTTTCCGCATTCTATGAACAGGACGCGGTCACCTCGGTGGTGCGCTTCTGCTTCGCGAAGAAAGACGCCACGCTCGACACCGCGCTGGAGCGGCTGTCGGATGCCGTGCATCGCCGTTAATTCTGCGATTCGCGTATTCGCATTCCAATCGAGGTCGCGAGCGATGAGCATCGATCGATACAGGATGAATTGGCGCGCCGCCGCAGCGGCCCTTGCCTTCGCCGCGATATCGTTGCCGCCGGCGCGGGCCGCGGAGCGCGTCGTCAATTTCTACAACTGGTCGAACTACATCGCACCTGATGTGCTCGACGCCTTCACGAAGGCGACCGGGATCAAGGTCGTCTACGACACCTTCGATGCGAACGAGACGCTGGAGACCCGGCTTCTCGCCGGCAAGTCGGGTTACGACGTGGTGGTGCCGACCGCATACTTCCTGCAGCGCCAGATCACCGCGAATATCTTCCGGAAACTCGACACGTCGAAACTGCCGAATCTCGCCAATGCGTGGCCGGAAATCACGAAAAGGCTCGCGGTGTACGATTCCGGCAACCAGTACGCGGCGAATTACATGTGGGGCACCACCGGCATCGGCTACAACGTCAAGGCCGTGCAGCGGATTCTCGGCAACGACGCCAGGGTCGATAGCTGGAGCCTGATCTTCGATCCGGAGACGCTGGCAAAGTTCAGGGATTGCGGCGTCCACATGCTGGATTCCGCCGACGACATCTTGCCCGCGGCGCTGAACTATCTGGGCCTCGATCCGAACTCCACAAAACCGTCCGATCTGGAACAGGCGGCGGCTCTGGTCGGCAAGGTCAGGCCTTTCGTTCGGAAATTTCATTCCTCCGAATATCTGAACGGGCTTGCGACGGGCGAGATCTGCCTCGTCGTCGGCTGGTCCGGCGATATCAAGCAGGCGCAAAGCCGCGCCGCGGAAACCCATAACGGCGTCGAGATCGGTTATGCGATTCCGAAGGAGGGCGCGCAGATGTTCTTCGACAATCTCGCCATTCCGGCGGATGCGAAGAACGTGGCCGAGGCGCATGAGCTGATCGATTATCTTTATCGCCCGGACGTCGCGGCGAAAAATTCCGATTTTCTGTCCTATGCCAACGGCAACCTTGCCAGCCAGAAGCTGATCGATCCGAAAATCCTCAACGACAGGACGATTTATCCGGATGAGGCGACGCTGAAGCGGCTGTTCGTCATCACCGCGCGCGATCCGGCGACCCAGCGCACGATCAACCGGCTGTGGACCCGCGTGAAGACCGGGCGGTAGGCGAAACCGCCGAGACTCTCAAGCCTGCTTGAACGGCGGAACGCCCTTCTTCACCTCTCCCCGCGGGGGAGAGGTCGGACCGCCCGGCGGCGCAATTGCGCGCCGGAGCGATCCGGGTGAGAGAGTCTCGAACGGTGTCCTGTGATGCGTGTCCGTCAAAGGCGGGCCGCGCTATCGCCAGCGGCGGTGCAGCCAGAGCCATTGCTCCGGATATTCGCGGACCCAGCCCTCGATCACCGTCGTGATCGTTTGCATCGTGCCCTGAACGTCGATCTGCCCGTTGGCGTCCCGCACGGGCGGAATTTCCTCGGTCAGTTCGGCGCGGAAGCGATGATCGGGCAGGCGGATGATCCGTACGCCATGGATCGGGCATTCGATCTGGCGCAGCAGCCGCGCCAGCATCGGATTGGCCCTGGTCTTTCGCCCGAAGAACGTCACCTCGACGCCGTTGGTAAAATACTGATCGACCAGCATCGCGACGTGCTCGCCGTTCTGCAGGGCCTGCGCGAGCTTGAGAGGCGCGTCGTGACTCGCCGGAATGAGCGTGCCCATGTTCACCGAGCGAATGTCCTGGATGGCGCGGTCGGCGGAGGCGATGTTGGGCCGCCGGAACAGCACCGTGGCGTTGAGCCCGTGCGCGACCGCGGCCAGCGCCGGCAATTCCCAGTTGCCGAGGTGACTTGCGAAAATCAGCGCCGGCTTGCCGTCGAGGCGCAGCGCATGAAACAGTTCGTCCGTGCGCGGGGTGAATTCGACGCGACTGTTTTCCGGATGATGTTCGTCGAAATCCCAGATGTGATCGAGATGCGCGAACTCCGCGCCGATGCGCCCAAGATTGTCCCACACCCCGGCCAGAATTTTCTCGATGTCCTCCGGCGATTTTTCAGGAAACGCGGCCGTGAGATTGGCGCGTCCGATTTTCTGCTCGCGCAGCCTGGGACCGACGGTTTGCGCGATCCGGCCAAACAGGTTCGCGGTCCTGATCGGATCGAAGTAGCGCGTCGTGCGCAACAGCCCGATCGTCAGCGCGCCGATCGCGGCTTCACCCGCGGGCTTAACCGCGTCGCGAAGCCGGGCCCTGGTTCTGAGGAGGAGGCGCCGCATCAGGTGCAGACAACGGCTGCGCCGAACACGCGCCGGCTTTCGGAGAGGTTCATCATGTCGGCGGCCCGCGCGTGAATCCGATTCACGCGGCCGTCACGCCGGTTCGCCGGTCAGGATCAGCGACGCGTTCTGCCCGCCGAAACCGAACGAGTTCGACATGACGGTCGTGACGCGGGCATCGCGAGCCTTGTTGGGCACCACATCGAACGGAATCGCCGGGTCCGGCACGTCGTAGTTGATGGTCGGCGGGATGCGCTGATGCGCGATGGTCAATAGCGAGAATACCGCCTCGACAGCGCCCGCCGCCGACAGCGTGTGACCGACCATCGACTTGTTGGACGAGACCGGGATCTGCTTGGCGCGCTCGCCGAATACGGTCGAAATGCCGAGATATTCCATCTTGTCGTTTTCCGGCGTGCCGGTGCCGTGCGCGTTGATGTAATCGATCTGCTCCGCGGTCATGCCGGCGTCCGCCAGTGCGTTGCGGACGCATCCGATGATCGGTTTGCCGTCGGGGCTCGAGCGGGTGCGATGAAAGGAGTCTGCCAGTTCGCCGCATCCCGCGACGATGCCGAGAATTTTTGCGCCGCGCGCCGTCGCGGCCTCATAGCTTTCGAGAACCAGCGCGCCGGCGCCCTCGGCCATCACAAAGCCGTCGCGATTCCTGGCGAACGGCTTGGCCGCGGTCTGGGGCGGATCGTTCTGGGTCGACAGCGCCGACAGCAGCGAGAAGCGGATCAGCGCCTCGGGATTGACCGAGCCGTCGGTCGCGACGCACAGCGCGGCGTCGGCTTCGCCGCGGCGGATCGCTTCGACACCGAGTTGAATCGCCGTCGCGCCCGATGCGCAGGCCGTCGAGAGTGAAATCGGCGAGCCCTTGGTGCCGAAGGTGTCGGCGAGATGGCTGGCCACGGAACCGAACAGAAAGCGGCGATGATATTGCGTGAACTTGCCGCCGCCGCTGACCCGCAGCATCTCATCGTAATTGATTTCGGTGTCCGGACCGATGGCGCGGCCGAGTTCCTGGCGCTGCGGCCACTCGAGCTCGACGGGAGCGACTGCGAGGAACAGCGGTCCCGGAAAATCGCCGGCGCGGCCGATTCCGGCCTGTGCGACGGCTTCTTCCGTTGCGATATCCGCGAGCCGCTCCGAGAGATCGGTCGATGAAAACGGCTCGACCGGAACGAAGTCGATCGCACCGGCCATCGTTGTCTTCAGGCCATCGGTTGGAAAGCGCGTGATGGTCTTGATGCCGGATTCGCCGGCGCAGAGTTTGGCCCAGTTGTCGCTCTTGCCGGAGCCGAGCGAGGTGACGACGCCCATGCCTGTGACGACGACGATGGGTCGGCCCAATTTGTCACGCATTGCGGTCATGGTCCCTCCGTCGAGTTCAGCCGATCGCTTCAACCAGCGCCATGCCTTCGCCGCGCCAATGTCCGGCTCCGATCACGACAATCTGGGTCGGAGGCTTGGACATTTCAATCTCCTGACCCGAGGAATCGGCGGGCGCGAACAGAGCGCCGCGCGACAGCGAAAGCGCGGCGAGGGCCAACCCCAGCGGAAACTGGGTTTCCAGGGTGTGGCCGAACGACGTTCCGGTCGCACGCACCGGCGAATCCGGATGGGCGCGAAGGAACGCGCGCTCTTCCGATGTGACGGGTTCGGCGCCGGTTGCGCCCGTGATGATTGCCGCCGTTGCCGCGCGGACGGGGAGCTTCGACCACAGCGATTCCAGTGTCGACGTGACCTCGCCGGGCGTTTTGCGGCGGGACTGATCGGCGACGACGCTGGTCAGGCGGGCAAACGGCTTCGCGCCGCGCGCCTCCGCGTGGGCGCGGGATTCGATCACCAGAAAGGCTCCGCCTGAACCGAGCGCGAAACCGCTGTTCTGCTCGCGCTGCCAGACCGGCGCGAATTTCCCCTTCAGATTGAAGTCGTCGAATTCGTAGAGGACGAGCAAATCCTTTCGCTCGCCGTTATGGGCGGCGCCGACAAGGGCGATGTCGCTCTGGCCGGCGGCGATTCGCGCCAGCGCGATGCGCGCGGCGTCGACGCCGGCGGCTTCCTCGCCCATGAACGTGCGCGACGAGCCGGTGACACCGTGGACGATGGCGATATTGCCGGCGAGGAGGTTCGACAACTGTGCCAGGAACAGGGTCGGCCGCAGATCGTTCATCAGCCGTTCGTTCAGGAAGCCGGGCGCGGAGTTGCCCTTTGCTTCGGCATTCAGGATTCCGGAATCGACGGTGAGGTCGCGTTCGCCACCGCCGGCGGCGACGATCATGTCCATCCGCGACAGGATATCCGTGTTGCCCTTGATGCCCGCGGAATCGAGCGCCAGTCCCGCGGCATACGTTCCGATGCGCTGCCAGGCTTCCATCTGGCGCTGGTCGCCCTTCTTCGGAATCTGCGTGTCGAAACTGACGGGCGCCAGCGGATGGACGATGTGCGGCGCGAAGCCTTTCTCATCGACGTTGATACGCCGCTGATTCAGTGCATCCCAATGCGCCTCGAGGCCTTCGCCGAGCGACGTGGCGAGGCCGATGCCGGTGATCCAGGCTTCGCGCGGCGTGGCGCCTGACGATTTTTCAGCCATGAGCAATCACCTGCTGCGGGAATCCGATGCGCTTGGCCATGGCTTCCATGTGTCCGCGCATATCCGTGTTCGGGAAGGGAGCGATGCCGAACGTGATCGTGGCGTTGCATCGCAGTTTGCCGCCGACGCCGACTTTGGCCTGGGTGACGGCATAACCGGAACCCTCGTGAACGATACTTGCCTCGACGTTCAAGAGTTCGCCGGGAGTCACGAACGTCCGCATCTTGGCTTCCTTGACCGCGGCAAGAAACGGCATCCGCTCGAACTTCATCAGCGCGATCAGCAGCCAGCCGGATGTCTGCGCCATCGACTCGATCAACAGGACGCCCGGCATCAGCGGGTGTCCGGGGAAGTGACCCTCGAAGATCGTGTTCTGCTGAGGCACCTGAGCCTCAACCGCGATCTTTTTCGCGCCGATATCGAGGTCGGTGATGCGGTCGATCAGTTGAAAGTATGCGAGATCCATGGCCGCGTGATTTACGCGCCCTTGGCGGCGACCAACTCGTCGATACGCGCGCTGAGGTTTTTCAAGACGAAGTACTGCTCGGTGGTCGCCTTGCCGTCGTTGACCTCCTGGGTCCACTTTTCCAGCGGCAACTTGATCCCGAACGCTTTGTCGATCGCGAAGGCGATGTCGAGAAAGTCCAGGCTGTCGATCCCCAGATCATCGATGGCGTGGCTCTCGGGCGTGATCGTGTCGCGCGGGATGTCGCAGGTTTCCGCGATGATGGTGGCGACCTGATCGAATGTGGAGGACATTATTAAGCCTTTGATATTCTAAAGAGAAATGCCGTATCGGCGGGCGACAAAGGCGTTGCCCCCGCAACACCCGGCCCATCATATGGAGCCGATTGCCCATATATCGGAGCGCCGTCCTGAGTTCAATGGCGCCGGGTATGCCGGGGGAACCCATTCCGCCGCCGAATCGCGCCGGTCTATTCCTGCCGCGTCGAGATGGGGGCACAATCCCGCTGCCCCATGAACGCGCAATCCTGCGTGCTGCGCAGATCGGAGATGCGCATGGCAAGCCACAGGCCGACGGCGATCAGCGCGATCGTGAAGGCGAACGCGGCCGCATTCGCAAGCATCCGGTGGCGAAAGTCATCCGGCGGATCGCGTGACTGTTCGTAACGCGACAGATCGTCGGAACCCGCGCGGGCGCCGACGGTATTGGTTGCGGGCTGCGGTCGAGACAGCACGGCCAGACCGCGCGGCCGGAACTGGAGCACGACATGCTCGTTTTCCACCGTCATGGGCCGCTGTGTTTTCATCGGTACGGGTCCGCGAACTCCAGCGGGATTTTATCACGTTGCCTGAGATCCGCCAATATTGGTGGATTTCGATGTTTGCGGCGTCATGCCATAGTCGCACGCGTGACGGCTGGGTTCTTCGATGTCCCTTTACCGGAGCCGACGATGACGAGCACCCGCGAACCCGTTTTGCAACCCGTTCCGATCCTGTCGCTGCGTCCAACACAGATGACGGTCGGGATGCGCGAGGTGAAGGAAAAGCGCCGGCGCTGGCGCGCTCACAAATCGAAGAAGAAACAGGCCGAATTGCTCGGCAAGCACATGATTCCGGTGGTGCTTGGACCCGACCGGCGTCATTACGTCCTCGATCATCACCATCTCGCGCGGGCGCTTCACGACGAAGGCGTGAAAGATATTCTCGTCGCCGTTATCGCGGATCTGAGGATGGTCGATCGCGATGCGTTCTGGGGCGTGCTCGACAACCGCCGATGGGTCTATCCCTACGATGCGAAAGGGGAGCGCCGTCATTTCCGGGACATTCCGAAATCCGTCGCCGATTTGAAAGACGATCCGTTTCGCAGCCTCGCCGGCGAACTGCGCCGTGCCGGCGGCTATGCCAAGGACACCACCCCGTTCAGTGAATTTCTTTGGGCCGACTATTTGCGGAGAAGGATATCCCGCAAGGCCATCGAGGCCGATTTCGCGAAGGCCGTCGAGAAAGCCCTGGCGTTGTCGAAAAGCGCGGAAGCGGTCTATTTGCCCGGATGGTGCGGACCGGCGCCGGATTGATGGCCTTATTTCGGCAGCCGTCCCATCAGGTAGAACTCATCGTTCGGCCGCATGTTGGTGAAATTTGCCATCCGGTTCGAGAGTCCGAAAAACGCCGAAATCGCAGCGATATCCCAGATGTCGTCGTTGGTGAAGCCGTGGGCGGCGAGTTCCGGGAAGTCCGCGTCGCCGACCTTGTGGGCCTCGGCGCTGATCTTCAACGCGAAATCGAGCATCGCCTTCTGGCGCGGCGTGATGTCGGCCTTGCGATAGTTGGCCGCGATTTGATCGGCGATCTGCGGATTTTTGGCGCGGATGCGTAGGATCGCGCCATGGGCGACGACGCAATACTGGCACTGGTTGGCAATGCTGGTCGCGACCACGATCATTTCGCGCTCGGCTTTCGTCAGCCCGCTGTCCTTCTCCATCAGCGCGTCGTGATAGGCAAAAAACGCGCGGAATTCATCGGGACGATAGGCGAGCGCGAGGAAGACGTTGGGAACGAATCCGGATTTTTCCTGCACGCCCAGGATGCGGGCCCGAATGTCGTCCGGCAGCTTGGCGAGTTCGGGTACGGGAAAACGTGCAGCGTTCGCAGAGGTCATGAGGTCCGTCCTGTGAGATCCAGGGACGGATGATAGAGGACGAACGCGCCGTCCGAAAGCGCTCTTGTGGTGGTTCAGAAGTCCGCCACACTATCGCAGCGAGTCGGTGAAGCGGACTTCTGAACCTGAACCACACGAGAATCATAAACTTGCCAGTGTCCCTTTAATTCCGAAGTTCGCATCAAAGG
>Ga0153956_1001950_pt1 | contig 16480 bp, 13 predicted proteins | sample TSFL040MetaG_FD_104704 | JGI IMG/M metagenome (GOLD analysis project Ga0153956, IMG submission 104704) | Attine ant fungus gardens microbial communities from Florida, USA - TSFL040 MetaG | ecosystem: Host-associated > Fungi > Mycelium > Unclassified | place: USA: Florida, Wekiwa Springs... | reverse complement strand
GGGTGACCCTTCCCTCACGAACTGCGGGGAGGTTCGTCCAGGGTCACCCCCGCCGTCCCTCCCGGGCCACTCCCGGGGGGAGAGGTGGAGGGACCGTGCCGGGAGGGTCACGGGAGCCTCACGAATCCCTCACGGCATACGGACGGACCCGTCACGGATGCGTGGCGCCGTGACGAAGAGGCCGGGAACCGCACGCGCCCCGGAGGTGAGTTCGCAGTTAGCGACATATGTTGTCGCTAACTGCGAACGCGGTCCGGGCCAGGGGTCCTGTGGGGCCGGGAGGGGTGACGTCTCCGGCACCTTCGTCACGAACCCTTGACGTCTCTCCACGCGAAGCCTCACGTCCTGGGCGCCTCATGGGGGTCACAGCCTGCCAGGACCCCCATGAGGCGCCCAGGACGCGTACCTCGGACGGCCGCCCGCCCCCGAACCCCCGCCCGTCCCTTCCCCTTCCCCAGCCCCAGCCCCAGCCTCAGCCGAACTCGATCACGCTGCGGATCCCGTCCTGGGCCTCCATCAGCTCGAACCCGCGGTTCACTTCGTCGAGGGTGATCTTGTGGGAGATGAACGGCTCGACGTCGATCTCGCCCGCCAGGGCGCGGTCGACCAGGACCGGGACCTGGTCGCGGCCCTTGACGCCGCCGAACGAGGACCCGGCGATCCGCCGCCCGGTGATCAGCAGGCGCGGCACCACGTCGAGCGTCTCGCCCTTGCCCGCGACCCCCGCCACCGTGCAGAGTCCCCAGGCCATCCGCGTCGCCTCCAGCGCCTGCCGCATCACCGCCACCAGGCCGGTCGCCTCGAAGGTGTAGTCGGCGCCGAATTCGCCGTCGGTCATCGCCAGGATCTCGGCGACCGCGTCGGGTCCGCCGATCAGCGTGTCGGTCGCCCCCTGCCCGCGGGCCAGCTCCAGCCGATCCTCCGACATGTCGACGCAGATGATCCGCTCGGCCCCTTGCAGCCGGCAGCCCGCGACCGCGCCCAGCCCGACCATCCCGGCGCCGAAGATCGCGCAGGTCGTCCCCGCCTCCACCTTCGCCGTGTTGATCGCCGCGCCGAGCCCGGTCGAGAGCCCGCAGGCGAACAGCGCGATGTGCTCGAAGGGCGCCTCGGGGTTGACCTTGGCGAGCGCGATCTCCGGCATCACCGTGTACTCGGCGAAGGTCGAGCAGCCCATGAAGTGGCGGATGTCCTCGCCGCCGCGCGAGAGCCGCACGCTGCCGTCGGGCAGATGGCCGAGGTTCTGCTCGGCGCGAATCGCCATGCACAGGTTGGTGCGCGGGTCGACACAATGGACGCACTCCCGGCACTGCGGCGAGAAGAGCGTGACGACGTGGTCCCCGGGCGCGACCGAGGTGACGCCGTCGCCGACCTTCTCGACCACCCCGGCGCCCTCGTGGCCGAGCACGGCCGGCGCGTACCCCGACGGATCGGCGCCGGACGCCGTGTACATGTCGGTGTGGCAGACCCCGCAGGCTTCGAGCCGCACCAGCACCTCGCCCGCCCGCGGCTCCGCCAGGTCGACCTCCTGCACGGCGAGCGGTTGCCCGAACTCCTCAAGCACGGCGGCGCGGATCTTCACTTTTCGCTTCTCCCGGGTCGGATTTCCGTCTCTCCGCGATCCTAGTCTCATCCCGATCCCGGACAAACGTCCAGGCAATCCGTCCACGCGGGTCATTCATTTTAGGTACGCGGGGTACGGCTGCCGACATGCAATCGATGCCTTCGATCGACGCCTGCCGCGCCCTCGTCCTCCTCGCACCGCTCGCCGCGCTGGCGGCGCTGCTCGCCTTCGGCGCCCACGAAGCCGGGGCAGGGGACCCGACCTGCCAGGGCAGGCCGGCGACGATCGTCTCCGACGCGGCGACGATCACCGGCACCAAGGCCCCCGACGTGATCGTCGCCGGGAGCGGCGACAACACCATCCACGGCGAAGGCGGCAACGACCTGATCTGCGCGGGCGAAGGCGACGACACCGTCTACGGCGAACGCGGCGTCGACGAGATCGTCGGCGAAGGCGGCAACGACACGATCTACGGGGAACGCGGCTCCGACAAGCTCGGCGGCGGCGCCGGCGACGACCGCATCTTCGGCTCGCGCGGCTCCGACCAGATCGAAGGCGGCCCCGGCTCGGACCTGGTCGAGGGCGAACAGGGCAACGACACCGTCGACGGCGGCGCGGGCGACCACGACACCGTCCAGGGCAACCAGGGCGACGACACCGTCGACGGCGGCGCCGGCAACGAAGACGTGGTCTCCGGCGGCACCGGCAACGACCACATCGACGGCGGCCCCGGCGAACACGACATCGCCGACTACCAGGGCATCGGCGGCGGCGTCACGGTCGATCTCGCCGCCCAGAGCGTGACCGGCGCCGAGGGCGAGCGCCTGGCCGGCATCGAGGACGCGATCGGCGGCTCCGGCAACGACACGATCATCGGCTCCGCCGAACCGAACCGCATGGACGGCGGTCCCGGCAACGACCACCTCGAGGCCTCCGGCCCCGGCGACGCGGCCTTCGGCGGGCCGGGCGGCGACCAGTGCACCGGCGGCTTCGCCGCGGAGACCTCCTGCGGCCCGGCGGGCGGCGCCAACGGCCTCGCGGTCGAAATCTACGAATCGATCGACGGGCAGTCGACGCTGATCCTGACCGGCACCGCGGGCCCCGACCAGGGGACCGTCGCATACGCGGGCGGCAAGTACTCGATCTCCGGCGCCGACATCACCAACGGCGCCCCGGCCAACCCCGACTGCACCGGCAGCGGCACCATCACCTGCACCGGCAAGATCGACGCGATCGAAGCCAACCTGCTCGGCGGCAACGACGAACTGACGATCGGCCAGGGCATCCCGCACGCGGTCAACTCGACGCTGGAAGGCGGCACCGGCTCCGACCGGCTCGTCGGCGGCCCGGCCAACGACGTCCTCTACGCGGGCGAAGACCACGACCCCGACACGCTCGAAGGCGGCGGCGGCAACGACGTCCTCTACGGGGTCAACATCTTCCACCCGAAAAAAGACTCGGGCGCGGCGACGATGAACGGCGGCCCCGGCAGCGACCTCATGATCGGCGGCCAGCCCTGCGACCGCGACGCCTTCAACGGCGGCCCCGGTGCCAACGACAGCGCCTCCTTCGCCCGCGTCCACAACTCGGGCGTGGCGGTGGTGGCGACGATCGGCGGCGCCGTCACCGATCCCGACGTCGGCAATTGCGACGCCGGCCACATCACCTCCTCGACCGAGAAGATCGAGGGCTCCCCCGGCCCCGACATCCTCACCGGCGACGACGGCCCCAACACCCTCCTGGGCCGCGGCGGCAACGACAAGCTGGACGGCAAAGGCGGCTTCGACCGTTGTATCGGCGGCAGCGGCCACGACTCGGCGACGAACTGCGAGACCAAGGCTTCGATTCCGTAGAGGGACGACCACGGGACGGCGGGGGTGACCCTTCCCTCACAACAGCGGGGCGTTCGTCCAGGGTCACCCCCGCCGTCCCTCCCGGGCCGGGGACGTCACGCTTTCTCCCGTCTTCCTCGGACATCGCGGGTCACGCGAGGAGGCGCGTTCGCACTTGACTACACATGTTGTCGCTAACTGCGAACGCGGTCCGGGCCGGGGTCCCGCAGGGGCCTGAAGGTGTGACGTTCCCGGCGCCCAGGACGCGCACCTCGGACGGCCGCCCGCCCCACGGAGCCCCCTCAGATCGCGGTCAGCTCACCGAGCTCGCCGTCGCTCAGCTCCAGCTCGACCGAGGCGATCAGGGGGCGCAGCTGCTCCGCGTTGCGGGCGCTGGCGATCGGGGCGAGGACGGTGTCCTGCTCGCGCAGCCAGGCAAGGGCGACGGCGGCGGGCTCGGTGTCGTGGGCGGCGGCGATCTCGTCGAGGGCGGCCAGCATCCGTTCGCCGCGGGCGTCCAGGTACTGGCCCGCGCTGGCGGCCCGGGGGCTGTCGATCCCCTCGCCGCCCGGCCGGTACTTGCCGGTGAGGAAGCCGTGGGCGAGGCCGTAGTAGGGGAAGCAGGCGACGTCCTCGCGGGCGCAGACCGGGCCTTCGTCGCTCTCGTAATCGCGCTCCAGCAGGTTGTAGTGCGGCTGCAGGGCGGCGAAGCGCGGCAGGCCCTCGCGCGCGGACACCGCCAGCGCCTCCGCCAGGCGCGCGCCCGAGTAGTTGGAAGCGGCGATCGCGCGCACCTTGCCCGCCCGGATCAGCTCGTCGAAGGCGCCGAGCGTCTCCTCGAGCGGCGTCGTGGGATCGTCGCCGTGCGAGTAGTAGAGGTCGATGTGGTCGACGCCGAGCCGGCGCAGCGAGTCCTCGGCGGCGCGGTGGATCGTCGCCGCGCGCAGGTTGTCGAGCCCGGCGAGCTTGCCCACCTTGGTGGCGATCACGATCGCGTCGCGGTTCCCCCGCGCCGCCAGCCACTCGCCGATGATCGTCTCCGACTCGCCGCCGCTGTTGCCGGGCGCCTTCGCCATGTAGACGTCGGCGGTGTCGATGAAGTTGCCGCCCGCCGCGGCGTAGGCGTCGAGCACGGCGAAGGACGCCTCGCGGTCGGCGGTCCAGCCGAAGACGTTGCCGCCGAGGCAGAGGCCGAAGACATCGATGTCCGTGCGCGGGATGAGGGCCATCGGGCTGGCGACTCTAACGCGCCGCTCGCGCCGACCCGGCGGCCCCGTCCCGGCCTTGGGGAAAACACGACATCCGGCTGTGCAAACGTTCGCCGGGGAAACCGAATCGATAGGTTTCCGATACGAGCAGACGCTTGCGGGCGGGGTACGTCGCCTGGGGCGAAAACGGGCGCTTTGTCGCGGTTCGGGACTTCGGAAAGGTTGAATCGGTGAAAGAAAAAGACCTGGGACTCAAATTCTGGGCGGCGGTAGCGGTCTGCGCGATCGGCATGGGCGTCGTCATCGCCTTCGTCGCGGGCTTCTTCCTCGGGCACTTCACCGGACATTCTTCGACGACGACCGTCGCCGCCACCTCGGCCCAGGCACCCGCCGAATCCTCCGAAGAGGCCGTCACCGCCTCCAACGGCATCGCGCTGGCGCCCAAGTTCACCAGCGATGAACTCTGGGAACACGCCGGTGACAACTGGGTCACCAACGGTGGCAGCACCACCAACGATCGCTTCTCCACCCTCGACGAAATCAACACCGAAAACGTCGCCGAGCTCAAGGGCGACTTCGTCACCAAGATCGGCAAAGAAGCGACCGCCGCCAAGTTCTCCGCCGAGGGCCAGGCGCTCGAGTACGAAGGCACGCTCTACATCCCCGACGGCGGCGACAACGTCTACGCGATCAACGCCTCCAACGGCGAAATCCTCTGGACCTACGAACCGCACCTGCCGCCCGACCCGCTCGGCGAAGTCATCTGCTGTGGTTGGGACAACCGCGGTGTCGCGATCGGCGACGGCATGGTCTTCGTCTCGCAGCTGAACGGCGAACAGGTCGCGCTCGACCAGGAAACCGGCAAAGTCAAGTGGGCGACGTCGGTGGTCAAGCCCGGCTCCGGCTACTCGATCACCAGCGCGCCGCTCTACTACAACGGCAACCTGTACGTCGGCGGCTCCGGCGGCGAGTACGGGATCCGCGGCCGCCTGACCGCGCTCGACGCCGAAACCGGCGAAATCAAGTGGAAGTCGTACACGATCCCCGGTCCGGGCGAAGAAGGTCACGACTCGTGGCCGGCCGACAACGACGCCTGGAAGCACGGCGGCGCCGGCATCTGGAACACGCCGACCGTCGACCCGAAGACCGAAACCCTGTTCTTCTCGACCTCCAACGCGGCGCCTGACTGGAACGGCGCGGAGCGCGCGGGCGACAACAAATGGGCCGCCTCGATCGTCGCGATGGACGCCAACACCGGCAAGATCAAATGGGGCTACCAGCAGGTCCATCACGATCTCTGGGACTACGACAGCCCGAGCCCGACCGTGCTGATGGAAGGCGAAATGAACGGCGAACAGGTCGAAGCCGTCGGCGAGCCCTCGAAGACCGGCTGGGTCTACCTGCTCGACCGCAACACCGGCAAGCCGATCTACCCGATCCCCGAGGTGAAGGTCCCGCAGGACCCGTCGCAGAAAACCGCGGCGACCCAGCCGCAGCCGACGATGCCTCCGTTCAGCCCGATCACGGTCAGTCCGGAATCGGTCGAAAAAATCGAAGAAGCGACCGCCGGGAACACGCCGAAACAGAAAGTCGTCGCCGGCACCATGTTCGAGCCGATGTCGACCGACCCGACGACGATGGTGGTGTCGCCGAACGCCGCGGTGGGCGGCGACAACTGGCCCGCGTCCTCCTATGACCCGGAACGGAACATCTACGTGGTCTGCTCGACCGAAGGTGCGCTTGGCGTGATCGCGGCGACGAACCACACCAAATACGAAGAAGGCAAGACGTTCACCGGCGGTGACATCGGCGGCACGACCGGCTTCGCCGCGCCGGGCTTCCTGACCGCCTACGACATGTCGACCGGCAAGATCGCCTGGCAGAACTCGTTCCCCGAATCCTGCTACTCGGGTGCGGTCACCACCGCCGGCGGCCTCACCTTCATGGGCCAGAACAACGGTGAACTGTCGGCCTTCGACACCGAAACCGGCGAGGAACTCTGGAGCTTCCAGACCGGCGCCGGCGCCAACACCACGGTGACCCCGTTCGAAGTCGACGGCGAAGAGAAGATCGCCATCTACGCGGGCGGCAACTCGCTGGCGGCGACGCCGCACGGTGAAAACTTCTGGGTCTTCTCCCTCAACGGGACGATGGAAGGCGAGGAAGGCACCGAAAAGGAAGGCGAAGGCACCGAGCACGCCGGTGAGGAAGAAGCGGGCGCGGAAGCCGAAGCCCCGGCCGAAGCCGGCGAAGAAGCGGAAGCCGGTGAAGAAGAAGCCGAAGGCGGCGAAGCTGCCGCGGCCGCCGGCGCGCCGAACGCCGAAGCCGGCAAAGAAGTGTTCGCCGACAACTGCTCGATCTGCCACGGCGCGACCGGCCACGGCGGCAACGGCGGTCCTGACCTGACGACGATGCCGAAAGCCAAAGAACAGGCCGGCGCCGAAGAACAGGTGACGAACGGCGGCGGCGGCATGCCGCCGTTCAAAGGCACGCTGAGCGAAGAAGAAATCAAGAACGTCTCCGCCTACGTGGTCGAAGACGTCGTCGGCGGTAAATAAGGAGAGGCCGAAGGGGGGCGATGGAGACGAAGCTCAGGTTCGTCGCCCCCTTCCCGCTCCTCCTTCCCGGCGCGGCCGCCGAAATTTCGGACGGTCCCTGAAAGATCGGGCCGCCGCCGGACATCCCCTCTTCAGTGTCGGAGAAAGAGTCGCGGCCCCCGACCGGCCGCGCAGGGCAATTCGAGGGGATCTTCCACGCCTGCTACTCGCGGGTGCTCGGCTACGCGATCCGCCGCACCGATGATCGCGCCGCCGCCGAGGACGTCGTCTCCGAGACCTTCCTGATCGCCTGGCGGCGCTTCGACGCGGTGCCCGCGGACGCGCTCCCCTGGCTGCTCGGCGTCGCCAGGAAGGTCCTGGCGAACCAGCGCCGCGCCGCCGGCCGCCGGGCTCCCGACGGGCCGCTGGTCCCGCTCGAGGCCGTCGCCGACCCCGACCCACGGGCGGCCGTGGCCGACCTGGTGGCCGATCGCCAGGCGTTCGCGGCGGCGTTCGCGGCGCTCGGCCCCGGCGATCGGGAAGTGCTGGCGCTGGTCAACTGGGACGGCCTCGCCGCGCGCGAGGCCGCGACCGTCCTCGGCTGCACCCCGGCGACCTTCTACCTGCGCCTCCACCGCGCCCGCCGGCGCCTGCTGAAAGAACTCGCGGCGCGCGGACACTCCTTTTGTGAACGGGTCAAGGGGCCGGTCACCGCGAGGGTGGCGGACCCGACCGAGGCACGATGACCAGACCGACCGACAACTTCACCCGGGAGCTACGCCGGCTTGATCCGGTCGAGCCCGGTGAGCTCGCGGGCGCGGCCGACTCGGCCGGCGCCGCGGCCCTGCTCGAGCGGATTGTGTCCTCGGACCACGAGCCGGCCACCGCTCCTCGCGGCGCCCGGTGGCGCCGGAGGCCGATGCTCGCGTTGACCGTCACCGCGGCTGCGGCCGCGGCCACGGTCGTGGCGGTGGTGGTGGCGGCCGTCGTCCTTGGCCTGCTGGGCGGCGGCGGTGCCAGGGACGAGCTCGTGGCCGCGCTGGACCGGGCGGCGGCAGTGGCCGCGTCCCGGTCACCGGCGAGCACCGGGCAGCCGTACACCTACCTGAAGACCCGCGAAATGTCGGTGAGCACAAGCGCCGCGGACCGCCGGTCGTGGCAGGTCCTCCAGTCGACGACGCGCGAAGAATGGGTGACGCGCGACGGCGCCGGGAGGCTGCGGATCGTCGACGGCCCCTCGCGGTTCGTCGGTGCCGGCGACCGGGCCGAATGGGAAGGCGCCGGCGAGCCGCGCTTCCTCACCCTGGGGTTCGGGCGACGGACCGAAGACCGCTGGCTCGACGCCGGGATGTTGCGCGGGAGCGTCAAGGAGCTGCCGATCGACCCGCGCACGCTCGCGGCCCGGCTGCGCGCCAAGGCTGAAATCGGACGCGGCGAGATGCCGCCCGCCGCCGCGACCCTCCAGCTCATCGCCGAAGACCTGCGGGACCCCGGGGCCTCGCCCGCCCGCCGTCGCGCGCTCTACGAGGCGGCCAAGTCGGTGCCCGGCATCGAGTACCTGGGCGAGACGACCGATCCGATCGGCAGGCGTGGGGTCGCGGTGGGCGTCAAGGGCTCCCGCGCGGGCGCCGCGACGGTCTACTCGCTGACCTTCGATCCCGACACTTCCCAGGTGCTCGCCACCGAGGCGACCTCCCTCGCCGGCGGGCAGGGCGCCGGCGGGCGCGGGACGCTCCTGCGGGTCAGGGTCTACCTTGGATCGCGAGGCATCGAATCCTTGACGGGCAGCGAAGGCGAGTGGCTCAGCGGATTCGAACCGTCGACCTCCGCGGACCCTGGCAGGTCGAACCTCGTGTACGGCATACATGACCTGGGGACGAGTTGATCTTGCAAAGACGAACCAATAAGAGGATGGGAAGGTTGAGTGTGAGAATACGTTCCATAGTGTCGGTCGTCGCCCTCGGCGCGGTCGGCGCCCTGGTCGGCGCCGGCTGCGGCGGTGGGGGCTCGACGGAAGGTGGGGGAGGTGATTTCGTCGCCGGCGCCGAAGCCGCCTGCACCAGCGCCAACAAGCAGATCGAGGCGCTCGGCACGCCGCAGCAGGAAGAAGTCATCGCCTACCTGGAGAAGACCGAAGCGGTGATCGAAAAGCTGCACCGGGAAGTGGCCGCGCTGGATGCCTCCGGCGCCGCCGAGACCGCCTACACCGAAGGCCTGGCGGAAGCGATCCCCGTCCTGACCTCGATGTCCAACGCGGCGCGCAGCGAAAACTTCGACGCGGTGCGTGAACTCTCCGCCGGGCTGGTCCAGATCCGCCTCGGTGAACTGGCCGAAGCGGCCAAGCTCAAGTCCTGCGCGGAAGTGCCGGTGAGCGAATCGTGAGGCGCCTGAAGCCGATCGCGGTCCTCGCCGGCCTCGTCGCGCTGCTGGCGAGCGCGGGCGTCGCCTGGGCGACCACCGGCGCCACCACCGGCTACCCGCAGCCGAAGAACCCGGTCCCGGTCGCGAAGCAGGCCCCGTTCGAAAACCGGTACCTGCTGACCGCGGTCGGCAGCGGCGCGAGCATCCGCAGCGGCGAGATGAAGTTCGAGTTCGAGGAGGGCTCCTCGCCGCAGTTCCTGGTCGGGATCTCGCAGTTCTACTCCTACGGTCCGACCGGGGAAATCGAAACCGGCCTCTTCACCTTCTACCCGCCGAAGGAGCTGCCGAACGGCAAGGGGATCGGCTTCACCGCGCTGAAGGTCGGCGCCTCGGCCCAGTACGGGCAGGTGACGCCGGACGGCGAACTGCGCCTGTTCAACCCGGAAGGCGACACGGTGAAGGGCGAACTGCGCCTGCACGGCGGCGGCCCCTGGCCGGTGGAGTTCAAAGTCCTCGGCGAGGACGAGCGCTACACCGCGTCGCCGGCACCGGCGCGCCAGATCCACGAAGCCGAACCGAACAACCCGGGCTGGGGCGGTGAAGCCTCCGAATACGTCGGTGAATACGAACTCACCAACGGCGCCGAGGACCCGACCGCGAAAGCGGGCACGCTCGGCCCGGTGATCGGCGTCGCCCAGGGCCTCGGCGTCAAGGGCGCGGTGGTCAGTGCCGGGACGATGACGGTCGAAGGCGAACCCGCCGTCGCCACGGTGGAACTGGAAACCGGCGACACCACGCGGACCTTCACCCTGACCGACCTCGCCTGGCAGGGCGACCAGCGCGTCGCCCAGGTCCACAACGAAGGGCCGGACAGCCCGCCCGTGGGACGGTTCGAAGGCACCGGCGGCCAGGGCGAAGTCAAAGGCAGCCTGGTCTCCGGCCACTCGGTCTACAAGGTCGAGTTCAAGCTCAAAGGCTGAGCCGGACCGGTGCGGAGGCGGCGCGGCGTCGATCAGGCGTCGCGTCGCCAGGCGCGCCAGTACTCGCGCATCCGCCCGCCGAACGCCTTCGGCTTCTCGGCGTAGATGCGCTCGCCGGCGGTCATCGCCTCGGTGAGCAGGCCCGCCTGGCGGGCCTCGATCAGCGTCCGCAGCGTCTCCCGGTGGACCCCGTCGACCTCGGTGCGGCCGGCCAGGTCGACGGCGAGGACGGCGAGGTCGTGGTGGTCGCCGAGCCGGTCGGTGAAGTCGTGGACCGTTGCGGCGGTCGGCTCGAGCACCGGCGGCCAGGCGTCGCCGAGCAGGCGCAGCTGGTACCAGAGGTCCTTGCCGCGTTTGCGCAGCTCGTGGACGGCCTCGAAGCCGGGCGCGCCGCCGAGCGCCGCGAACGCCTCGCGCCCCTCGCGGTAGGCGGTGTCGAGACCGGGGGCGAGGAGCCTCCAGCCGTCGGCGCCGAGCTTCCACTCGGGCGCGCGTGCCGCGACCGCCGCGATCGCCCGCACGGCGTCCTCGGTCCCGCCGCTCTCGCCGCCGACGATCCGGTCGCGATCGTCGGTCAGCGCCGCGCGCCAGAGGGCCGTCGCCGCGGGCGGCACGTCGCCGTCGCCCGCGACCAGGGCGTCGAGCGTGACCAGCTTCACCTCGGCATCGCGGCTCGCCGAGAGCATGCGGCCGGCATCGCGGAGCGCCCGGTTCTCGCGCTTGAAGGTCTTCCCGTCGAGGTCGTCGCGGACGAGGCGCAGCGCCGCGCGCGCCTTCTTCAGGTCTTTGCGGGCGCCGTGGATCGCCTCGGCGAGCGCGTCGCCGTCGCCGGCCTCGCCCGCTTCGCGCAGCCGTTCGGCGGCCTTGTCGAGGCGGCCGACGATCACCCGGCGCACGCCGCTCGCCGCGTCCTCGTCGACGAGCAGGCGGTAGGCGCGGCTGGGGACGGCATCGCGCCGGGTCTCGACCGCCGGCGCCGTCGCGCTTCCCGCGGTGGAGTCGAGCGTCCTCCCCATGCTCACATCCTCGCGCCTGGCGGCCTTCGCGGGCAAGCCGACGGTCGCCAGCGTCTGGTTGGCGTAGCGCTCGTCCCCGGTCAGCTCCTCCCCGAGCCAGGCCGGCGGCACGAAGCGAGCGGCCGCCGCGCGCGAGCCGAACTCGACCTCCGCCGTGCGCAGCCCGCCGAGGGCGCCCTCGTAGACGTCGACCTCCGCCCGTAGTCCCGCGCCGAGCGGCACGTAGTGGCGCACCTTGCGGACCCGCCGTCCCGCGGTCAGCGGCCAGAGCGCCGCGAAGGCGCCCGGCTCGATCGGCACCTCGACCTCCTCGCGCACCTCGCCGTGGCCGCGCTTCGCGGTCAGCAGCAGCTCGCCGCCGATCCGCCGCAGCCGCACCTCCGCCCGCTCGTCGAGCGCCAGGTAGCCCTGCTCGACCGGCGTCGCGTCGCGCGCCTCCCGCGGCATCTCCTCGACCAGGAACTTCCGCTCGATCTCGCTCACGCAGGGATCGTAGGCCGGGAGTCGAATCCCGCGCCATGGATCGCAATCCCGAGCTCCGCGTGGGCGATGTCCTGACCCGGGTCTTCGACCTCTACAAGCAGCACTTCGGGGTGCTGATCCCGGCCGCGTTCTGGCTCTTCCTCGTGGTCTCGGTCCTCAGCGGCATCGCCGGCCAGAACGACGTCGGCCTGCTGCTGATCGTCGCCGTGGTCAGCTTCGCCGTCGCGATCCTCTACCAGGGGATGGTCGTCAGCCTCGTCCACGACGTTCAGGACGGGCGCCGGGACTCCTCGGTCGGCGAGCTGTTCAGCTCGGTCGGCCCGGTCCTCGGCCCGCTGATCGGCGCCAGCCTCCTCTACGGCCTCGGCGTCGGCATCGGCTTCTTCCTGCTGATCGTCCCCGGCTGCATCCTGCTGACGATCTGGGCGGTCATCGCCCCCGCGATCGTGATCGAGAAGAGCCCCGTCTTCGCCGCCTTCGGCCGCTCGCGTGAGCTCGTCCGCGGCTTCGGCTGGCCCGTCTTCGGCACCGTGATCGTCGCCACCCTGATCACCGGGATCGCCAGCGTCATCCTCACCGCGATCGCCGAGGCGATCGCCGGCGGCCCGATCCTCCGCATCGTCTTCGGCGCCCTCGCCGCCACCCTGACGGCCCCCGTCGGCGGCCTGGTCGCCGCCGTCCTCTACTACCGCCTGCTCGAGCTGAAGGGCGACTCCGCGCCCCCGCACCCGAGCGACCGGGGCGGCCAGGACGACTGGAACGAGCCGGTCCCCCCGCCCGATCCGCCGGCGCCCGGCCCGGGCGGCGGCACGTCTGCCTAGCGGCTGAGGCGCGGCCGTCCGAGGTACGCGTCGCGCTGCAGCGCTAACTGTCGCCATAGCGACCACAAAAGCTGCAGCGCGAACGCGACGTCCGGGGACCTCCCTCGCGGAGCGGGGCCCCGGCCCGGCACCCGCCGCCGGGCAGCCGCGGCCTCACATCGCCGCGAGGCCCTGCACCACCAGGCCGCAGGAGATGAGGGCGATGAAGGCGCCGACGATCCGCAGGCCGTTGGCGTTCAGCCAGGCGCCTACATCGGCGACCGCGCTCTCGGTCCATGCGGGGTCGACGACGTAACCGACCAGGGGAATCTCGAGGAGGAGGAACATGATCGCGTTGAAGAGGGCGATCAGGAGGAGCTGTTCGGCGGTCGAGTAGCCGGTCGCCAGATCGCCGAGGGCGAGCAGGTAGAACGGTCCCGGGAGGTTGATCGCGGCGCCGACCGCGAAGGCGATGCGCACGGTCGCCTTGCTGAGCCGGCGTTCCACCCAGGAGGGTCCCTCGTGCGGCTTGCGTTCCCGGTGGCGCGGATGTCGCGCCCGCCAGTTGTCGACCACGGCCTGGCCCCGCCGGGAGAGGACGAGCCAGGCGAAGAAGAGGCCGACGACGCCGATCGCGATCGAGACGCCGCCGTGGGGCGTGCTCGCGGTGCTGCCGGCGATTTCGCCGCCGCCTTCGAACACGCTGAGGACGACGATGCCGGAGGCGACGCTCGTCAGCAGGCCGCCGATGTAGAAGGCGAGGATCAGTCGCCGCGGGTCGGGTCGCGAGATCAGGATCGCGACGCAGGCGAGCAGGGCGGGGAAGAAGGCGGCACCGAACGCCAGCAGGACGATCTTCGCCACGGTTCGGGGCCCGCCTCAGTGCTCGAGCAATCCGGCCACGGCCAGCGCGAGGCGTTCGCCGCGGCTGGTCAGGGCGTACTCGGCGTGGGGGGGACGGCCGGCGACCAGGCGGCGCTCGACGATCCCCGCCGCCTCCAGCTGCTCCAGGCGCTCCGAGAGCGTCGTCGGTGACACCCCGGGGAGCGACTGGCGGAACTCGTTGAAGCGGTGGGCGCCGCTGGAGCAGGCGTAGATAGTCGCCATCGTCCAGCGGCGCTCGAGGAGCCCCGCGGCGGCGCGGAGCTCCTGCGGCACCGGTTGACAGCTACGACACCGAGGCGACATCGGCGCCGGCCTCCGCGGGCTCGAGCGCCAACCCGAGCACCTCGTCGATGCTCATCACCGGGTGGAAGGTCATCTGCTCGCGCACCTCCGCCGGGACCTCGTCGAGGTCGCCGCGGTTGCGCTCGGGCAGGATCACCTCGGTCAGCCCCGCCGCGTGGGCGGCCAGCACCTTCTGCTTGAGGCCGCCGATCGGCAGCACCCGCCCTTGCAGGGTCACCTCTCCAGTCATCCCCACAGTGTGCTTGACCGGGCGGCCGGTAAGCAGGCTGACCAGCGCCGTGGTCATCGCCGTGCCCGCGCTGGGACCGTCCTTGGGGATCGCCCCGGCCGGCACGTGGAGGTGGAACTCGCGCTGGAACCGCTCCGCCGGGATCCCCAGCGCCTCGCGGTGCGAGCGCACGTAGGAGAGGGCGATCCGCGCCGACTCCTTCATCACGTCGCCGAGCTGGCCGGTCAGGACCAGGCCCTCGCCGCCGTCCATCCCGGTCGCCTCGATGAAGAGGATGTCGCCGCCGGTGCCGGTGACCGCGAGGCCGGTCGAGACGCCCGGGATCGCCGTCCGCTCCACCGACTCCTGGAACACCTTCTGCCGCCCGAGCGCCTCGCGCACCGCCTCGATGTCGAGGACGATCGGCGCCGCCGCCGCATCGGAGCCGGAGGCGATCTTGGTGGCGGCGCCGCGCAGCAGCTTGCCGACCTCGCGCTCCAGCTGGCGCACCCCCGCCTCGCGGGTGTACTCGGCGATCACCGTCCGCAGCACGTCGTCGGCGACGCTGACCTCCTCAGCCTTCAGCCCGTTGCGCTTCAGCTGCCGCGGCACCAGGTAGCCCTTGGCGATCGCCAGCTTCTCCTCGGTCGTGTAGCCGTCGAAGGCGATGATCTCCATCCGGTCCAGCAACGGCGCCGGGATCGTGTCGAGCAGGTTCGCGGTGGCGATGAAGACGACCTCGGACAGGTCGACCTCGACGTCGAGGTAGTGGTCGCGGAACGAGTGGTTCTGCGCCGGGTCGAGGACCTCGAGCAGCGCCGCCGACGGATCCCCGCGCCAGTCGGCGCCGACCTTGTCGACCTCGTCCAGCAGGATCACCGGATTCATCGTCTCGGCATCGCGCAGGGCGCGGACGATCCGTCCCGGCAGGGCGCCGATGTAGGTGCGACGGTGACCGCGGATCTCCGCCTCGTCGTGGAGGCCGCCGAGGCTGATGCGGACGAACTCGCGCCCGAGGCTGCGGGCGATCGACTCGCCGATCGAGGTCTTGCCGGTGCCGGGAGGCCCGACCAGCGTGAGGATCGTGCCGTTGGCGCGGTGGTCCTCCTCGATCTCCGCGGCGCGCTCCGCGCGCAGCTTGCGCACGGCGACGAACTCGGTGATCCGCTTCTTCACGTCGTCGAGCCCCGCGTGGTCGGCGTCCAGCACCTCACGCGTGTGGTTCGGGTCGAGCTTGTCCTCGGAGCGCTTGCTCCACGGCACCGCGATCAGCCAGTCGAGGTAGCTGCGGATCATCGAGCTCTCCGGCGACTGCTCGCCCTGGCGCTCCAGCCGGCGCAGCTCCTTGGTCGCCTGCTCGGCGACCGCCGCGGGCATCCCGGCCTCCTCGATCTTCGCCTCGTACTCGGCGATCAGGTCGGTCTCGTCCTCGCCCAGCTCTTTGCGGATCGACTCCATCTGCTTACGCAGGAAGTACTCGCGCTGCTGCTTCTGGGCGCCCGACTCGACGTCGTCGCGGATCTTCGAGCGCACCTGCAGCTCGGCGAGGCGCTCGCGCTGCAAGCCGACCGCGATCTCCAGCCGCTCGGTGACGTCGATCGTCTCCAGCAGGCGAAGCTTGCCCTCGTTGGGGATGTCGGGGGCGAGGCCGGAGGTGTCGGCCAGCGCGCCGGGCTCCTCGATCGAGCGCAGGAAGGTGGCGACGCGGCCGTCGTCGCCGCGCAGCTCGAGGATCTCCTCGACCACGGCGCGGTACTCGCGGGCCAGCTCGCGGGTGTGCTCGTCATCCGGATGACCGTCGTGGATCTCCTGGACCTCGACGTGCAGGACCTCGCCGTCGTCGCCCGCCTGGGCCGCCCCGGCGATGCCGCGGTGCAGGCCGACCACGGTCGCGACCGGGACGCCGCGGCGCGAGCGCCCGTGCTCGACCACCTCGGCGACGACGCCGACGCGGCCGTACTCGCCCTCGCGGCGAGGGATGAGGAAGACGCGCTCGTCCTCGCCGACGTCGATCGGCAGGGTCGCGGTGACGGTCGGGAAGACGATCGCGTCGTCAAGGGGAACGAGTCTGTAATTCATCACCAAGTCCACTTTCTGTAGTTAGTCCTTCATGAGGATAGCGCTACACTTTCCGGATCTCAACCTCCGCTTGAGTTCGCACTTAGCCACAACATGTGTGGCTAAGGGCCTATCTCGGTAGGGATCGCACCCCCGGATGCGGCCTGGATGACTTCGCGGCTGCTTCGTCCTCGGGCGGCCAAATGGCTCTGCCATTAGGCCGCCCTGCGTCCTTGCCCCGCTCG
>Ga0153956_1001949_pt1 | contig 16492 bp, 17 predicted proteins | sample TSFL040MetaG_FD_104704 | JGI IMG/M metagenome (GOLD analysis project Ga0153956, IMG submission 104704) | Attine ant fungus gardens microbial communities from Florida, USA - TSFL040 MetaG | ecosystem: Host-associated > Fungi > Mycelium > Unclassified | place: USA: Florida, Wekiwa Springs... | reverse complement strand
GCAGCACGGCGGAATGCGCCGGGACCAGCAGGACGTCGTCAAAAGTGAGGGCTTCTTCGAGGATTCGCATGGCGCATTCTACGCGAGCCGGGCGCGCCCGTAAAAGAGCCGCCCGGCAAAAATCACGCCCAGGGGCAGGCGCCGGGGCCGACCTGACCGCTTGGGGAGCGAAGCACCCCTTTCCAATCAAGATCTTGGCCACCAACCCGCGGGCCGCCCCGCGGCCGTGCCTGCTACCATGGGTCCATGGCCACCCCGGAACGCAGTCTTTACACCGTCAGCCGCCTCAACCGCGAGGTGCGGCTGCTGCTGGACAACGGCATGCCGGTGGTATGGGTGGAGGGAGAACTGTCCAACTTCTCCCAGCCGGCCTCGGGTCACTGGTACTTCACCTTGAAGGACCGGGATGCCCAGGTACGCGCAGCGATGTTCCGGCAGCGCAACCTGGGCGTGGGATTCACCCCCAAGTCCGGGCAGCAGGTGGTCGTCCGCGGCCGGGTGGGCCTGTATGAGCCGCGCGGTGACTACCAGCTGATCGTCGAGCACCTGGAGGAAGCCGGCGTCGGCGCCCTCAAGCGTGAGTTCGAGCGCCTGAAGGCGCGCCTTTCGGCCGAGGGCCTGTTCGCGCAGGAACTCAAACGTCCCCTGCCCACGCTGCCGCGGCGCATCGGCGTCATCACCTCCCCCACCGGGGCGGCCATCCGCGACATCCTGCACATCCTCAAACGCCGCTTTGCGCCGGCCGAGGTACTGATTTATCCCGTGCCGGTGCAAGGCGCCGCAGCCGTGCCGGCCCTGATCGAGGCTTTGAACCTGGCCTCCGCGCGCGCCGAATGCGACGTGCTCATCGTCGCGCGCGGCGGCGGCTCCATCGAGGACCTGTGGGCCTTCAACGACGAAGGCGTGGCGCGCGCCATCCGCGCCAGCAGCATCCCGGTGGTCAGTGGCGTGGGCCACGAAATCGACTTCACCATCGCCGACTTCGTGGCCGACGTGCGTGCGCCCACGCCGTCGGGCGCGGCCGAAATCGTCACCCCCGACCGCGCCGAACTGGTGGCCGGACTGCGCACCAGTGGCGGCCGGCTGGTCCAGGCCATGCAGCGCGAACTGCGTGCCGCAACCGTGCGCCTGACCAATGCACAGCGCCGGCTGCAACTGACGCATCCGGGCATCCGGCTGCAGCAGCAGGCGCAGCGCCTGGACGACTTCGACCTGCGTCTCACCCAGGCGGTGCGCGCCACCCTGCTGCGCCAGGGCGGACGCCTCGGCACCCTGCTGACCCGCCTGCTGCAGGCCTCGCCGGAGCGGCGCCTGGCGGATGCCCGCGCGCGCGGCGACCAGCTGGCCGTGCGCCTGCACCATGCCATCGAGGCCCGGCTGCAAACGGCGCAACACCGGCTGGCGCTGGCGCAGAACCAGCTGCATGCCGTCAGTCCCCTGGCGACGCTGTCACGTGGCTTCGCGGTGGTGACGCGTGCCGACGGCGGCCTGGTGACGGATGCCGGCAGCGTCAATGAGGGCGATGAAATCCGCGCGCTGTTGCAGCAGGGCGCGCTGCGCGCACGCGTCGTCTCCAGGGAATAAGCGATGCAACGGCCGCAGAATGCCCTGGTGAGCATTGCGCCTTCCGGACGCGGACGCGGGCGCGGCCCAAACCGCAGGATTGCCGTTTTTGAACCCCGCGCAGCGGCGGCCCCCAAGGGGTGCGGACCCAAGGATGGGCCCGCATACACAGCCAGAAGGCGCAACCCTCACCATGGCTTGTTCGGACGCTGGATAGCCGCTTTCCTGGGGTGGCTCCCGCTGCTGTGCTGTGCGCAGACGGTAGAGCTGCCCGCCCAGGCCAGCGTGCCCGGCGGCGTGCGCATGATTCAGGTGCCGGGAGCGCCGGGTCAGCCGCCCTTGGTGACCTATCAGGACCACCGCGTGCTGGTGCTGCGGGATGCCGGGAAGTGGATCGCCGTGGTGGGCCTGCCGCTGTCGCTGGCGCCTGGCGAACAGCAGATCACGGTCACACCTGGCGCCGGCGCCAACGCCGGTCCGGGCCCCGGCATCCGTTCCAGCGCCACCGCCGCAGGATCGACCATGTCCATCCCGTTCACCGTCGGTGCCAAGGCCTACACCGAGCAGCGCCTGCGGGTGGCGCCCGGCAAGGTGGACCTCTCTGCCGCCGACGCCGGGCGTGCCGCCTCTGAACGCGCCCGCATCCTTGCCGCGATTGCGACCTACTCCTCGCCCAATCCTCCGACCCTGCGGCTGATGCAACCCGTCCCGGGCCGCCGCTCCAGTTCCTTCGGCCTGCGGCGGGTGTTCAACGGTGAACCTCGCAACCCGCACACCGGAATGGACATCGCAGCGCCCGCGGGCACTCCCATCCTGACTGCCGCTGCCGGCACCGTCGTGGACACCGGGGATTACTTCTTCAATGGCAACACCGTCATCGTGGACCATGGCGGCGGCCTGCTGACGATGTACTGCCATTTGAGTCACATTGGCGTGACCATCGGCCAGCATCTGGCCGCAGGTGAGGAACTGGGCAAGGTGGGCATGACCGGCCGCGTCACCGGCCCCCACCTGCACTACGGGGTGATCCTGAACCAGGTGTTCGTCGACCCGGCGCTGTTCCTGGCCCCACCGGGTCGTCCGCCGCGCAGGCGGTGACCCCGGCAGCGCGGAGGCCTATAGTCGGCACCAGGGTCCTGGGTGCATTCATGATGGGAAGATCCCGTGACGTACAGGTTGACTACCGCCATCCCCTGCCGGTCCGGCTCTGGCACTGGACCAACGCCGCAGCCATCGGGGTACTGCTGTTCACGGGCTTGCTGATCTTCGACATCCACCCGCACCTGTACTGGGGTGAGGCAGGCCAGGAAGGCCAAGGCGCCTTCATCTCCTTCTCCGGCGACCATTTCGAAGACAAGGTGCCGCGCACCGGGTTGCGCATCGGCAGCCACCGCTGGAACACTACGGGCCGACTGGGCGTCCTTAGCGACAGCGGCTTTGGCGATCAATACCTGCTGCTCGCACCGGCCCCCGATGACTGGCAGTACGGCGCGACCCGCGGCTGGCATTTCGCCTTTGCCTGGTTGCTCGCATTCAGCCTGCCGCTGTACGCGCTCTATCTGTTCTGGAGCCGCCGCCTCTCCAGCACCCTGTTGCCGACCCGCGCGCAGTTGCGCGGCCGCAGCCTCCTGCGCGAGATCTCGGAGCACCTGCGCCTGCATCGCGCCCGTGGCGAAGCGGCGCGCCGCTACAACGCACTGCAGAAGCTCACCTACCTGCTGGTGATTTACGGGCTCATGCCCGTCATGGTCCTGAGCGGGCTTGCGATGTCGAACACCATGAACGCCGTCTGGCCCGGGCTGGCGGAGCTCTTCGGCGGCCACCAGTCCGCGCGCTCCGTGCACTTCATGACGGCGATGCTGCTGGCCCTGTTCATCCTCGTGCACGTGTTCCAGGTGTTCGTGGCCGGCTTCGGCAACCTGATGCGATCGATGATCACCGGGCGGTTCGTCAGCGAAAGGGAGCGCGCGCGATGACAAGGATCATTTCCCGGCGCGGAGTGCTGGGCGGCCTCGCGGCCTCCGGTGCCCTGCTCAGCGGCTGCAGCCGCGTGGATGAGAAAACCCCGTTCCGCCAGATACTCGGCCTGTCCGACGCCTTCACCCTGCGGGCACAGCGGGTGCTGCTGGCAAACCGCCCGCTGGTGCGCGAGTACTCCCTGTCACAGCTGTCCGCAACCTTTCCCGTGAACGGCACCAACCTGCCGCCGGGAGATCTCTACAAGCGGCTGCTGGATGCCGAATTCCGCAGCTGGCAGTTGAAGGTCCACGGCCTCGTCAACCGTCCGCTGTCACTGTCGCTCCACCAGCTGCAGGACATGCCCTCCCGCACGCAGGTCACCATGCACAGCTGCGACGAGGGCTGGAGCGCCATCGGCCAATGGACCGGGGTTCCACTTGGGCATGTGCTGTCACTGGCCGGGCTGCGCCCCGAAGCACGCTACGTCGTCTTCCACTGCCTCGACAAGATCAGCATGGACGGCAACTACTACTACGAAAGCCTGGACCTGCTGGACGCGGTTCATCCACAGACACTGCTCGCCTACGGCATGAACGGCAAACCGCTGCCCATCGGCCATGGCGCACCCCTGCGGCTGCGCGTGGAACTGCAGATCGGCTACAAGAACGCCAAGTTCGTGGACCGCATCGAGGTCGTGGACAGCCTGGGGTCGATCGGCAAGGGCCGCGGCGGCTGGTGGGAGGATTTCGATCGCGCCGTGTGGTACGCCGGCCAGTGAGTCGTGACCCGCCCCGGCGCATCAACACCGGCCCATAGGAATCTTGCGCTCATACCCAATTAGGGTATGATCATACCCATTATGGGTTCCCTCCGGAAAACTGCTTCCGTACCCCGGCCAACCAGCCTGGCGGATGCCCTGTTCTCAACTGTTCAGCAACGGGTGCTGGCGCTGCTGTTCGGCCAACCTGAGCGCAGCTTCTATGCCTCCGAACTGATTCAGTTGGTGGGGTCCGGATCGGGTGCAGTCCAGCGGGAACTCGCAAAACTGGAGCAGAGCGGCTTGGCTACCGTGCGCAGGTCGGGGGTTCAGAAGTACTACCAGGCCAACCCGGACTCCCCCCTGTTCGAGGAACTGTGCGGAATCGCACGCAAGACAGTGGGCATGGCGGAACCGATCAGGGCTGCTCTATCTTCTTTGAGACCACAGATCAAAGCCGCATTCGTTTATGGCTCGGTGGCCAAGCAACGTGACAGTGCCAGCAGCGACATCGATCTCATGGTACTGAGTGACACCCTCACCTACGCGGAACTCATGGCGGCAGTTGATGCGCCCAGCACCCAGCTCGGCCGCCCGGTGAACCCGACGGTTTACAGTGGCAGAGAATGGTCGAAGCGTCTGAAGGACGGGAACGCTTTCCTGACCCGGGTGCTGGAACAGCCAAAGATATGGATCATTGGCAATGAACACGACCTCCCCGCTTGATCGCCTGACGGGCCCCGGGAAGCCCCTTGCGGCCGAACCCTTCGATGCAAGGGAGTTCGAGGGCCTGAAGCGCTCAGCGCTCGCCCGGCTGAAGGATGCCGCCAAGTCCGCCAACGCGCTGGAGAGCCGGTTTGACCTGGCCTACAACGCGGCTCATGCGCTGAGTCTCGCGGCACTGCGGCATCAGGGATACCGAGCCCATCATCGCTACATCGTGTTTCAGGTTCTGCCTCACACCCTGGGCCTGGGTCCGGATGTCTGGCGAGTACTCGACAAGTGCCATCAGATCCGCAATCTCGGCGAGTACGAGGGTGACTTGAACATCGATGAGCGAATCGTCGCCGACCTCGTCACCGCCTGTCAGACGGTTGCTGACAAGGTGGGCCAGCTCAAGGTTTGACACTCGGACATTGCGCACCGCTGCTGAACGCCCCCTGACACCCCCTCCCCTGTCCGCGTGATACAACTCTGCCTCACATGAAAAAGACCACCGTCAGCATTCGCGGCCTGCGCGACCGGTTCCCACAGGTCAGGAAGCTGGTGGAGGCGGAGGGCGAGGTGGTGCTCACTGTAAACAACCGGCCGCCATACCGCCTGAGCCTTTACATACCCGGCAAAGCCCGCGTGCTGGATGAAGGCAACCGTGGCGGGTCGTAACCCCGGCATCGACCTGCTGCGCGGCCTGGCCGTGCTGCTGGTGGTGCTGCATCACATCAACCTGCGCTTCCACATCGACGGTGTCGTCACGGGCGAGCTGCTGCCCCACGCCATAAATCGCGTGCTGTTCTGGACCGGCTACCAGTCGGTGATCATGTTCTTCGTGATCTCGGGTTTCCTGATCACCAGCCTGTCCCTCGAGCGCTGGGGATCGCAGCTGCAGCCACCGCCGGGTGCGTTCTACCGCCTGCGGGCCGCACGCATCCTGCCCACCCTGCTGCTGCTGCTCGCCGTCTCCTCCACCCTGCACCTGGCCGGTGTGCACGAATTCATCATCAGGCCGGAGGTCGCCTCCCTGCCCCACGCCCTGCTGGCCGCGCTCGGCATGCACGTGAACTGGCTGGAGGGACATCACGGCTACCTGCCGGGCAACTGGGACATCCTGTGGTCGCTGTCGATCGAGGAAACGTTCTACCTGGCATTCCCGCTGGCCTGCTGGCTGCTGCGTGGCCGGTGGTTCGTCGCCGCGCTCCTGGCATTGATTGTCATCGGCCCGTTCAACCGCGTGTACCTCGGCGACCAGGACCCCTGGGCGGACTACGCCTGGTTGTCCTGCACCGACGGCCTGGCCTTCGGCTGCCTCGCCGCCCTGGCCTGGCAGCGATACCAACCTGGCAGGGCAGCCGCGCGCTGGCTGTGCACGGCTGGCGCGGTCGCCGCCATCCTCGTCATCGCCCTGCGCGGCACCACGCGCGCGCTGGGCCTCGCCGACTCCGGTCTCAATGTCACCCTGCTGGAAGCCGGCATCGCCTGCCTGCTGGTTGCATTCCAGTCCGGCTGCGGCAGTCGCCTCCTCAGCACCGGCGCTTCACTCATCCGCCTCGCCGGCCGCCTGAGCTACGAGATCTACCTGTCGCACATGTTCATCGTGCTGGCCGGCACGGCCTGGTTCCTCAGCCGCTTTGGCGCCCACGCGGACCGCGCGCTGATCCTCGTGACCTACGCGGTGATGCTGGCGCTGTGCCTGCCGCTGGGCTGGCTGGTCTCGCGGTGGTACTCGGAACCCCTGAACCGGCTGTTGCGGACCGGCACCCGCGCACGACAGGCGCAGGCATCAGGACCCTGATGGCAGCGGGTCAGCCCAGCCGCCGGCCCACGAGACGTCCGATGTCCGCGAAAACGGCCGCCAGCCGCGCATCATCAGGCGAACCACCCTGGGTATAGGCGCAGATCACCACGGGCATCCCCGGCCCGGGCCAGGCCACGGCGATATCACCCGCCGCGTCCTTGCCGTTGTTGCCGGTCTTGTCGGCGATCTTCCAGGTCCCGGGAAGACCGCCGCGCAGCCGGTTGTCGCCGGTCTTGCAGTTCAGCATCCAGCCGGTCAGGCGTTCGCGCGAACCGGGTGACAGGGCCTTGCCCAGCAGCAGGCGGCGCAGGTTCCCGGCCATGGCAGCCGGAGTGGTCGTGTCATGCGGATCACCCGGTGGCGAGCGGTTCAGCAACGGCTCGTTGTGATCCAGGCGGGTGACCGGATCGCCGATGGAGCGCCAGAACGCAGTCAGGGCGGCCGGCCCGCCGACCCGCGCCAGCAGCAGGTTGGCGCAGATGTTGTCGCTGTATTCGACCGCCGCCGCGCACATGTCGGCCACCGACATGGCACCCAGGGCGAGATTCTGCCGGCCCACCGGCGCATACATACCGGGCGGCTGCGCGTCCTTGGGACCGTAGTGGATCATCTGCTCCAGCCGGTCCTGGCCGTGATCGACGCGCGCCAGCACCAGGGCCGCGAGTGACGCCTTGAACGTGCTGCACATGACAAACCGTTCGCTGGCGCGCCAGGCAATCCTGGCCCCGGTGTTCAGGTTTTCGGCGAAGAGCCCGACCCGCCCGCCGCTGTCGCGCTCATAGGCCGCAAGCTCGGCGGGCACGTCCCGCGCAGACACTGGCCAGGCAGCCAGACCCGGTACGGCGGCGAGGAACGCGCGCCGGTCCAGCATGCTCAGGACTCGCGCTTCTTGCGTCGCGCCTTGCGCGCTTCCCAGTGCTTCGGGCCCTTGGGCCTGGTCTTCGACAACCCCGTGCCACCCGCCTTCTTCGGGCGGTAGCCCGTCTTGTGCTGGTTTTTCTTGTCCAGGTACGGGTTGTCGCTGCCGCGGAACTCCACCACCACCGGCGTGGCATACAGTTCGAAGCTCTTGCGGAACACGTTGGCGAGGTAGCGCTGGTAGGCATCCGGCACCGCCGTCGGCTGGCTGCCGTGGACGATGACACGCGGCGGGTTGCGCCCGCCCTGGTGCGCATAGCGCAGCTTGATGCGCCGGCCCTTCACCACCGGCGGCTGGTGCGCCTGCATGGCCGCCTCCAGCGACCGGTTCAGCAGCCGGGTGGGCAGCTCGCGCATGGCGGACTCATAACCGCGCACCGCCGACTCCATGAGCTCGCCCACGCCGGTGCCATGCCGCGCCGAAATGAAATGAATCGGCGCGTACGGCACGAAATCCAGCTTCAGCGACAGCTGCCGCCGGATTTCCTCGCGCTGCTCCATGGGAATACCGTCCCACTTGTTGACGGCGATCAGCAGCGCGCGCCCGCGCTGCAGCGCCAGTCCCAGGACGCTCGCGTCCTGCTCGGCCACGGTGTCATGCGCGTCCAGCACCATGACCACCACGTGCGCCTCGTCCATGGCCTGCATGGTCTTGGCGACACTGACCTTCTCGATCGGGTCCTCGACCCGCGACTTGCGGCGCATGCCCGCGGTGTCGATCAGCACGAACTCATGCCCGTCGCGCTCGAACGGCACCAGGATGCTGTCGCGCGTGGTGCCCGGCACGTCGCTGGCGATGACGCGTTCCTCGCCGATCAGGCGGTTGACCAGCGTGGACTTTCCCACGTTCGGCCGGCCGATGATGGCGATATGGATGCCCTTGCGGTCTTCCTCCACCCGCTCGGTGAAGTCGAAGCCCGCCAGGACCTCGTTCATCAGCTCGCGCACGCCCTGGCCGTGGCTGGCGGCGATCGGCTGCGGCTCGCCCAGCCCCAGCGCATGGAACTCGCTCAAGGCCACCTGGGAATCCAGGCTTTCGATCTTGTTCACCGCCAGGATCAGCGGCTTGCCCGAACGGCGCAGCTCGCGGGCGATGATCTCATCGGTCGGTGTCAGGCCGGCGCGGGCATCGACGATGAACACCAGCCGGTCGGCCTCGGCCACCGCCCGCCTCGGTCTGCTGCCGCATCTGCGTCTCGATGACCGGGGGGTTCTCGACCACCAGCCCGCCGGTATCGATCACGACATAGGAACGCTCGCCCTGCCGGGCGTAACCGTACTGCCGGTCGCGCGTCACGCCCGGGACGTCCGCGACAATGGCGTCGCGGGTCTTCGTCAGGACGTTGAACAGCGTGGATTTGCCGACGTTCGGCCGGCCAACCAGTGCGACGATGGGCAGCACTTGTGAGTCCTTGAGAGCGGCTACTTCTTGCGCTTTTTCGGCGCAGCCAGTGCCTTGGCGCGCCAGGCACTGATGGCACCGCGATCGTTGATCAGCAGCACCAGGTCATCCACCACCAGCGGCGGGTTGGTGTAGCGCGCCTTGCCGGCACGTTCACGCTCCACGATGTTGCCGGTGGCCTTGTCCAGCCAGTGCACGTAGCCCTGGTAGTCCGCCACCACGATGGTGTCACCGTAGATCGCCGGACCCGACAGGCCGCGATGCTCCAGCGCCTTCTGTCGCCACAGCTCCGTGCCGGTGCGGCGCTGCAGGGCCACCACGTCGCCGGCGGCGGTGGTCATGTACACTGCATCACCGCCCAGGGCGAGGCCGCGGTAGCTGGAGGCATCATGCGACCACCAGATCTGCCCCGAGTCCAGCTGCAGCATGGCGACCTTGCCCTGGAAGCCGGCGACATAGACGTCGTTGCCCGCCACCTGGGCCACCGAGTCGATGTCAACCAGGCGATCCAGGTCGGTCTTGCCCTGCGGCAGCTGCAGCTGCTGTTCCCAGGAGCTGGAACCGTCATTCAGGTTGGTGGCAACGACGCGGCCGTTGTCAAAGCCCGTGATCGCGACATCCCCCGCCAGCACCGGCGAGGCGGTGCCACGCAGCGACAGCTTCGGCACTGTCTGCTGCTGCTGCCACAACTCGTGCCCGTCCTCGGGCGACAGGCCGTGCAGCTTGCCGTCCACCGTGCGCACGACGACGATCTTCGACGACAGCGCCGGGCGCGACAGGATCTCGGCCGCGACGTTCACGCGCCACAGTTCCTTCCCGGTGGCCGCATCGAGGTCGATCACGTCGCCATCCGTCGAGCCGGCGACCAGTTGCGCGCCACTGACGGCAACGCCGCCACCCAGCGGCAGCCTGGTGCGTGTGTTCCACAGCCGATGCCCGGTCCTGACGTCGAACGCCGAGATTTCACCCTTGGCGCCGGCGGCATAGACCCGGCCGTCCACTGCGGCGAGCTGCAACCCGAGCCGCAGCGGCACCTTGGTGCCCGCGACCGAGGCCGTCCACACCCGGCTGGCTTCGACGCTCTGGGTATAGGCCGTGAGCTTGGCCGGCAGGTCCGGGTCCTTGTCCTTCGAGGAACAGGCCGCCAGCAGGGCAAGCAGGGAAACACTGAGGATGCGGCGCATCAGTTCACCTTGGGCTGGGGTTGGGAACCGGCGGGTGCCGCGGCAGGCGCCGCGGTCTGACCGGCCAGGTCATTGATCTTGAGGTCCAGCGGATCGTTGGCCGCCACGGCGGGGCCGGCGGCGGCACGCGCCGCCTGGTACTCGCGCAGCGCCGCGGCATGATCGTTCTTGGCGTAGTAGGCATCGCCGCGGACTTCCGCGAAGCGGGCCTGGAAGCCGCCCTGGTCGGCGCTGCCCAGCGTGGCCAGCGCATCATCCGGCTTGCCCAGCGCGATCTGCACCCGCGCCAGGCGCAGGCGCGCCGCGGTGGCCAGCTCGGCGTCCTTGGAATGCTGCATGACCGCGGAGAGATAAGTGACGGCGCGGTCCAGCTGGCCGCTTTCCACCAGTACGCGTGCCGCCGCCAGTTCGGCCTGGTCCGCATACGGGCCGGGGTAATCCTTCACCAGCTGGTCGACCGCCGCCAGGCCCCGGGTGTTGTCGGAGCCACTGAAACTGTTCAGCACCTGCTGATAGGCATGGGCCGCCTTGACGTCCGTGGTCTCGCCCCGGGCCTGCCACCAGCGGTAGCCGCCGACCGCCAGCGCGCCCACGGCGACACCGATGACGATCCAGGGACCGTTCTCCTTCAGCCAGGCCTTCAGGGTCTCCAGCTGTTCCTGTTCCGACAGATACTCGTCCACAATCAATCCTCTCCAGGGCTCTCCTGGATCCTTCCATCTTTCGCGCGGCCCACGAAGGCCCGGGGGGTCAGTTCGCCAGCAGGGCTTCCAGCCTGGCCGGCAGCTCCGCCACCGGGCATTCGCTCTGACCGGTCCCGGCCCGCAAAGGTTTCACCGCGACCACGCCGCGCGCCACTTCATCCTCGCCCAGAATCAGCGCCAGCGCCGCCCGGCTGCGGTCGGCGCGGCGGAACTGCGCCTTGAAGTTGCCGCCCCCGAGGTTCAGCTCAAAACGCCGGTGCGGCAACGCATCGCGCAGCATTTCGACGATCCGGCAGCCCTCGACCTCGGCCCTGGGGCCGCTGACCACGATATAGGCATCGGCCGCCGGCGGCAGGGCATCCACCTGGTTCTGTCGCAGCAGTTCCACCACCCGCTCGACCCCCATGGCAAAGCCGATCGCCGGGGTGGCATCCCCCCCCAGCTGGGAGATCAGGCCATCGTAACGGCCGCCGGAGCACACCGCATCCTGCGAACCCAGCGCGTCGGTGATCCATTCGAACACGGTACGGCTGTAGTAATCCAGGCCGCGCACCAGGCGCGGATTGACGACGTACGGGATGTCGCAGGCATCCAGCGTGGCACGCAGCTGGTCGAAATGCTCCTTCGACTCAGGATCGAGGTAGTCCGGCAGCAGCGGCGCACCGGCCACGATGCCCTGCATGTCCGGGTTCTTGCTGTCGAGGATGCGCAGCGGGTTGCCGTGCAGGCGGCGGCGGCTGTCCTCGTCCAGCCGCGCGGCATGGCCCTCGAAGTACTCGATGAGCTTCGCGCGGTAGTCCCGGCGCGACTCCGCGGTTCCCAGGGAATTGATGTTGAGCTGCACCCGCGTGATGCCGAGCGCCTTCCACAGCCGCGCGGTGAGCGCGATGAGTTCCGCATCGACGTCGGGACCGGCGAAGCCGATGGCCTCCACGTCGATCTGGTGGAACTGGCGGTAGCGGCCCTTCTGCGGCTTCTCATGCCGGAACATGGGACCGGTGAACCAGACCCGGTGCCGCGCGCCGCGCAGCAGGCCGTTGGAGATCATGGCGCGCGCGATGCCGGCAGTGGCCTCCGGACGCAGCGTCAGGCTGTCGCCGCCCTGGTCGGTGAAGGTGTACATCTCCTTCTCCACCACGTCGGTGTACTCGCCGATGGCGCGCTTGGAGAGCTCGGTATGCTCCACCACGGGCACGCGGATTTCCTCGTAGCCATACGCGCCCAGCAGGCTGCGCATGACGCCCTCGAGGTGCTGCCACAGCGGACTCTCGGCCGGCAGCACGTCGTTCATGCCGCGGATGGCCTGGATCTGGCTCAAATCAGCTCTCCGTTGATGTTCAATTCGCGGTGCCGGGACCGGGCGCGGCACCGGCGGCGGGACCATGGGCCTCGGCGGCAACCAGCGACTGCGTCTGCGGCGAGCCGGGGTAGTCCGCCCGCAGGATCTTGCTGTACTTCTGCACGCCGCCGGCATCCCCCAGCACCCGCGAGGCCCGCACGCCCAGCAGCAGCAGGTCGGGCGTCGCCGCGTAAACACTCATGAAGCGCTCCACCCGCGTGCGCGCCTCCAGCGCCCGGCCGTTGGCCAGGTCGAGGTCCGCCAGCTGGAACACCGCTTCCGCGTCATCCGCCTTCACCGCCAGCGCGCGCTGGAACGCCCCGGCCGCCTCGTCGTCACGATGGACCGAACGCAGGCACACACCCATGTTGGTGTAGGCGATCTCCGGGGTGCGGTACATGGCGTTGCGCACGGCCTGCACGAACTTGGTCACGCCCTCGTCCACCCGGCCCTGGCGGCACAGGTAGCCGGCGTAGGTATTGACCTGGCCCGGATCGTCCGGCGCCATGCGCATGGCGGTGCGAAAGGACTCCTCGGCCCGTTTCTGGTCGCCGACGCGCTCGTAGAACAGCCCGTAGACGGCGTAGACATTGGGGTTGGACGGGTCCTGCTTCAGGGCCCGGTCGAGCTTTTCCTTGGCCCGCGGCAGGTTCCCCCGCTGCATGTAGGCCATGCCCAGCTGGACGTTGTCGGCCGCCGCGTCCTTGACCGCCTGGTCGTGCGCCAGGCGCGGGTTGTTCGGCGTCAGGTTCGGGTTCACCGTCGGCGCACGCGTCGTGGCGCAGCCGCTCACCAGCACCGCGGCGAGCAACGCCGCCGCAAGGATCACACGTCCATTCATGACTGCCCCGCCGCTTGTACCGCAAGTCCGAAGGTCTTGTTGCCCAGCCGCACGGTGGTGCGGTCGATGACCTTGCCGGCGAGCTGCCCGCAGGCGGCGTCGATGTCGTCGCCACGGGTGCGCCGGATGGTCGCGAGCACGCCGCCCTTGATGAGCTCATCGCGAAAGCGGCGGATGGCGCCTTCCGGTGAACGCCGGTAATGCGTGCCCGGAAAGGGATTGAAAGGAATCAGGTTCAGCTTCGCCGGGTGGCCCCGCAGCAGCCGCACCAGTTCGCGCGCCTGCGACGGCTGGTCATTGACGCCCTCGAGCATGACGTACTCGAAGGTGACGCTGCGGCCGTTGCGCTCGTCGATGTAGTGCCAGCAGGCCTCGAGCAGCTCCGCGATCGGGTGCCGGCGGTTGATCGGCACCAGTTCGTTGCGCAGCTCGTCGTTGGGCGCATGCAGCGACACCGCCAGGGCGACATTGGTCTCCTCGGCCAGCTTGTAGATCTGCGGCACCAGGCCCGAAGTCGACAGCGTGACCCGGCGGCGCGACAGGTCGAAACCGAAGTCATCCAGCAGGATGGACAGCGCCGGCACCACGTTGCGGAAGTTCGCCAGCGGCTCGCCCATGCCCATCAGCACCACGTTGCTGATGATGCGGCCGGTCTCCGGGACGACGGGTTCAACCAGACCGGACACGGCCCCGATCGGTTCCTGCCCGGCGGCAGCGCTGCCGCCGTTCTCGGCGGCGGCCTCGTACCCTTCGTCTTCGCCCCGATCCGCCGCGCGCGCACCCTCGCCGCCCACCTTGGCCGACAGCTCGCGCGCGGCCAGCCACACCTGGCCCACGATCTCGGCCGTGGTGAGATTGCGGTTGAAGCCCTGCTGGGCGGTGGAACAGAACGAGCAGTCGAGCACGCAGCCCACCTGCGAGGAAATGCACAGCGTGCCGCGGCCGCGCTCCGGGATGTAGACCATCTCGAACGCCTGCGAGGCATCGGCCTGCAGCTTCCATTTGCGGGTGCCGTCGGCCGACACCTGCAGCGCACCGATGGTGGGCGTGCGGATTTCCGCCACCGCCGCCAGCTGCGCGCGGAACTCCTTGGCGAGGTCGGTCATCTCGCCGATGCGGCCCTCCCCCCGCTTGTAGATCCAGTTCATCAACTGGCGCGCGCGGAAGGGCTTGCTGCCGAGACCGGCAATGTAGTCCGTCAACTGCGGGCGGGTGAGGCCCAGCAGGTTCAGGCGTTCATTGTCGGCCACGGCAGCCATGGGGTCTCTCGTGCCCCCGCCTCAGCGGGAGAAGATCTGCGTTTCAGCGAAGAAGTACGCGATCTCGTTGCGGGCGTTCTCGACCGAGTCCGAGCCATGCACGGTGTTGGCCTCGATGCTCTCGGCGAGGTCGGCGCGGATGGTGCCCTTGTCGGCCTTTTTCGGGTCGGTGGCGCCCATGATCTCGCGGTTCTTCAGCACCGCGTTCTCGCCTTCCAGCACCTGCACCACCACAGGCCCGGAGGTCATGTAGCTCACCAGGTCCTTGAAGAACGGGCGCGCGCTGTGCACCGCGTAGAAGCCCTCGGCTTCACGCTGCGACAGGTAAACCATGCGCGACGCGACGATGCGCAGCCCGGCAGCCTCGAAACGGCGATAGACCTCGCCGACCAGGTTGCGTTTGACACCATCGGGCTTGACGATAGACAGGGTGCGTTCGAGCGCCATTGCAGAAAACTCCGTAAATTCATGATCTTGCCCGCGATCACGGGCAGGACGCCTGCGCGCAGGACCGCGCAGTTTAGCGCGTACGGAGGAGCTTGGCTAAAAGTCTTGGCAGCTAGACGCTGAAGCTTTCGCCGCAGCCGCACTCGCCCTTGACGTTGGGATTACGGAACCTGAAGGCCTCGTTCAGCCCTTCCTTGACGAAGTCCACGATGGTGCCATTGACCATCGCCAGGCTGTCCGGGTCCACGAAGACCTTGACCCCGTGATCCTCGAACACGACGTCCGTCGGACGGGCGTCATCCGCATAGTTCACGACGTAAGCGAAACCGGAGCAGCCGGTGCGACGCACGCCCAGCCGCAGCCCCAGACCCTTGCCGCGAGCCGCCAGGAAGCTCTGTACCCGGGTGGCCGCCGATTCAGTGAGTGAAATAGACATGCGTAGCTGATTCTATGTCCAATCGGCCGCAGTTAATATCCTCGGCAGAAACTCTGCCCGCGGCGCGTCATTCCGCGCCGTTGGCGCCCCGCGGGCCGCCGCGAGCGACGTTCAAGCCCCTGCGGGGCTGGTCCGCAAACCCGGCAAAAAGCGCGGTTTTGCCGGGTTCATCGCCGTGCTCCCGGCGCCTGCGCCAATGCGGCCATCAGCGCATCTTCCACCAGCAGCAACCGGCCCAGCTTTTCCACCGGGGTACCCAGCTCCCGGGCCCAGTCGTGGGGGGTTCCCGGCACCGCATCGGCCCGGGGGCGTCCCGCCAGCCGTCCGGTCACCCAGGAGGCAGCGGCCACAGTATGCGGGCAACCGCGTGTCCGGACCCGGGCGTCGATCACAGTGTCAGCGCGTACCCGCAGGCTGATGCGCACCCAGGTATCAGCGTCCTCGCCGCCGGCCTCCCCGCGCGCCAGTTCTTCACCCCACTGCCCGGCATCCGGCCAGCCCTGGGCGGGTGACATGCCGCGCACCTGGGCCAACGCCCGGCGCAGTTGCTCCACCGCGGCATCGATGTCCGCCGCCGTGGTGAAACGGCCGAAGCTGAACCGTAGCGAGCTCTCGGCCTCACGGGCGCGCAGCCCCAGCGCCCGCAGCACCGCGCTGGGCTCGGCCCGGGCCGAATCGCACGCCGCGCCGCTGGCCACGGCCACGCCCGGCAGCGCCGCCAGCAGGCTTTCCCCGTTCACATCGTCAAAACTCAGGTTGAGGATGTGCGGTACGCGCGGCGCCTGCGCGCCATTGACGCGGATGCCATCGAGGCCCGCCAGCCCGGCGAGGAAGCGGTCGCGCAGCCGGCTGATCCGGGTGTGTTCCGACTGCAGCCGGTCAGTGGCAAGCTGACAGGCCGCGCCAAACCCGGCGATCTGGTGGGTGGGCTGGGTCCCGGGCCTGAGTCCCCATTCCTGGCCACCCCCGGCCAGCAGGGGCGCCAGCGGCGCACGCCGGCCCGCGCGCACGTACAACGCGCCGACGCCCTTGGGGCCGTGGATCTTGTGCGCGGACAGGGTCAGCAGGTCCACCGGGAGCATCGCCACGTCGATGGACAGCCGGCCGGCCGCCTGCGCGGCATCCGTGTGGAACACCACCCCGCGCTCGCGGCACAGCGCGCCGATGGCCG